>Ga0075467_10001601_pt1 | contig 18702 bp, 18 predicted proteins | sample DEB08_DNA_9_FD_75067 | JGI IMG/M metagenome (GOLD analysis project Ga0075467, IMG submission 75067) | Aqueous microbial communities from the Delaware River and Bay under freshwater to marine salinity gradient to study organic matter... | ecosystem: Environmental > Aquatic > Marine > Coastal ... | reverse complement strand
CCTAAACGTCTAAATTCGGTTTTTAAAATGCGGTAGTCAAAATCTGCATTGTGTGCTACAAGTATACAGTCTTCTGTAATCTCTACAATACGCTTTGCAACCTCATAAAACTTTGGTGCATTTCTTAGCATTTTAGAGTTGATACCTGTAAGGTTTACAACAAAGGGTTGAATCTCGCGCTCCGGATTAATTAGTGAAATAAATTGGTCTGTAACCTTATGACCATCAAACTGATAAATAGCAATTTCTGTAATGCCTTCCTCGTTAAATTTACCACCTGTGGTTTCTATGTCTAGTATTGTATAAATGTTGTAAGATGTTTTTTAGTTTTCGTATTAAAAATATAAATCAATATACGAACTAATTAATATAATTTCTAGATCCAAATATACTACTTCCTACTCGAACCATGTTGCTTCCACAATCTATTGCTAGTTGGTAGTCACCACTCATGCCCATACTTATAATTTTAAGCTTGGCGTGGCATGTTTGTAGTTCATTAAAAGTAGATTTTAAGTAGTTAAATTCCTTTTCTACTAGTGCCATATCTTCTGTAAATGTAGCCATACCCATTAGGCCAACGACGTTTACGTTTTCTAATTCTTTAAAGGTTTCAGATTTAAGTAGCGCAACAGCATCATCTTTAGACATGCCAAATTTACTATCTTCTTCGGCTATTTTAATTTGAAATAAGCAGTCTATAACACGATCGTGTTTTTTGGCTTGTTTATTAATCTCGTTGAGTAGTTTAAAACTATCTACGCCATGTATAAGATTAACAAATTCTGCCATGTACTTAACTTTATTTCGTTGTACATGGCCTATCATATGCCATTTAATATCTTTTGGCATTTCTTGAAATTTCTCTGCCATTTCTTGAATCTTATTTTCACCAAAAATTCGCTGACCAGCAGTGTAAGCTTCCATTAAATCGCTAACAGGTTTTGTTTTAGAAACTGCCACTAGTGTAACGTGTTCTGGGATAGAAGATTTTATAGTTTTTAGGTTCTCTTGTATATTCATTGTTGTTTGTAAAGTTGTTAGTTGTTTAGTTGTGAGCTCTTAACGACTTAACAGCTAAACATTTTGGCATAAAGGTCAAAATTCATAAATAGTAATCCCACTTCTTAACTTAGGTTCAATAAAGGTGCTTTTTGGTGGCATGGTTAAGCCTGCATTGGCAATGGCCTTCATTTCTTCAATTGAAATTGGTACTAACCCAAAGCCAACAACATATTCGCCTTTATCTACTTTACTTTTTATGTTTATTAAATCGTTTTTTCCATGAGAATAATCAATTCGTGTATTGTTACGTAAATCTGAAATTCCTAAAATGGGTTCCAAAACCGTTTTATACAATATTTGTGTATCTAACGCTACCAAAGGATTATCTAGACTATAATTATGTTTTCGGAGATAAAGCGAATAAAATTCGCCATCAAGATACATGCTAAAATGGTGTTTTCTACTTGGTTTATATAATTCTGATCCTCTATTTTCTATACGAAAAATAGCATCTAGTTTTATTAAAAAGGCATCTTTGGTTAACCCGTTTAGGTCTTTGACTAATCGATTGAATTCATGAATTTTTAAATTGGATTCAGGAATTAAATAACTCATAAAAAAATTATAAGTCTCATTCCCAGTATGAGCATCATTGTCAGATTTTAAATCTTCTGAAAGTAAAAAAGAAGAAGCGGAACGATGATGACCATCAGCTATATAAATATTTTCAAGACTATCAAATTCCTTTTTAATTTGTTCTATGGATGTTGTATTATCTAAAAGCCATAAATAATGGGTATCTCTAAAATGGGTTGTAAATTCAAATTCAGCACGTTCTTTTTGAACTTCTGTAATAATATTATCAATCACCTCATTATCTGGATAGGTGAGGAGCACAGGTTCAGCATTAAAGCCAACAGTTTTCAGGTAATCTTTAAATATGTTTTCACGATACTCCATGGTATCTTCATGTTTCTTAATGATATCATTTTTATAATCTTCAGAACTTGCTGCAGCTACTATTCCAGTAAATATATTACCGTCTCGATTTACAATTTTATAAATGTAAAAGTTTGGTTTTTCGTCCTCAACGAAAACCCCATCTTCTTTGAATTCTAAATATCTGTTTTTTACCAGAGTATAGCGTTCTTTACCAGTAATGTCTTTATGATATTTGTAGCCTGGATTTATAATATGCAAAAATGAAAAAGGGTTATTGTCTAAACGTGTTTCTAATTCATCTTTTGTATAGCTTTGGTAAGAACGAGAAGCAACCAAGCTAACTTTATCTCGTGTTGGTCTTACTGCTTTAAACGGGATTATTTTTGCCATATTAACGAACTTGTCATTACTGGGAGTTTTGCAATGTGTTAATCTGTTTTTTTATAATGAGATTGCCACATCACGCAAAAAAGAGTGATTCGCAATGGTTTATAATTGTTTACTTTGAAAACTGTTTTGAAACTTTTTCAGCTTTTCTGCTTTCAGAGTAATCGTAAAAACCTTCTCCTGATTTTATTCCTAATTTACCTGCTCGTACCATGTTTACTAACAAAGGGCAAGGTGCGTATTTGGGATTTTTAAATCCATCATACATCACATTCAAAATAGATAAACATACATCTAAACCTATAAAGTCTGCTAACTGTAATGGGCCCATAGGATGCGCCATACCTAGTTTCATAACAGTGTCAATCTCATCAACACCAGCAACACCATTGTACAATGTTTCTATAGATTCATTCAGCATGGGCATTAAAATACGGTTTGCTACAAAACCTGGATAGTCCTTTACTTCAACAGGGACTTTGCCTAAGGCTTTAGAAAGCTCCATAATGGTATTAGTAATTTCATCACTTGTACTGTAACCTCTAATAATCTCAACCAATTTCATAATTGGTACAGGATTCATAAAATGCATCCCAACCACTTTGTCTGGTCTAGAAGTTACTGCTGCTATTTGTGTTATAGAAATTGAAGATGTATTTGTTGCTAAAATTGTTTCATTAGGACAAGTATTATCTAATTCTTTGAAAATTTTTAGTTTTAAGTCTACGTTTTCCGTCGCTGCTTCAATAACTAAATCAATGGCTTTAACGCCATCTGCTAAGCTGGTGTAGGTAGTTATGTTAGCTAGAGTTTTAGATTTATCTACTTCAGAAATTTTTTCTTTAGCTACCATTCTATCTAAATTCTTGACAATGGTTGCTATTCCTTTTTCTAAAGAAACTTCATTAATATCAATAAGAGCAACTTTAAACCCACTTTGAGCAAAGGTATGAGCAATACCATTTCCCATGGTGCCCGCTCCAATAACAGCTACGTTTTTCATCTGTTTATTTTTATTTTGTTGTATTGGTCAGATGTAACATGTCATATTTGTATTTTAGAATGTATCTGAATTTTAGTTATAAATGTTTCATTTAAAAACTATTTATAATTTGAGTTGCAACACGTAAAGCTTCAGTACCATCATGAAGCGTAACAATAGGTGTTGTATCATTATTTATAGCATCTGCAAAGGTTTCCAATTCATCTAGAATTGAATTATTGTCTGGAATAGGTGGGTTATCAAAATAGATTTGCTTTTTAATGCCTTCAGCATTTTGAAGTATCATATCAAAATCTCCTGGATTTTGCGGAGCATCTTTCATTTTTACTACTTCACATTTTTTCTCTAAGAAATCAACAGATATGTAAGCATCTTTTTGAAAGAAACGTGCTTTACGCATTTTTTTAAGTGAAATTCGACTAGCTGTTAAGTTTGCAACACAGCCATTTTCAAACTCTAACCTAGCATTGGCAATGTCAGGCGTGTCACTAATAACTGCAACACCACTTGCTGAAACACTTTTAACTTTAGACTTTACAACACTTAAGATAATATCTATGTCATGAATCATTAAGTCTAAAACAACGGGAACATCAGTGCCTCTAGGATTAAATTCTGCCAAACGATGTGTTTCAATAAACATTGGTGAATTAATATCATCTTTCACAGCAATATAGGCAGGATTAAAACGCTCAACGTGTCCTACTTGTCCACGTAAATTATGTTCTGCTAAAAGTTCTCTAATATGTTCCGCTTCTTCAACAGTATTTGTAATTGGTTTTTCAATAAAAATATGTTTTCCTTTTGCAATGGCTTGTTTTGCACAATCATAATGAGATAATGTAGGCGTAACAATGTCGACTACATCTACGGCATCAATTAATGCATCTATAGAGTTAAAAAACTTATATCCAAATTCTGCCTCTACCTTTTTACCATTTTCTTCATCGGCATCATAGAACCCTACAAGGATATATTTTTCTGATTGTTTAAGAAGTCTTAAATGAATTTTACCTAAGTGACCAGCACCAAGAACTCCAGCTTTTAGCATAATGTTTACGTTTTCAACAAAAATAAGATATTTAAAACATGAAGTTAAGTAATTAATCTAAAATTTTAGGTTTATAATTATGAAAAATAAAATCTGAACAAATAGTTTAAAGCTTGAAAATCTTTACCTAATTTTAGCAAACCAAACGCCACCAAAATTGAAAGATACTTTTAAGCACCAAGGATTAAGACAGCAACTTGTTAACATATTAAAAAACAAAGGTATAACAGATGCTAAGGTTTTAAAAGCTATAGATAAGATACCAAGGCATTTGTTTATGGATTCTAGTTTTTTAGATCATGCGTACCAAGATAAAGCGTTTCCTATTGGAGCAGATCAAACTATTTCTCAGCCATATACTGTGGCTTTTCAATCTGAATTATTACAAATAAAGCCCGGAGATAAAATTCTTGAAATTGGTACAGGAAGTGGTTATCAAACAGCCGTTTTATGTGAATTAGGCGCTAAAGTTTATAGTATTGAACGCCAGAATGAATTGTTTAAAAAAACCAGTAAGTTTCTGCCAAAATTGGGGTATCGTGCTAAGAAACTTATTTTTGGAGATGGGTATATTGGTCTTGAAGAAGAAGCACCTTTTGATGGTATTATTGTAACAGCAGGCGCACCGTTTGTGCCTAAACCTTTACTTAGTCAATTAAAAATAGGAGGAAAGCTTGTAATTCCTGTTGGTGTTGATGTGCAAGTGATGACTATGTTTACTAGAAAAGGCCAAAAAGAATTCGATCAAGAAGAATTTGGAGAGTTTAGATTCGTGCCTTTATTGGAGGATAAGAATTAGTTTTCTTTTTTATGTTTTCTCAAAAATACCAAATAGTTCTTTGCCCATTCTAGGTTCAATAGAATTATAACATTTCTCAAAAGTTTTTACTTTAAATGAAGGTTCAAAATAGCCTAAATACTCTTCTTTTGTACCACCAAAGGGACGCTTTTCCATATCGCCTGTTAGCGGTATGTCAAACCATAAACCGGCGAGTTTTCCATTGTCGTTTAACAGACTGTGTAATTTATTAGCATAGCGTTCACGATTAGATTTAGTAGGTGGAAATGAACAGAAAAACGTTTGCTCTAAAACTAAATCGTATGTTTCTTTATGTGTAAAAAAATCACCTTCTATGGTCTGATTTAAAGGAAAATCTGGAACTCTATTCTGGAACGCCTCAAGTGGCGCTTTAGAAATATCTAATACATAAACATTCTTAAAACCTTGTTTAAAAAGGTATTCTGCTTCGTAAGAGTTACCAGCGCCAGGAATTAATATTTTTAAATCTCTATTATCTAATTGATCAATATAGGTTTTAATGGGTCTTGAAGGGGCACCAATATCCCAACCTGTCTGGTTTTTTAAATAGCGTTTGGACCAATATTTTTCTTGTTCTTTTGATGTCTCTTGATTAGACATATTTAATCTTTAAAAGCCTTATTAAATATTTCAGCACCACCAACAACAGGCAAATTTAAATGTGTTCCATCTAAATCAATAGTTAATTCTGTTCCTGGTTTTGGATGTAAAGTATATTCTTTATCACTAGAAAAAATTAACAACCCAATTTGCTGTCCAGCCTTAATTATTTGGTCGTCTGGTTGTAAATCAAAAGTAACGTCGTAAAATTTACCAGGTTTTAAGGGCTCACTTTCTGTTAATGATTTATGATTTTGAGGATCTGCCCAACCTCGTGTGATGACATTGTCGGTAGTTTTTGCTCTTCTACTAGAATTCCATGGAAGTGAAACTAACCAAACTGATAAATTAGCTGCAGGTTTATTACTTGCTAATTTTACGGTAATTTGTGCTAAACCTGAAATATGGATATCCTTAGAGAGTTTTGGTGTAACATATAACAAACGGTGGTTCGTAATTTCTGCTTGTGCCAGAGCTTCGCCAGAAAATGAATAGTTATCAACTAAAGTTTCTTTGTCTTGTTTTTCTTGTTTTATAGTGCTTAAGTTACCCGTTTCTGGAGCACCAGAAGTTAAATATAAAGTCACATCTGAAGTATCTGGGTTTGGGTAATCTTTATAAGCTGTTGGCGCTTCCATTTTATCGTCTTCACGAACAATCCATGCTTTATTTGGTTCATCCTCAATACCATTTTCAATACCGTGCAAATAATGAGTAAACCATTTGTTCATCATGCTTACTGGTGGTGGTCCACCATGACCATATTGATGATAGTATATACCTGTTTCTAATCCCATTTCTTTGGCTTTCTTATAAATACGGTAACTATGTTCTGGCATCACATTCCAATCGTTAAAACCATGAGACATCAATAAAGCTGCTTTCATAGGTTCCATATCGTTTAAATAATCTCGTCCGGCCCAAAAATTATTATAATCACCTGTCAGTCTATCCATACCGTTTTTCATTTCGGTATCACGAACTTTTGTATTGTTGTGTGAGCGTTTCGATTCATCACCGCTATGTATGTAATCGTATAATACATCGATGTCTTCACCTAAATATCCACCCGGAGAACGCACTAATCCGTTTGAACGGTAATAATGATAATAGGATGTGTTTGGTGCAATAGGAATAATAACCTCTAAACCTTCAACACCTGTAGTTGCTGCTGCTAATGGAATTGTTCCGTTATATGATGTACCAGTCATTCCTACTTTCCCAGTACTCCATGACGCCTTAACTTCTTCATTTCCATAAGGTTCTGTATACCCTTTTGCGCGTCCATTTAACCAGTCTATAACTGCTTTAGGAGCTAGTGATTCGTTATCATCACCAACAGTTGGCGAACCTTGAGATAATCCTGTGCCTGGAGACGAAGAGTGCACGACTATATATCCCCTTGGAACCCATTTTTTTATTTGAGAATTGGAAATGGTTGGTCTCTCACCTAATCGCGTTACTTCGGGATGGACACGCTCTTTCGCTGCATCACCTAATTCATGATTTACATTCCAAAATACTCCATCGACATCTGGTGCAACACCCGCATAATAAGGGCTAGATTCGTAAATCACAGGTAATTTCAAACCTTCAGTATCTGTTTGGTATGGTCTTGTTACATCTACATGCATCCGATCTAATTTGCCATCGCCATCGGTATCAAAAGTAGTTTCAACAAATAAATCATGTCTAATCCATTTCTCAGGTGTGTTGAAGGCTTCAACTATTTGTGCTTCACCATCCTTAAATATAGGCTTTGTTAATTCTTGTGCACTATTTTTAAATACAAATGTGATTAAAAATAAGAGTAGTAAATATTGATTTTTAAACATAGCAGATAGGAATTATGATCGTTAGAAAAATTTTATTTAATGTAAGTATTTTTTTGGAATTGGATGGTCTTTGGTTTCTTGTGCCCAATAAATATTAATTACCCACCAGCGTTTACCATCGTTTAGTAACTGAATACTATTGATGCCTCGCATAAAAGATGTATCATCAGACTCACTATGAAAAGATTCATAAGTACTAAATACTTGGGTTATGTTCCCAAAGGTGTCAATTTTTCGGTGTATTTCCTTTTCAAAAAAACCATTTTCAACCAACCATTTTCCAGAACCTTCAATATAATTGTTAGGACTCATATATCGCACTCTATAGTTTCCGGCCTTATCTTTGCCGGAGGGTATCAATTTTGCATCGGGTTTAAATAGAAACTTAAATTGCTTCCAATTTCTCTTTACTCCTTTTTCTCCTGAAATGACAGCGTATAAGTTTTTAATAGTACTATCTAAAGTTAAAACAGAAGTGCTATCAATTTCAAATTCAACTTCGTTCTCTTTTATTGATTTTTCTTGAGCCTGAATATTAACAGACAAAACACTAATTAATAGAAATACTAATAGTTTTTTCATAATGAAAATTTTAAAGTGGTAAATTAGAGAATATCAATAATTTAAAGCGTTAAGAAACCCTTAAAATTATTTGTAAATTTTCTTAATTCTATTAAGATCGCGCTTATTGTCTCTATCCTTTATAGTTTCACGCTTATCGAACAATTTTTTTCCTTTAGCTAAAGCAATTACAAGTTTCGCATAGCCTTTATCATTAATAAACAATCGCAACGGTATAATGGTTAGTCCTGTGTTCTGAACTGCTTTATTAAGCTTTTTAAGTTCTTTTTTATTTAAAAGTAACTTTCTAGTAGCTTTTGGTTTGTGGTTGTAGTAATTTCCATAAGCATATTCTTGAATGGTCATATTCACTGCAAAGAGTTCACCATTTTCACTAAACTCACAAAAACTTTCAGTAATAGACGCTTTACTACTTCTGATGGATTTTATTTCGGTACCTGTTAACACAATCCCAGCGGTGTACTTATCTAAAATTTCATATTGAAAGCGGGCTTTCTTATTCTGTATGTTTATGTTTTTTTGCATGAAGTACAAAACTACATAAATTATTGTGAGAATTTCATTTGAATTTATTCAAAAGTTAAAGAAACATTAATCCGTTTTAAGATTGCACAATTACTACTATTTTAGCCAATATGAAGAAATTTCTATTATCGTTTATTTTATTGATTTTTCTGTTCTCATGCAAAAGCGTTAAAAAGCATAATGCCCAAATCACAAAATTGCACAGCGTTGAAGATTTACATCGAGACGTTGAAAAGTTATACCAACAATTGAAACGTCATCATCCTAAATTATATCAATATACTTCTAAAGTAAAATTAGATTTTAAGTTTGACAGCTTAAAAAAATCTATAAACATACCGATTGATTCAAGAACATTCTATAAAAAAACAGCTCCTGTTGTATCTTATGTAAACCAAGGTCATGTCTCTTTAGGTTCTGCAGGCAAGTGGTTTACAAAAAAGGAACGAAAACAACTTAAAAAGAAGAAGTTTGAATTTTATGATTTAGATTTTGATTATTTAGAAGGTAAACTTTGGGTAAGAGATTATAGAGGTAAAGATTCTACTTTGGTAGGAAATGAAATAGTAAGTATAAATGGGGAACGAGCTTCGAAATTAGTTGAAACCTATAAGACACGTTTCTCTTCCGATGGCTATAATAGAACCCTTCATGATAGGTATGTGTCTAAAGGGTTTTCTGTTTTTTATTACAGAGACAAAGGATATGTTGATAGTTTAAAAGTCACCTTTAAATCGAAAGATTCGTTGTTTACTAAAATATTTAAACGCATTGATAAAAAGCAAAAGAAAGACAAACATGCAGATACCACTTCCGCAGAAAAAATAAAACCTAAAAAGCTGACAAAAGAAGAAAAAAAAGCCAACAAGCTAGCAAAAAGAAAACGAAAAAAAGACCATAAAAAATACGGTTATTTAGGAAAGCGAAATCAGTATACGCGTAATTTTAGTTTTATTGGAAAAGATAGCTCTGTGGCGTACATGAAGTTGCGAAGCTTCACCAATGGCAATTATAAGAAATTTTACAAGGAGAGTTTTTCCAAAATAGATTCAGCAAAAACCAAACATTTTGTTTTAGACTTAAGAGATAATGGTGGAGGACGAATTTCAGAAATTGATTATCTGTATTCCTATTTAACAGATAAAGACTATCAATTCATCATAGAAAGCGAAGTAACCGGTAGAACACCTTTTTTAAAGTCGTTCATGACTAATACCACATCGAACAGTCTTAAGGTTACAGGTGCTTTGTTATACCCAATTGTGGCAGCTCATAATCTTCTTAAAACAAGAAAAAGAGATAAGAAATTGTATTATAAGTTTAATAAACATACGAAAATAAAAGCTCCAAATGAGTTAAACTATAAAGGTAAATTATATGTACTTATAAATGGAAATTCATTTTCTGCAGCTTCATTACTATCTACACATTTAAAAGCGAATAAACGTGCTATTTTTGTTGGCGAAGAAACAGGAGGTGCTTATAATGGCACAGTAGCTGGGGTTTATAAAATTTATGAACTGCCAACTTCTAAAATAAAAGTGAGGATGGGTTTAATGCAAATAGAAGCGCCTCAAAAACAAAGTCCTGACGGTTATGGTATTAAACCAGATGTAAAGATGGTGCCAACAGTTGAAGATAGAAAAATGAATCGTGATGCAGAATTAGAGTGGGTTTTAAAAGATATTTATAAACACTATTAATTTCCTCAAAAAAACTGTTAATCCTTTAAAACCTTGAATCTAAATTCGTATTTTTGATTTTCGATTTTTAAATAGAAAACTTCAAAATTATTATATGAATTCATACGATGTAGCCGTTATTGGTTCTGGTCCTGGAGGATATGTAGCAGCTATTCGTTGCGCACAACTAGGGATGAAAACTGCCATTATAGAAAAATATTCAACATTAGGAGGCACCTGTTTAAATGTAGGTTGTATACCTAGTAAAGCACTTTTAGATTCATCACATCATTACGATGATGCCGTTAAGCATTTTGAAGAACATGGGATTGAAATTCCTGGTGATATTAAAGTGAATTTAGAGAAAATGATTGCTCGTAAACAAGCAGTTGTTGATCAAACTACAGGTGGTATTGATTTCTTAATGAAGAAAAACAATATTGATGTCTATCAAGGCATAGGTAGCTTTAAAGATGCTACACATATTACTATTTCTGGAGAAGAAATTACTGAAATTGAAGCAAAAAATACGATTATTGCAACAGGCAGTAAACCATCGAACTTACCATTTATAAAACTTGATAAAGAACGAATCATTACATCTACTGAAGCTTTAAAGCTTAAAGAAATTCCAAAGCACATGATTGTTATTGGAGGTGGTGTTATTGGTTTAGAATTAGGACAAGTATACAGACGTTTAGGTGCTGAGGTGACTGTTGTTGAGTATATGGATAGAATCATTCCAACCATGGATGCAGGTTTATCTAAAGAACTTAATAAGGTTTTTAAGAAAGCTAAATTTAAAATGCAAGTGTCTCACAAAGTGAAATCTGTTGAGCGCAAAGGCGATGAGGTTATCGTTAAAGCAGATAATAAAAAAGGCGAAGAAGTAGAATTTAAAGGCGACTATTGTTTAGTATCAGTTGGCCGTAGCCCCTTTACGGCTGGTTTAAATACTGAAGCTGCAGGTGTGAAGTTGGATGATAGAGGTAGAGTAGAAGTTAATGGACATTTACAAACATCAGCTTCAAATATTTATGCTATTGGAGATGTTGTTAAAGGTGCCATGTTAGCTCATAAAGCGGAAGAAGAAGGTGTTTTTGTTGCTGAAATTATTGCTGGACAAAAGCCACATATTGATTATAACTTAATTCCAGGGGTGGTTTACACGTGGCCAGAAGTTGCTGCTGTTGGTAAAACAGAAGAACAGCTTAAAGAAGCGGGTGTTGCATACAAAACAGGTTCTTTTCCAATGCGCGCTTTAGGTAGAAGTCGAGCGAGTATGGATATAGATGGTTTTGTAAAAATTCTTGCAGATAAAACAACTGATGAAATTTTAGGTGTACACATGATTGGTGCTCGTGCAGCAGATTTGATAGCAGAAGCAGTTGTTGCTATGGAATTTCGCGCTTCCGCGGAAGATATATCTCGTATGTCTCATGCGCATCCAACATATACAGAAGCTATTAAAGAAGCGGCATTAGCGGCGACTGAAGATAGAGCGTTACATATTTAATTAAAGATACTTCTGCTTAAGCAGAAATTGTATAAAAAAAGGCTGTCTTGAATTCAAGACAGCCTTTTTGTTTTTTAAATACCTTTTTCTAAAACAAATCATTCAAAACTTTTGCCAATCGAATTCCAGCAATTTGTAATTGACTTCTAACCGTTTTAAAATGATTATAAGAATACCTATATCTTAAGTTTTCATCAGGTTTAGCAGAAGCATATACTTTTTTTGTTAATTGATGTGTTTCATTTACCCAATCAATAACAGAACCTTTTTGAATCATTTTTACTTGTTGTTTACTTAAAACATCAGCGTTTTCAGCTAATTCATTATAACTCATATTAAAATTCTCAATCATTTCGCTATCCCAAACTCTATGTAAATTAGAATCTTTGTAAAACCATTGTACTTTAAAATCGTTACCACCTTTATCTTCTTGTAATCCAACATGCATAGGTTGGTGTAAATCACCAATCAAATGAATTAAGAGCTTTAAGTAGAATGCTTTATCATCATCTGACGCATTATTATCAACTATAATCTTTTTGCAATATGCTATACCTGAAGCTAAATCACCTTTAGTATTCTTTTTAGAGTCTTCGTAGTTTTCATCCATAGACATATTAATATAATGCCATGTATAAAACTCATTGTAACGTTTGTCCGATTTTATCTCATCAGCAAATGTAGAAACGAAAGCTAGTGACTTTCTTTTTAATAAGCGCTTAACTTCTCTTTTGGCTTTTCCGCATAAATAATCATCTGCTATTTTTCCAACAACACGATGTCCAGTTGCTCCCCAAAAATCATCTAGCGCATTACTTTGTAATGGTAAAATAAAAAGCGCAGCTAAAAAGTAGGTGTATAGTAATTTCATGTGTTTGTATTTATTGTTTTTTAATTGGCACATGTTGTTCGCTATTAATCATTCTATAGAGTGATAACGACTTTAACATGCTCGATTCATAAATTAAAATTTTAGCTAATTTATAAATATCAGACTTAAGAATATGGATTTAACAAAAGTTTAATTTTTTACTGTATACTATAATCAGCATGTGCCCAACTTTCTGAAATAAGATTATTTATTCTTAACACATTTTCTGAATCATTCAAAGCGCTATAAGCCTGTTTTAATCCATGATGTGCCCATCCATTATTTGGAAATGTTTTTAAATCTTCTTTATATAATTCAATGGCCACTCTGTTTTGCCCGTTCATTATGAGTACAGGTCCTAAGTGATGACGAATAGAGAAAAACCAATCAGGTGGTTCGTTATAATTTAGCGCATCTTCAATAGCTATGGCCTCTTTTAATAGTACAATACTTGCGTCGTAATCTTTCTCATGAGCTAGAATTTCAGCTTTTAAAACTTTTTTAGCAATTTGAACCAAAACATGTACATCGTTAATATCCCAAATAGTCACGGCTTTTAAGCTGTCATCTTTTGATAATATTTCAAGTGCAGAAAATTCTGCTTTGGCTTTATCCACATCACCTTTTCCAAGATATGCCATTCCTTCAGCATAATGTCTGATAGCTTTTGGATAATTCAAATCGTAGGTTCCTAATTTCATGTCAAGAATCTTATCCCACATTTTAAATTTTACAGCTACATAATAGGGTATGGTGTAATAGTGCTGTAACGTGCCCCAACCAGGTTCTTTCATAATTTCTGGATAAACATGTTTCGACACTTTGTTAGCACCGATCATGGCCCAATAACTATTGCCTTCAAGAGTAGCTGTGGCAGCCATAAAATGATAGTTATGAGGGTAGTATCCTAGAGGATAAGCCCCTTGTGCATGACAATTACTAACATAAGTACTATCAGCTTTTACTGCGGCAATATTCGATAATGTTCCTTTGTGATATTCACCTGTTCTTAAATAGGTATGTGAAGGCATGTGTAATAAATGACCAGAACCAGGCACTAAACCGTCATCAAATATTTTTGCTGAGGCATCTGAACGTTCAGGTGTGTTAGACATTTCAACAGCATGAATGTAAAAATGGTGACCTCCAGGATGTCTAGGATTCTTTTCAATTAATGTTTCTAAAAGTGATAAAATTTCTGGAGTCCATGGTTTCGCAAGCCCTTCTTTGTCGTATAAATCCCATGGATGTAAATTCATTATAGATTCAATATAAAGTGTTGATATTTCAGAATCATTAGGATATGTTTCGTAGAGAATTTTCAAAGCTTTTGAATAATTTATGTCTAATTGGCTTCTGTCTTCAGGTGGTTCAGGAGCATATCGTTTAGCCATGGCATCAATAAATTGCTTCTCTTTTTTAGAGGCATTAACAGATAGCGTTTTTGCTTTTTGTTTCTATAACAGCTTTAAACCAAGCAGGAATTGATACTGAAATTGTTACAAGTAACTTAACAATGATTTTGGCAGCATTTTTATTAGCCTTTGCACTAGCATTTGGTTTCGGAGCTCAAAAAATTGTAGGCGATTTATTAAGAACTTTTTATACTAGAAAGACTTATGAAATAGGACAGAAAATAGAGTTTAACAACATTAAAGGTAACGTTGAATCTATTGACGGTATAACAGTAACAATAAAAACAAAAGAAGGAAAATTAATAGTACCAATTAAAGATATTGCAGAGAGCCAAGTAAGTATACAGGGTTAACTTTAAGTTAGGGTTAAAATTTGGTTGGTTACTTTTCTGTAAACTGAAAAACTCTCTACATCTTATAATCCCTTTTCATTAATTTGAAAGGGGATTTTTTTAGAATTTTTCAAGAATTTGTAATACATCCTTTTTGTAACTTCTACTAATTGTTAAAGCGGTGTTGTCTATTGTGATTTCTTCGTTAGTGAACGACGTAATATGTTTTAATGCTATAATATAAGATCGATGAATTCTTATAAAACTTTTACTAGGGAGTTTTGCTTCAATGGCACTTATAGTTTCTCTGGTAACTATGGTTTCATCGGCTAAATGAATTTTAATATAATCACTATAACTTTCAACATAGATGATAGATTCAAAATCAATTTTAATCATACGTCGGTCTGCACGCACAAACATAAAAGCGTTGTTATCTGTTTCTATATATTCAGTATGTTTTGAATCTATATGAATATCAAAATAATTATTCACAGCTTTTAGTAATCTATCAAAAGAAATAGGCTTTAGTAGATAATCTACAGCTCGCAATTCAAAACCCTCAACAGCAAAATCACGATAGGCTGTTGTGAAAATTATTTTCACCTCCTTATTAATAGATTTCGCAAAGGATATTCCAGAGATTTCGGGCATATTGATATCAAGAAAAACTAAGTCTATTTTATGTGCTCTTAACACACTAAAAGCTTCAATGGCATTATTGCAGCTCGCAATAATTTTTATATTAGGTATTTTTGATACGTGTGCAGCTATAACTTCTCTAGCAATAGCTTCATCATCAACTATAATACAAAATATGTCTTTGTTTTCTGGCATAAATTAAACCGTGTTAAGCTTTAAATTTACTTTAAATAATCCGTTTTCATTATTAATAGTTAGTGTGTATTGGTCTTTATATAATAAATCTAGTCGTTTTTTAATGTTGTCTAAACCTATACCGTTTTCTGAAATAGCATTAGTGTTACTTGTGTTTTTAATTTCAAAAAAGAGGCTCTTTTTTTTGCAATACAACTTAATGCTAACATTAAGAATACCTTTTTTTAAGCTACCATGTTTAAAAGAATTTTCAACAAATGGCAGTAGGAGCATAGGCGCTATTTTGGTGTCTACTAATATATTTTCAGTCTCAAAATTAATATGAAGCGTATCATTAAAACGCATTTTTTCTAACTCAATGTAATCATTAATGTGGTTTATTTCGTCATTAAGAGATACAAAAGGTTTGTCTACTTGATACAATAAATAATCCAACAAGTTTGAAAGCTTTAAAATCATTTCTGGCGTTTCATCTGCTTTTTTTAAAGCAAACCCATACATAGTATTCAAGGTGTTAAATAGAAAATGGGGATGAATCTGCATCTTCAAATAATTCAACTCTTGCTCTTTTAATTTAAGTTGTGTTTCTAGAATTTTAGTTTCTAGAATTTTTGTTTCCTCACTGTTCTTTAAATTTAACTTTAGTAGTGTAAACGCGCTAACTAAAAGCACCACTATATACACACCGGTGGCTACAAATAAAATGTTTTTTGTAACCGGATTCATGGCCTCATAATTAAACTGGGCAATATAAATAAGACTAAAAAAGATAGATACCATAATTAAATACACCGAAACAATAAATGTATACAGGCTGTATAATCCGAAAAGGATATACCGCTTTGTTATAAGGTAATCGGGTATTAATTTATAAATTGAAACGTAGGTTGTAGCTATAGTAATGGGCATTAAGAATAATGAAAATGCCAAAGTATCATTAAATTTTTTACTTCCAACACCAAAAAAATAAGTGAAGAATAGCAAGACACCACACCAAAAAATAATGTGTAATAGCGCTCGTCCTAAACCTTTTAAAATAAATACTTTGATAGCCATAAATTAATTTAAGTTATACAATAATACTATAATTTTGAGGTGTATTTTTATTTTGTAGATGAATAACTGCTTTAGTAAGGGTTTCTACATTATGTAATAACGATTGTTATTTTGGTCGTTCGTCGCATATTAATTTTTAAAGCGTTTTTATCTGGTAAGTTTGAACCATATTAATCAAAAAACAAACAGTTATGTATTTAATTATGATGTCATCGTTACCATTATTTTTCTCAGCAGTAAATCCATTTGTAGACCGGTTTAATGAAGGTGGCCCTTTGTTTATGTCACTTATACTTATTAACTTTTTATTGTCTATAGGGTTTTTAATCAAAGGATTTATGAGCTTAAAGAAGAATGATTTAACTTCTAAAAAAATGATAAAAATGACTGTGGACAGCAGCTTGTTAGGCTTAGTGTTAGGCTTTTTAGGGTCTGTTATAGGTTTAATAACTGCTTTCGATAGTCTTGAGGCTATGGGAGATGTAGATCCTTCAATTTTTGCAGGAGGACTTAAAGTATCCTTACTAACAGCAACTTTTGGGTTGTTTACTTTCGTGATTTCCAGAATTGGTATATTAATTTTACGTGGGTTGCAAAAAAGTTAAGACACATAGAATCTGTAAAATCATAAACTCCTTTTTAAGACATAGGAAAGATTTTTTAATTTTTTAAAACAATTTCATATCTAATGTTAAGCCACTGTCAAAGAATAATATTATTAAAATAAAGTAATAAATGAAAAATAGAATACAAATAATGTTTTGCACGGGTTTTTTTCTTTTAATTCAATTTTTTGGAAATGCCCAGATTAATAAGAATCATGAATTCTTGAAAAGAATTGGAATTAAAGATAGTCTCTATTCCGAAACGCTTAAGGAACAGAGAGCGGTTTATATTCAATTACCCAATGATTATAACCCTGAAAGTAACCAGAAATATCCAGTAGCTTTTATTATAGATGGAGATGTTTTACTTCCTACGGTTAGCCATGTACATGATTACTATTCCGGTGGATTCATTCCTGAAATGGTGCTTGTTGGTATTTCTAATGCAAATAATAGAACACGGGATTTAACCACGTCAAAAATAACAGAGAAGTTTGGGATGCCATTTAATGTTGAAAATGGAGCCGCAGATAATTTTAGCAAGTTTATTCAGTCAGAACTTATTCCATTTATAGAAAATAAATATCCGGTTACAAATTTCAGAACATTAATTGGCCATTCTTACGGGGGGTTGTTTACCATTAATATGATGATTAATCACCCACATTTATTTAATAATTACTTAGCCATCGACCCAAGCTTAGATTGGGACAACCAAAAATTAATGAAAGAGGCAAAAGCATTACTTCCTAATCAAGACTATACAAACAAATCTTTTTTTATGTCTTTAGGTGGGCAATTGCATATGCAGGACTATACAATAACTATAGACAATGTGATGGAAGACACATCAGACTACACATTATTTGCTAGATCAAATATTACATTTTATAATATGGTAAAGCAAAATGCTAAAAACGGATTGTCTTTTGACTGGAAATTCTATCCTCGAGATTTACATGGTACAATTCCTTTTCCATCTATCATGGACGGTTTAATTTCACTTTTTGAATGGTATCAAATGGAAAATACTGATAAAATAAACTCATTTGACACGCCAAAAGAAGAACTTTTTAGCATAATAAAATACAGGAAAAAGAAGCTCCAAAAACATTTTGGATATTCTGAACCACCTTATCCGGAACAACTTTTAAATATGTCAGGTTACATGAATATGGATATGCAACAACCCGAAAAGGCAAAAATGTACTTTGAACTTGCTATTGAGTTTTATCCTGAAAGCGCAAATGCTTATGATTCTATGGCTGATTATTATGAAGCACAAGACGACTTTACTAATGCAATTAAATATGTAACTAAAGCCTTTGATAAAAATCCTAATGAGCATTATAAGCAAAGAATTGAAGCGTTAAAAAAAAGATAACATATATAATTTTTCACATTTAGTTTACCTCACCTTTAAAATAAACAAATTGTTTATTGGCCAGTTTTTAATAAAAAAGACTTTTCATTAATTTGAGGAGTTTTTTTGTTTCTACTGTTTTAATTATAAAAACTTAAAAGCATCTATGTTATTTTTAAAGGGGAATTTTGTAATTATCATTTTATCAATTTAGGTGCAATATATTTCATTACCCATTTTTAAATATTCTTAAAATTTTCGAACTGGTAATTTAT
>Ga0075467_10001600_pt1 | contig 18706 bp, 22 predicted proteins | sample DEB08_DNA_9_FD_75067 | JGI IMG/M metagenome (GOLD analysis project Ga0075467, IMG submission 75067) | Aqueous microbial communities from the Delaware River and Bay under freshwater to marine salinity gradient to study organic matter... | ecosystem: Environmental > Aquatic > Marine > Coastal ... | reverse complement strand
TGGCGATATGTTGCGCGATGCACAGTCCAGTGGGACCGAGATGGGCAGGCGGGTCGCCGAAGTCATGGAACGTGGCGAGCTGGTGACAGATGATATCGTGATCGGCCTGATCCGCGAAAAACTCGAAAGCGATGCTTCCGGCGGGTTCATCTTTGACGGGTTCCCAAGGACGCTTGCCCAAGCGGATGCTCTGGGTAATCTGCTGGCTGATCTTGGTCAGGCTCTGGATCATGTCATCGAGATGCGCGTGGATGATGAAGCGCTTGTCGCCCGGATCACGGCGCGTTCGACGTGCGCCACGTGTGGTGAAGGTTACAACGATATCACCAAGCTGGTTCCGGCCAGCGGCGAGTGCGTTGTCTGTGGGGGCACGGAGTTCACACGTCGCCCTGATGACAACGAAGATAGCCTGCGGACACGTCTGATGGCGTATTATAAACAGACGTCGCCTTTGATTGGATACTATCACGCCAAAGGCCTGCTGAGGCAGGTCGATGGCTTGGGCGGGATTGATGAAGTGGCCGACTCAATTGCATCCATACTGGGGTGAACGGCGTCGGTCGGCCAATCCATTCGCAGCTGTGGCCACTGCCCTTGACGGCACAGTGAAAAGCCCCTAACTGCGAGCTTCCCGTTCGGGAATCAAAAAGTTGTGCAAGATTCGCAAGATTTTGACGGCTTGATCATAAATGACAGGGATGGTTGGGTTTTGCTCGATCTCCCCGTTGTGAAAAAAGGTTCTGGCGCTACGGAACCGCAACGAGAGGAAGACCATACGTGGCACGTATTGCAGGGGTAAACATCCCCACCGCCAAGCGCGTTCCTATCGCGCTGACTTATATCACTGGGATTGGACATACTTCGGCCAAGGCGATTTGTGAGGCCGTTGGCATTGATGCCGCGCGCCGGGTCAATGAATTGTCTGACGCCGAAGTTCTTCAGATCCGTGAACACATCGACGCGAACTTCACCGTCGAGGGTGACCTGCGTCGTGAAACGCAGATGAACATCAAGCGTTTGATGGACCTGGGCTGCTATCGCGGCCTGCGCCATCGTCGCAATTTGCCTGTGCGCGGTCAGCGCACGCATACAAACGCACGCACGCGCAAGGGCCCCGCAAAGGCCATTGCCGGCAAGAAGAAATAAGGGAGGGCTGGATCAATGGCACGCGATCGTCGTCCCGCTAAGAAAAAGGTTTCGAAGAACATTGCAGCCGGTGTGGCGCATGTGAATTCGTCCTTCAACAACACCAAAATCCTGATCTCCGATGTGCAGGGCAACGCAATTGCGTGGTCCTCGGCCGGTACGATGGGTTTCAAGGGTAGCCGCAAGTCGACCCCCTATGCCGCACAGATGGCTGCAGAGGATGCAGGCAAAAAGGCACAGGATCACGGCGTCAAGACGCTGGAAGTCGAAGTGCAGGGCCCCGGTTCCGGCCGCGAAAGCGCGCTGCGGGCACTGGCCGCTGTCGGGCTGCAGATCACGGGTATCCGTGATGTGACGCCGATGGCTCATAACGGCTGCCGTCCGCCCAAGCGCCGCCGCGTCTAAGGCAATATTACAAACAGCGGGCTGCGTGGGTTCATCCACGCGGCCCGCTGTCGTTATTTTTTGATCCTCGAGCGTTTCCGTCCCTGGATCGGCCGGAAACAGGAATGGAGGCGACACGATGATCCATAAGAATTGGCAAGAACTGATCAAACCGACGCAGTTGGTTGTCCAGCCGGGCGCAGACCCGATGCGCAAGGCTACCGTTGTTGCCGAACCGCTTGAGCGTGGGTTCGGCCTGACCTTGGGCAATGCGTTGCGCCGGGTCTTGTTGTCGTCGCTTCAGGGCGCGGCAATCACCAGCGTTCAAATCGACGGCGTGCTTCATGAGTTCTCTTCGGTGGCTGGTGTGCGTGAAGACGTCACCGATATTGTTTTGAACCTAAAGGGCGTCGCCATCCGCATGGAGGCCGATGGCCCCAAGCGTGTGTCGGTTTCCGCCAAGGGCCCCAAGCTTGTCACCGCAGGTGACATCAGCGAAAGCGCCGGCATCGAGGTTCTCAACCGTGATCACGTGATCTGTCATTTGGATGACGGCGCGGACCTTTACATGGAACTGACCATCAACACCGGCAAAGGGTACGTCGCGGCGGACAAGAACCGCCCCGAAGATGCTCCGATCGGCTTGATGCCGATCGATGCGCTCTATTCGCCGGTCAAGAAGGTGTCCTATGATGTTCAGCCGACCCGCGAGGGGCAGGTGCTGGACTATGACAAGCTGACTCTGAAGCTGGAAACCGATGGATCGGTGACGCCTGATGATGCCGTGGCCTATGCTGCGCGCATCCTTCAGGATCAGTTGTCGATCTTCGTGAACTTTGACGAGCCGGAAAGTGCATCCCGTCAAGACGACGACGATGATCTGGAGTTCAACCCGCTTCTGCTGAAGAAAGTGGACGAACTTGAGCTGTCTGTCCGGTCGGCCAACTGCCTGAAGAACGACAATATTGTCTATATTGGCGATCTGATCCAGAAGACCGAAGCCGAGATGCTTCGCACGCCGAACTTTGGCCGCAAGTCCTTGAACGAGATCAAGGAAGTGCTGTCGGGCATGGGCCTGCATCTGGGTATGGATATCATTGATTGGCCCCCCGACAACATCGAGGATCTGGCCAAGAAGTACGAAGACAACTTTTGATGGTGTGGGGGCGAAAGCCCCCGTACCGCACTGGGCAATCCTGCCCCAATAGGTGAGAGGTCCGCACGCACGGACCTCCGGACAAAGCAAAATGTATGGAGTTTGAACAATGCGTCACGCACGAGGCTACCGCCGCCTGAACCGCACCCATGAACACCGCAAGGCGCTGTTCGCGAACATGGCTGGCTCGCTCATTGAACATGAGCAAATCAAGACAACCCTTCCCAAGGCGAAGGAACTGCGTCCGATCATCGAAAAGCTGATCACGCTTGGCAAACGCGGCGATCTGCACGCGCGCCGTCAGGCTGCATCGCAACTGAAGCAGGACGCGTATGTCGCGAAGCTGTTCGAGGTTCTCGGACCGCGTTATGCAGAACGCAAGGGCGGATACGTCCGCGTTCTGAAGGCCGGGTTCCGTTATGGCGATATGGCGCCGATGGCAATCATCGAGTTCGTAGATCGCGACGTTGATGCAAAGGGTGCCGGTGATCGCGCCCGCGTCGAGGCCGAGGAAGCTGCAGCGGATTGATTTTCGCAAACGGGAAAAGATGCCATTGAATAAGAAGTGCCCTCGCCGTCAGGCGGGGGCACTTTTGTTTTCGTCATTTGCGACCGGGTCCGATGGCGATGAGTCGCGCATCGCCAAGACGAGGTCGCCGGTCGAAATATCGGTTTGACCGATGTACTCAAGGATATCGTTGCGCGCAGGCCCCGCCAAAGCCATCACCTGCGCAAAAAGATCTAACGCGACCTTCTCCGTCATCATTCTCACCATGTCCGCTGAGTGGGCAAGAATACGGTTGACCGGGATTCAGGCAACCTGTCTAAAAGTATATGTCCTTTTGTTGGTAAAAATGTCCAAAGCACCCGTTCTAGATCTTTTGATGCACGAAATGTCGCTCGCCGCGCCCGGCGGGTTCGCGGTTGGTTTGCACATTCGTTACGTCTCTCCGTTGATCATGGTGAATACATATCCCGATGATTGGCAGGAGGTTTACACCGCCAAGCTTTATGGTTTGCGCGACCCTACGCTGGCTTGGGGTCTGAGCCATAATGGCACGCGCCGGTGGAGCCAGATTGGCCTGCCCGATCCGTTCGGCATTCTGCCCGAGGCCGCACAGTACGGGATGGTTTATGGCATGATCGCCTCTATCGGCCCGATGTCTTCGCGCACTATCGCGGGGGCGACGCGGGCGGACCGCGAATTTACCGACTCCGAGATGGAACTCATTCAGAGGTTGGTGCAGCGCATGCACGACCTCTCAGAGCCTCCCGCGCGCTTGTCAAAGCCGCAGGTCGAGGCTCTTCGATGTATTGCGGATGGGGACCGCCATGCAGCTGCCGCCGCCAAACTTGGCATATCCGAAAGCGCTTTCAAGGCGCGCCTGACCTCTGCCCGTCAGAAGCTAATGGCTCGTACCACAGCCGAAGCGGTTCAACGTGCAAAGGAATACGGCTTGATTTGAAGGTGCTACAATGACGAGGTGCAGATGCAATCCCTCCGTGGTGCGGTTTCTTAACCAAACGGACCTAGGAGGATCCTATGCAAACTACCACTTTGTCATTCGACAACATGCACAACCACGGCCAATTGTTCGCAAACATGCTGCGCGCCCGGCACAGTACGTTCATCGAGCGCAAGAATTGGGACCTGCCCAATACCGAGGGTATGGAATTTGACCAATACGACACGCCGCAAAGCCGTTGGGTCTGTGTGCATGAAATGGGCAAAGTGCTGGCAGGCGTCAGGCTGACCCCGACGCACGCGAAATGCGGCGTCTATAGCTACATGGTCCGCGACGCGCAGCGTGGACTGCTAGATACGATCCCTTCGAACCTCCTGTATGATGACGCCCCGATTGAACCGCATATCTGGGACGCAAGCCGCATTTTCGTGGCAAAGGATGTGCCGACGACGATCCGGCGCCGTGTGCAGATGTCGTTGATGTCGGAAATGGTCGGCGCGGCCCGCGCCCATGGCGCGACGATTCTGTTGGGTCTGCTGCCGACACCGGTTCAGCGTCTGGGAACCCGGGTCGGCATTGACATGGAAGCCGGCGGTCCTTTGCTGCAGATCGGCGGCGTGGATCACCGATGCTTCTTTGTTTCGATGGCCACGAAGATGCATTGATCAACGCAGTGGCGTGCACGTGCGGACGGGGGATTTCCCTCCCTCTGCCGTGCCGCTAATCTGCACCATGGCCGATTTGTTTGACACTGGACCGCCCGCCGCTGCAAGCGCCCCCCGGCCGCTTGCCGACCGTCTGCGACCGCAGCATCTGGATGAGGTGATCGGGCAGGCGCATCTGTTGGGCCCCGAGGGCAGCCTGCGGATCATGCTGGATGGAGGGACACTTAGTTCACTGGTGTTCTGGGGGCCGCCGGGTGTGGGAAAGACGACGATTGCCCGGCTTCTGGCCGACGAGACTGATCTCCACTTTGTCCAGATCAGCGCAATTTTCACGGGTATGCCCGACCTGCGAAAAGTGTTCGAGGCCGCAAGGATGCGCCGTTCCAACGGCAAGGGGACATTGCTGTTCGTTGATGAAATCCACCGTTTCAACAAGGCGCAGCAAGACGGCTTCTTGCCCCATATGGAGGACGGCACGATCCTTCTGGTTGGGGCGACCACCGAGAACCCAAGCTTCGAGTTGAACGCCGCCGTCCTTTCGCGCGCTCAGGTCATGGTTCTGGAGCGGCTTGATGACACCGCAATGGAGCAGCTTCTGCTGCGCGCCGAAGCCGCGCTTGGCCGCGCTTTGCAATTGGATGAGGCCGCGCGGCGCGCGCTACGCGATATGGCGGATGGCGATGGCCGCGCCTTGCTGAATTTGGCGGAACAGGTCGCTGGCTGGAACTCGGACACTGCCTTGGATACGGCGGGCCTGTCTGCCCGCCTGACCCGCCGTGCAGCCCAGTATGACAAATCGGGCGATGCGCATTACAACCTGATTTCCGCATTGCATAAATCCGTGCGCGGATCAGACCCAGACGCCAGCCTTTACTGGTTTGCCCGGATGCTGGAGGGCGGCGAAGACCCGCGTTATCTGGCGCGCCGGATAACGCGTATGGCGGTGGAGGACATCGGGTTGGCCGATCCGCAGGCGCATCGGGTGTGTCTGGACGCATGGGAAACCTACGAACGACTTGGCAGCCCTGAAGGGGAACTGGCCTTGGCGCAGGCGGTTATCTATCTGGCCCTTGCCCCGAAATCGAACGCGGCCTACGCCGCGTACAAGGCCGCGCGGGCATCGGCCAAATCTACCGGCTCGCACCCGCCCCCCAAACACATCCTGAATGCGCCGACCGGGATGATGAAAGATCAGGGCTATGGTAAAGACTATGCCTATGACCATGACGCAGAGGATGGGTTTTCGGGGCAGAACTACTTTCCCGACGCGATGGGCCGCGCGACTTTCTACGAACCAGTCGCACGCGGGTTCGAGCGCGATCTGACCAAGCGCATTGCTTATTTCAAAGGACTGCGGGCCAAACGTGAGCGCGGTTGACAACGCGGGGCCAAACCCACATCACCCGCTCATGTTTGCATCACTTCTTCAGGTTGCCCTTGGTGGGGCCGTTGGCGCTAGCCTGCGATATTTGACAGTTATCGGGTTGTCCCGGGCGATCGGCCACACGTCGTTTCCGTTCGCCATCATAACGGTGAATGTTCTGGGCTCGTTTCTGATGGGTGTGTTTGTGGTGGCCGCGGCACAGCGTGGTTTGACCCACCTTTCGCCGCTTGTCATGATGGGCGTTCTGGGTGGCTTTACGACCTTCTCTGCGTTCTCGCTTGAAGCGGTCACGCTTTATGAACGGGGCGATGTGGGGCAGGCGGCGATCTATGTGCTGGCATCGGTCATTTTTTCCATCTTGGGTTTGGTTGCGGGCCTGTGGTTCGCGCGCGGGGTTTATGCATGAGCGGTGTTCAAACCCTTTTTGTGGGTGCTGACGAAGGCGATCAACGCCTTGACCGTTGGTTCCGTCGACATTTCCCCCAAGTTTCGCAAGGCCGCGTCGAGAAGCTGTGCCGCAAGGGCGAAATCCGGGTCGATGGTGGCCGCGTCAAACCCGCGACCCGGATTGAAACAGGACAGGCGATCCGGGTGCCGCCTTTGCCCGATGAGGCCGCGCCGCGGACCATCGTGCGCCGTGAAACGGTGTCAGACGCGGATGCCCAGATGATGCGCAACGCTGTGCTCTATCGTGACGATCACCTGATCGCCCTGAACAAGCCTCCGGGTTTGCCGACGCAGGGTGGCACCGGGCACACGCGTCACGTTGATGGGTTGGCAGAGGCGCTGAAGTTCGGTTTTGACGAAAAGCCACGCCTTGTGCATCGGCTTGACCGGGACACATCCGGGATTTTGCTTCTGGCCCGGACCCGGATGGCTGCAAAGGCATTGACCGACGCGTTGCGCCATCGCGCCACACGCAAGATTTACTGGGCTATCGTGGCGGGGGCACCCTTGCCCCGCAAGGGGACAATCAAGTTCGGGTTGGTCAAGGCACCGGGCCATGGCAGGGGCGGCGAGGGTGAAAAGATGCTGTGCATTCACCCATCCGAAGTGGCCTCTACCCCTGATGCCAAGCGCGCGGCGACGGATTATGCCGTCTTGTCCACGCTTGGCACCCGCGCGTCATGGGTGGCGATGGTGCCCGTCACGGGCCGCACCCATCAGCTCCGCGCCCACATGGCCGAGTTGGGGCATCCGGTGATCGGCGATGGGAAATATGGTGGCTCGGGGCAGGAAAACCTTGGGGATGGTTGGGGTGCGCAACTGGGCGGAGAGATGAGTCGCAAGGTGCACCTGCATGCGCGGTATCTGATGCTTGAACATCCGATTACGGGTGCACAGCTGAACCTGACCGCCCCGTTGCCGGACCACATGGCCCGGACGTGGGACACCTTTGGTTGGGATGCCGCAGACGTGCCGGTCGACCCATTCGAGGATGACATATGACCGAACGGCGGCTTGTGGTCTTTGATGTCGACGGAACGCTGATCGACAGTCAGGCACATATTGTTGCTGCGATGTCCGGCGCTTTCACGGTGGTTGGCCTGCCGGTCCCTGACCGTGCAGAAATACTTGGGATCGTTGGTTTGTCGCTTCATGTCGCAATGGCGCGACTGGCGCCGGATCGTCCGGACCTTACCGATAATCTGGTGACGGCATATAAGGAACGCTTTGCGGAACTTCGCCTTGCAAGTGATCCCGTCGCGCAGTCACCGCTTTACGCTGGCGCACTAAGCGTGCTGCGTGCGCTAGCGGCGCGAGATGACGTGTATCTTGGCGTGGCCACTGGAAAATCGCGGCGCGGACTTGATCATGTCTTGGCGGTTCATGATCTGGCTGGCCTGTTCCAAACCGTTCAGGTTGCCGATCACCATCCCTCGAAACCGCACCCATCGATGGTGATGGCCTGCCTGACCGAAACGGGCGTGAAAGCGGCGAATGCGATGATCGTCGGTGATACAAGTTTCGACATGGAAATGGGGCGCGCGGCAGGCATCAGTGCCGTTGGTGTCAGTTGGGGGTATCACCCTGTTGACGCGTTGATTGGTGCCGGGGCCACAACAGTGATCGAAAGTTTTTCCGCGCTGCCCGCTGTCTGCGACAGGATCTGGTGTGCCAATGTCTGAATGGAAGGCAAAGCGCTTCTGGAAGAAAGCGACCGCCGAGGCCGTGGTAGATGGTTTCCAGATACTTCTTGATGGGCGTCCCGTGCGCACGCCGTTCAAATCGCCACTGGTCTTGCCGTCGCGAACGATGGCCGAGGCGATGGCTGCTGAATGGGACGTCCAGACAGAGAATATTGACCCCCGCACCATGCCGATAACCCGGTCGGCGAATTCCGCCATCGACAAGGTGGTGCCGCAAAAGCGTGCCGTGGTTGAAATGCTGGCCGCCTATGCCCAGACAGATTTGCTGTGTCATCGCGCGGCATACCCCCCCGCATTGTCCGCGCGTCAGGCAGAAGGGTGGGACCCTGTTCTGTCATGGGCTGAAAAACATTTTCGTGCCCCGCTTTTCGTGACCGTTGGGATCATGCCGGTGGAACAACCTCAAACCAGTCTTGCGGCCCTCCAAGATGCCGTGGACGCAACACCGGTGTTCACACTGACGGGACTGCATGACCTTGTCATGTTGTCCGGCTCGCTGGTGTTGGGGCTTGCGGTCAGGGATCGTACGATTGCCGCAGAAACGGCATGGAATTTGTCGCGAATCGATGAGGATTGGCAGTCAGCGGAATGGGGCCATGATGACGAGGCCGCCGCAGCTGCAGACAAGAAACGCGATGCTTTCTTGCATGCTGATCGCTTCGTGACACTTGCCAACGGCGCGTGATCAAGTGCGGGTCGCAGAAGTCAGGTTTATGCACATGATTTACGCACTTGCCCAATTTCGCGCCGGTTTTTCTGGCTCCTGAATCGGAAACCTCGCATCGCCCACTTGACCTCAGGCAGCATATTTGCCCATTTTGGAGGCGGTGAGGGGCAACAAAGTCTCCACAATGGAATACCAACTCCCCCTTGGGGTTAAATACGCTGCCCATCAGGGCAGTTCATCAGGAAGAGGTAAACAATGAAAAAATCCGTATTTTTCGGCACGCTCGCGGTCGCCGGTCTCGCGGCAGGCTTCGCTTCGGCGCAGACGCTGGCCGAAGTTCAAGCGCGCGGCAGTCTGAATTGCGGCGTAACCACCGGTCTGACGGGCTTCGCAGCTCCGAATGCCAGCGGTGAATGGGAAGGCTTTGACGTTGGTCTTTGCCGCGCCGTCGCAGCAGCAATCTTTGGCGACGCAACCGCGGTTGAGTTCGTACCGACCACCGGCCAGACTCGCTTCACTGCTTTGGCTTCGGGAGAAGTCGACATGCTGGCGCGTAACACCACATGGACCTTCTCGCGCGACGTTGACCTGGCGTTCGAATTTGTCGGCGTGAACTACTATGACGGTCAGGGCTTCATGGTTCCGCGTGCGTTGAACGTAAGCTCGGCCATGGAACTGGACGGCGCAACCGTCTGCATCCAGACCGGCACCACCACCGAACTGAACCTTGCAGACTTCTTTAGCTCCAACAACATGAGCTACGAGCCGGTTCCGATCGAAACTAACGCCGAAGCGCAGCAGCAGTACCTTGCCGGTGCGTGCGACGTCTACACCACCGATGCCTCGGGTCTGGCCGCAACGCGCGCCACGTTCGAAGATCCGTCGGCGCATGTTGTTCTGCCCGAGATCGTGTCGAAAGAGCCGCTTGGCCCGCTCGTCCGTCATGGCGACAACGAATGGGCGGACATCGTCCGCTGGACGTTGAACGCGCTGATCGCAGCTGAAGAGCTGGGCATCACCTCGGCCAACGTGAACGAGTTGGCCGCAGGTACCGAGAACCCTGAAATCAACCGCATTCTGGGCACCGAAGGTGACTTGGGCGCGATGCTGGGTCTTGACGCAGCTTGGGCACGCAACGCGATTGCGGCAGTAGGCAACTACGGCGAACTGTTCGAGAGCAACATCGGCGAGAACACACCGATTGGTCTGGCCCGGGGCCTGAACGCACAGTGGACCGACGGCGGCCTGCTGTACTCCCCGCCGTTCCGGTAAGCACAACACAGAAGGGCGCGGATCACTCCGCGCCCTTCGTCCATCAAGACATCCGACAACCAAGAAGAATAATCGAACCGTGCGGCGATCTGGGGATCAGGCCGTAAACGTTTCGGCATTTCCAACGACACAGGGGCGCCAGACATGACCGCTATGACGGACCCACCCAACGAAGGCTTTCGTCTCAGCCAACTTATTTATGATACCCGATATCGATCCATGACGATCCAGGCGGTCGCGTTCATGTTGATCATGGCGGGCATCATCTGGCTGGCAAACAACACGGTGCAGAACCTTTCTGCCTTGGGTAAGGACTTTGACTTCGGTTTCTTATGGTCCCGCGCGGGATACGACATCAACCAGCGCCTCATCGAATACTCCAATGACTCAACCCATGGCCGCGCCGCGATGGTTGGTATTGCCAACACGCTGCTGGTCGCCGTTTTGGGGTGTGTTCTGGCCACTGTACTTGGCGTTATCGCCGGCGTCCTACGACTGTCGAAAAACTGGGTCGTTGCCCGTTTGATGACCTTCTATGTCGAAGGGTTCCGCAACATTCCCTTGCTGCTGTGGATCATCGTCATCTTCGCCGTGATGACCGAATCAACCCCTCAGCCGCGCGATTTCCGCGAAGGCGGCACAGCGTCGATGATCCTGAACGACACTGTGGCAATCACTAACCGGGGCATTTTCATTCCGAACCCCGTCTGGGGCGAAGGCTCGGGCGCTCTGATCGCGATTTTTCTTGCTTCCTTGGTCGGCATCTGGGCCTTCCGCCGCTACGCGCGCAAATTGCAGGAACAGACGGGTCAGATCCTCCCGGTTCTCTGGGTGTCGCTTGGGCTGTTCTTTGCGCCGGTCATCCTAGCATATTTCATCCTCGGACGGCCTGTGACTTTGATCTATCCGGAATTGGGCGGGTTCAACTTTACGGGCGGCATTCAGGTTCGAAACTCTCTGATCGCGTTGTGGATCGCGCTGTCGCTCTATACCGGGGCCTTCATCGCCGAGGTGGTGCGCGCCGGTATCTTGTCGGTCAGCAGGGGCCAGACCGAGGCCGCCTTTGCCCTCGGCATTCAACCCAGCCGCACGATGAACCTGGTGATCTTACCACAGGCATTGCGGGTTATTATTCCGCCGCTGATCTCGCAGTATCTGAACCTGACGAAGAACTCGTCGTTGGCTCTGGCGGTTGGATACATGGATGTGCGTTCCACCTTGGGGGGCATCACCATTAACCAAACGGGACGAGAATTGGAGGGAATGCTATTGCTTGGCGTTTTCTACCTCATCACGTCGCTGATCATCTCGAGTGCGATGAACTTGTACAACAACTCCGTGAAGCTGAAGGAGCGCTGAGATGAGTGAAATCCACGCACAAACCGTCAGCTATGTCCGAGAGACGATGCTGCCAGAACAAGAGCCCCCGGTGACAGAACGCGGGGCGATCAAGTGGGTCCGCGAGAACCTGTTTTCCAGTTGGTTAAACGGGCTGCTGACGCTCATCTCCTTGTATTTCGTATATTGGGTTCTTAGCCATACGCTTGGCTGGATGGTCTATGGCATCTGGGATGCAAGCTCATTGAGCGAGTGCCGTGCAATTCGGGATGAGCTTTACGGTGAGGGCGCAAACGTTGCGTGCTGGGCCGTGATCGCCGATCGCTGGCATCAGTTGCTGTTCGGGTTCTACCCGGCGGAAGCCTACTGGCGTCCGGTACTGGCGTTGATCTTGTTCGGTGGCGCACTGGCACCGATCCTGTTCGACGGTCTGCCGCGCAAGATGTTGATGCTTTCGATCGCCGCGCCCTTCGTCTGCTATTGGCTGCTGTGGGGCGGAACCATCTGGGGTCCTGCTGCAGTGGCCTTGGGTTTTGTCATCGGCGGGATGATTTACGCTTATTCTCAGTCGATCATTGGTGTCCTTGGCGCAACGATTGCCGCCGTGTTGGTCCCGATCCTTTACTGGCTGTTCCTTGCAGGTCCGATTGCGGGCGCGCTTGGCAATACCCTGCCAATCGGGATCAATGCGATTGGTTCCGCCGAATTCGGCGGCTTCCTTCTGGCGTTGGTCATCGGGGCATCGGGGATCATATTGTCGATGCCCTTGGGTGTCGTGCTGGCCTTGGGACGTCAGTCTGACTTGTTCATCATCAACAAGTTCAGCGTGCTCTTCATCGAAGTCATTCGCGGTGTTCCACTGATCGTCTGGTTGTTCACGGCGTCGCTTCTGCTGAACTACTTTCTGCCGCCGGGCAGCAACTTTGACTTGATGCTCCGTGTGATCATCATGGTCACGCTGTTTTCGTCGGCCTACATCGCGGAAGTGGTGCGGGGCGGTCTGGCAGCGTTGCCACGCGGGCAGTACGAGGGCGCCGATAGCCTTGGTCTGAATTACTGGCAGTCGATGCAGTTGATCATTCTGCCGCAGGCCCTGAAAATCTCGATCCCCGGCATCGTGTCCAGCTTTATCGGCCTGTTCAAGGATACTACGCTGGTGGTGTTCGTGGGGCTGTCGGATCCGATCGGGTTTTCCAACTTGATCCGCGCCACGACCGATTGGAACGGCATCTACTGGGAACTGTTCATCTTCATCGGGCTTTGCTTCTTCATGTTCTGCTTCGCCATGTCCCGCTATTCTCAATACTTGGAGCGCAAGTTGCGCACCGATCACCGCTAAGGAGACGCCAAAATGACTGACGCTTCGACCACTCTTGCCACAGATCGCGAGATTGACCGATCCAAGATGGCTGTCTCGGATGAGGTGGCTATTGATATCCGGAACATGAACAAGTGGTTCGGCACTTTCCACGTTCTGCGCGACATCAACCTGACTGTGCAGCGGGGCGAACGGATCGTGGTCTGCGGACCGTCGGGTTCGGGTAAATCCACCCTTATCCGTTGCATCAACGCGCTTGAAGAACACCAAAAAGGGTCGATCAGCGTTGATGGCACGCTGTTGTCCAACGACCTGAAAAACATCGACAAGATCCGGTCCGAAGTTGGAATGGTGTTCCAGCACTTCAACCTGTTTCCGCACCTTACGATCTTGGAAAACTGCACGCTGGCTCCGATCTGGGTACGCAAGACACCCAAGAAAGAGGCCGAGGAAACAGCGATGTATTTCCTCAACAAGGTCAAGATCCCCGAGCAGGCCGACAAGTATCCCGGTCAGTTGTCGGGCGGTCAGCAGCAGCGCGTGGCGATTGCGCGGAGCCTGTGCATGCGCCCCCGGATCATGCTGTTCGACGAGCCGACATCAGCGCTTGATCCTGAGATGATCAAAGAGGTGTTGGACACCATGATCCAGCTTGCCGAGGATGGCATGACGATGATCTGCGTGACCCACGAGATGGGCTTTGCACGTCAGGTCGCCAACCGCGTGATCTTCATGGATGCGGGCCAGATCGTGGAACAGAATGAGCCGGAAGAGTTCTTCAATCACCCGAAGTCGGAGCGGACCAAGCTGTTCCTGAGCCAGATTTTGGGCCACTGATCCGTTAACAGGTTTCAGACAGAAACGCACAACCCGCCCCTTGGGGCGGGTTTTTTCGTGCGATAATGCGGATATGTATCCTGTATGCATTCGATATGAAACCGATGCATACGCATGCCGGGTTCCGGGCCTGTCAGGGCAGGTCGTGTGGCGTGATGAAATCCACTGCCGTTCCCATGCCAAATCCAACGTCCGACCAGTCGTCGGCATCGAACCGTGCGATCAGCGTTGCGCAGGTGGGGTAGTCGGCAAAGCGCGGATGGTCGGGCGCGCTGATCAGAAGCCGGGCGGCGAATTCCGCGATGCCGGGATTGTGGCCGACCATTGCGACGGTCGCCCCGGCCGCGTCGTTCAGAACATGCAGCATCGCCGATGGGGGGGCATGATAGAGCCGCCGATGATAGCTGACCTTGACGTCGGGAAAGGCCGAAGCGACGCCGTCCCATGTCTCGACGGCGCGCCGCGCGGTTGAGACATGGGCCGCGAGCGGCACATGCCCTTGGGCCGCCAACCAAGCGCCGATGCGTGGCGCGTCGTGGGTTCCGCGTGTGTTCAGGGGGCGATCATGGTCATCAAGAAGCGGATCATCCCAATCGGATTTTGCATGCCGGATGAGAACGAGGGTAAGGCTCATGGATGAAAGCTCCGCATGTGGAAGGCTGATTGGGCCGGGGCGCGGGCGTAACGCTGGCTGACCGGGCAGGTCCGGCGCACGGCACAGCCCTGCGTCATGCAGTCAGCCCCGGCTGGCGTGTCGAGGAAGCCATGGCAACGGTCGGTGTCATACGCGGTGCTGGACAGTGCATTTACCGGGCATGCGGCAAGGCAGGGTTTGAGACAACTGTCGCAAGGGGCGGCCGCAGGGGGTGGGGGCAGCGCGATCCGATCCCGCAGACCAAGAGCGCCGCGATAGGACACCATCAACCCGGCGGTATCATGGACCAGCAGCGATACGGGACTGGCCCATGCGCGACCCGAGCGTTTGGCCCATCTGATGAACGGATGCCATGGTGGACTACCAAAGGGGAAATAGGCTTTGCCACCCAGATCGCAGGCCAACCGGCCGATCACCCTGCGCGACCAGCGATCCATCTTATCGGGGGCCGGGTCCATGAATTCCGGTTCGGTGGTGACGTATGACCAGAAGCCCGGTTCCGCCGGACCAAGAAGCAGAAGTGTTGCAATGCCGGACGGCACCACATCATCGGGGCCGGGATGGAAGGCACCGAAAATGGCAAGGTGATGCGTAGCGGCCAGCGTCGCGATGTCGTCGTAGCCGGGTCTGCCCTCAAGCACGGATGATGCTGCCTGCGCCATGGTCGGTGAACAGTTCCAACAAGCAGGCGTTGGGCGCGCGACCATCAAGGATAACCGCCGCGCGGACACCGCCGCGCACGGCTGCAAGGGCGGTTTCGGTCTTGGGGATCATGCCGCCGGCAATGACGCCCTCGGCCGTCAGGCGTTCCACATCGGCGGCGGTAAGTTCTGTTACAACCTGACCAGCGGCGTTCTTTACACCGGCCACGTCAGTCAGCAACAACAGGCGGTCGGCCTTGAGCGCGGCGGCAATGGCACCCGCAGCTGTGTCGCCATTGATATTGAGGGTTTCACCGTTCCGGCCGGTTCCGATGGGGGCGATCACCGGGATCATCTCGGCTTGAAAAAGCTGATGGAGGAGGGTGGGGTTCACCTCCGCGGGTTGACCGACGAGGCCGAGTTCAGGCGCATCTTGATCGCAGGTCATCAGGCCCGCGTCCTTGCCGCTGATGCCGACGGCCTTGCCGCCCGCCGCATTGATGGCGGCGACGATGCGTTTGTTGACCTGCCCAGACAGGACCATTTCGACGACTTCCATGGTGGCGGCGTCGGTGACGCGCTTGCCATTCACGAAATGGGATTTGATGGCCAACCGCTCAAGCAACTGGTTGATCATTGGGCCGCCGCCATGCACGACCACCGGGTTCACACCCACGGTACGCATCAACATGACGTCGCGGGCGAAACTGGCCATGCCTTCGTCGGACCCCATGGCGTGACCACCCAGCTTAATGACTACGATGGCGTCATCGTAACGCTGCAGATAGGGCAGCGCCTCGTTCAGGGTGCGGGCTGTGGCAAGAAAATCGCGGGTCATGGCAGTTTGGGTTTTCATTCTGAGGGCCTATTGGCAGGGGGGTGTCCCTTGATACGGCACCATTTGCCGCCTGCCAATGCAGTGCCGCGTGTATTTCTGAAAACTGGGTATGGGTCAGTCGAGGGTCGCGATGATTGCGCGCAAGGTTTCGATGCCGTCACCCTTTTCGCTGGAGGTCAGGACCAGTTCGGGAAAAGCGGCAGGGTGTTTGGCCAGCGCGCCGCGCACCTGGGCAAGGATCTTTTCGCGATCCGCCGCGCTGACCTTGTCGGCCTTGGTCATGACAACCTGAAATGTCACTGCGGCACTGTCCAGCAAAGACATGATCTCTTCGTCCACGGACTTCACGCCGTGGCGTGTATCAACCAGCACAAACGCCCGACGCAGGTTGGCGCGACCCTGTAGATACGCCTTCAGCAGGCGTTGCCATTTCGCGACGATCTGGACGGGGGCGTTTGCGTAGCCATAGCCGGGAAGGTCGACCAGATAGTGGCTGCCGGAGAGGTTGAAGAAGTTGATTTCTTGGGTGCGGCCGGGTGTGTTGGACGCACGGGCCAGCGCCTTGCGACCGGTCAGCGCGTTGATCAGGGTGGATTTTCCCACGTTGGAGCGGCCTGCAAAGCAGACCTCGACCCGGTCGGGTGGGGGCAGGCCATCCATCGCGACGACGCCCTTGAGAAATTCGCCGCCGGTGGCAAACAGCATGCGCCCCGCCTCGCGGGTTGCGTCATCGGGTTCATCGGCAAGCGGGAAGGGCAATTGGTTCATTTCGCGGCCTCGAGCACGGGCAGGTCTGCACCGCGGATAGCATTGAGATTACGGGTTATCTTGGCGGCGGACCAGTCCCACCACGCGACAGCCAGCAAGCGGACGACAGTGGCGTCGTCAAAGCGGTGACGCAAGGCGCGGGCGGGGTTGCCGCCCATGACCGTGTAGGGCGGCACATCTTGCGCCACCATGGAACCCGCTGCGATGATAGCGCCAGCGCCGATCGTAACACCGGGCATGAGTGTTGCGTGATCGCCCAGCCAGACATCGGGGCCTATCACGGTGTCGCCCTTGTGGGTCGCGGTCCACGTGGCCGGGTCAAAGCCGTGCTCCCAGCCGTGACCGAAAATATTGAATGGAAAGGTCGAAAATCCATCCATTGCGTGCGTCCCGCCGTTCATGAATATCCGCACGCCGTGGGCGATTGCGCAAAACGCGCCGATATGCAGATGATCGCCGAAAATCGCGTAGTGGTGAAGCACGTTGCGGGAGAAGAAATCGCGCGTCTCGTCTTTATCATCATAATAGCTATAGGGACCGACGGTGACGTTGGACAGGCCCTGCGCCATCGGTTGAAGGAACACGGTACCGCCATAGGCAGGCCGCATCGGGAGCAGTGTGTTGGGATCAGGGCCGTTGGTCATGTGCAAGTGACCGTATCGCCGACGGCGATATCGCCGCCAACACGCACCTGTGCATAGACGCCGAAATCCGTGTGATCCCAACCATCGCGCAATGCCTGCAGTGTCGCGGCGTCACGGCGGCCGGTATCGGGGTTCGCTTCGGTCGCGCGGCATCGGGTGATGGGTTCAACCACGTCAAGGCGGGCATCACCGATGGCAAGCGTCTTGTTCACAAGGTCAAATTCTTCCCACGGGGCGAGGCCGTCAAGCCAGAGGTTGCCACGAAACCGACGTTGATCAAGCGGCTGGCCAAGTCTTTGCGACAGCGCCCGCAGGGAGGCGGTGTTGAGCACGGCAACAGACGGAAAGGGCGCATCGGTCAGGCCCTGCGCCGGCGCACGCTCCAGCGCCACGGGGGGCGGGCGATCCGTGGGGTATATGGGGGCAAGCCATGCTTGAAGTGCAGGAAACGCCGCGTCCGATGCGGGGTCGACCGCCAGATCGGGCCGTTCGGGGTGCGACAGGTGGATGACACCCTGATCAACACGCGCGGTGATCGCCATCAGCGATGGCCCCTTTGCGCCGCGCAGGAAGTTGCGGCAGGCGCGCCAGCCTTCGCCAGTTTCCCCGCCCGCCTCAAGCACGGCCCATGCGCGATCCAGCGGCACTGGGTGCCCCGCGATCAACGACACCGATGTCAGCCGTTCGGCACCGATGCCCTTGATCGGGTGGCGCCAGATATCGGCAAGAGACCATGCCACGGCGTCACTTGCCGCCCGGCGTCTTGTTGCGTTTGAAGCTGGACTTGATGTTGCCAAAGATGTCCGGCTTGTAGCCTTGGGTCCGCATGATCGTGTATTGCTGAATGAAGGTCAGCGTATTGTTCGCGATCCAGTAGACCAGCAGACCGCTGGCAAAGCTGCCCAGCATGAACATGAACACCCACGGCAGATAGGCAAAGATCATCGCCTGCGTCGGGTCGGTGGGCGCCGGGTTCAGTTTTTGCTGCAGCCACATCGAGATACCCAGCAAGAGCGGCAGGACACCGATGAACACCAGTGCCGTGATGGTGCCGGGTTCCGGCGACGCGTTGGGCAGCAGGCCAAACAGGTTGATGATGGAACTGGTGTCAGGCGCCGACAGATCCCGCAGCCAGCCGAAGAACGGCGCATGGCGCAGTTCCAGCGTGACGAAGATCACCTTGTAAAGCGAGAAGAAGATCGGGATCTGCAACAAGATGGGCAGGCAGCCCGATGCCGGGTTCACCTTGTTCTTCTTGTACAGCTCCATCATGCCCTTTTGCATGGCTTCGCGGTCGTCGCCTGCGCGTTCCTTGAGCTTTTCCATCTCTGGCTGGAGCTCTTTCATCCGCGCCATGGAGATATAGGATTTGCGCGA
>Ga0075467_10001597_pt1 | contig 18723 bp, 12 predicted proteins | sample DEB08_DNA_9_FD_75067 | JGI IMG/M metagenome (GOLD analysis project Ga0075467, IMG submission 75067) | Aqueous microbial communities from the Delaware River and Bay under freshwater to marine salinity gradient to study organic matter... | ecosystem: Environmental > Aquatic > Marine > Coastal ... | reverse complement strand
TTGACGTTTAAGAGAAGACCAGAAAAAACAACAAACTCTTAGTAATTCAATTTCGTTAAATTCACTAACGCTGGCTGTATACATCCATTATACATCCATTATACATCCATTTGGAAATTCAATGGTAAGCCCCTACCTAGGCTTTGCCACTGTTGACTATTACACATTATCCATTCTAAAAATTAAACTAATGCGATAATAAATGAGAGTCGCTTTAAAAATGAATGGAATAGTTTAAAAACCAACGCCAAGCATCATAAATAAAAAGGCCGCTTTAAAGCGGCCTTCACACATAAGAATAGTCTATCGATTAATGGGTTAAATCATCAAAAAACTTTTTCACGCCATCAAAAAAACCACTTTCTTTGGGACGGTTCTTAGCGGTATCTTTTCCCGTTCCCATAGAGTTTTCCAATTGGTCTAAGAGTTCTTTTTGACTGGCACTTAAATTAACGGGTGTTTCGATGACCACTTTACAAATTAGGTCTCCTACACTGCCACTGCGAACTGACTTAACACCTTTGTTACGCAATCGGAACATCTTGCCTGTTTGAGTCTCAGCAGTAATTTTAAGTTTAACCTTACCTTCTAATGTAGGGACTTCAATCTCACCGCCTAACGCAGCACGAGTGAAACTTAAGGGTACTTCACAGTAAAGGTTGTTACCTTCACGGGTAAATATTTTGTGATCACGAACATGTACTTGTACATACAAGTCACCAGCTGGCGCGCCCATTTCACCGGCTTCACCTTCACCAGTTAACCGAATTCTATCACCCGTATCAACACCGGCTGGTACTTTGACCGATAAGGTTTTCGTTTTTTCGACGCGGCCTTGGCCATGACAAGGTTTACAAGGGTCAGAGATGATTTTACCTCTACCAGAGCAAGTTGGACAGGTTTGCTGAACCGCAAAGAAACCTTGGCGCATTTGAACTTGGCCTTGACCATGACACGTAGGGCAAGTAGTTGGGCTAGATCCTTTTTTCGCACCAGAGCCGTCACAACTTTCACAACCAGCAAGTGTTGGCACACGAATTTCGACACTTTTGCCTTTTACTGCTTCTTCAAGAGATAGCTCTAAATTATAACGCAGGTCAGAGCCTTGACGAGCACGGGACTGACGACCTCCGCCTCCACGTCCGCCACCAAATATATCGCCAAATACATCACCAAATATATCGCCAAAGTCTCCACCTTGGCCACCACCGCCGCCACGATTAGGATCAACACCGGCATGACCGTATTGGTCATAGGCCGCGCGTTTTTGAGAATCAGTTAGCATTTCGTGTGCTTCTTGCACTTCTTTAAATTTTTCTTCCATAGCTTTGTCACCCTGAGTTCTATCTGGGTGATATTTCATCGCTAGGCGCTTATAAGCCTTTTTTATCTCGCGTTCGGTGGCACTTTTCTCCACACCCAACACTTCATAATAATCTCGCTTCGACATCTCGATCCGTTACCCTGGGGTCTTAAGTTACTTATTTCAAATAACGAACATCGTTATTTTTTTGTAAATTCTTAATAAAAACAAGGCGCAGTCAGTGTAACCTGCTGCGCCGAGTTAAACTATTGAGTCACCTCAACAGATAATTTATCTGACAAAACTTACTTTTTTTCGTCTTCTTTGACTTCTTCAAATTCAGCGTCAACCACATCATCGTCTTGTGGTTGTGCGCCTGCATCAGTTGGCTCACCAGCTTGAGCCGCGCCTTCAGCAGCAGCTTTAGCTTGCGCCACTTCCATCAACTTGGCCGAAGCTTGAATAAGTTCTTGAGTTTTTGTTTCAATCGCTTCTTTGTCACCTTCTTTAACTGCTTCTTCAAGCGCAACTACAGCGGTTTCAATTTCAGCTTTATCTTCTTCACTCAATGCATCACCAGCTTCTTCAACCTGTTTACGCGTACTGTGGATCATACCATCGGCTTGGTTACGAGCTTGAACAAGTTCTTCAAATTTTGCATCAGCTTCTTTATTAGCTTCAGCATCTTGTACCATTTGTTCCACTTCTTCTTCACTCAAACCAGAAGACGCTTTAATTGTAATCTTTTGTTCTTTACCTGTGTCTTTATCTTTTGCAGACACATGTAAAATACCATCAGCATCAATATCAAAAGTCACTTCAATCTGTGGTGCACCACGTTGAGCCGCTCTTATGCCTTCGAGGTTAAATTGACCTAAAGACTTATTACCTGAAGCTTGCTTACGCTCACCTTGTAGACAATGGATTGTTACTGCTGCTTGGTTATCTTCAGCCGTTGAGAAAGTCTGAGATTTCTTAGTAGGTACTGTGGTGTTCTTCTCGATTAGAGCAGTCATAACACCACCCATTGTTTCGATACCTAAAGACAGAGGCGTCACATCAAGTAACAATACATCTTTCACATCACCAGATAGCACGCCACCTTGAATGGCCGCACCAACAGCAACTGCTTCATCGGCGTTAACGTCTTTACGAGGCTCTTTACCGAAGAATTCAGTTACATACTTTTGGACCATAGGCATACGTGTTTGACCACCTACTAGGATAATATCGTTGATATCACCTACAGATAAATCTGCATCAGCTAATGCTTGTTTTAGTGGCTCAAGGGTTGCTTTAACCATTGATTCTACTAAAGACTCTAATTTTGCACGAGTAAGCTTAATGGTAAGGTGTTTTGGACCAGACGCATCAGCTGTAATGTAAGGCAAATTCACTTCAGTTTGTTGAGCAGAAGACAGTTCGATCTTAGCCTTCTCACCCGCTTCTTTTAAACGCTGCATGGCAAGTGGATCTTTACGAAGATCCATGCCCGAGTCTTTCTTAAACTCTTCAACTAAATAGTTAATGACTTTGTTATCAAAATCTTCACCACCTAAGTGAGTGTCACCGTTAGTCGCTAACACTTCAAACGTATGCTCACCATCAGCTTCGTCGATTTCGATAATAGAGATGTCGAACGTACCACCACCTAAATCATAAACGGCAACAACACTATCACCTTTTTTCTTATCCATACCGTAAGCAAGGGCAGCAGCAGTTGGCTCATTTATAATACGCTTAACTTCAAGACCAGCAATACGACCTGCGTCTTTAGTTGCTTGACGCTGAGAATCGTTAAAGTATGCAGGAACTGTAATAACTGCAGCAGTAACTTCTTCACCTAGATAATCTTCAGCCGTCTTTTTCATTTTTTTCAAAACTTCGGCAGAAATTTGTGGCGGCGCCATCTTTTCATCTTTTGCTTCAACCCATGCATCACCGTTGTCAGCTTTGACAATTTTAAAAGGCATGATGTCGATATCGCGCTGCACTTCTTTATCTTCCCAACGACGACCGATTAAACGCTTAATTGCGAATAAGGTGTTTTGTGGGTTGGTTACAGCTTGGCGTTTAGCGGGTTGACCCACTAATATTTCGCCATCTTGAGAATAAGCGATAATGGAAGGAGTTGTACGGTCCCCTTCTGCATTTTCTAATACTTTTGCTACGCCACCATCTAACACTGCTACACATGAGTTAGTTGTACCTAAATCGATTCCAATGATTCTACCCATTAGTTTATCTCCAAAAATTGTTCTTAAAAGCTTGTACACTTTGTGGGGTTATTATTTTGGTTTTCAACATTTCGTTGCAAAAAACCTTCACAAAACTGTAATTATGTTTGCCTCCTGATCCCATCCAAGGATGGATCAGGAATTAGGCTTGAGTATCGACTCCAGCTTCTGGCGCTCTAGTTACCATAACCATGGCAGGGCGTAATAAACGGCCATTTATTTCGTAGCCTTTTTGCATCACTGCCAACACTGTGTTGGGTGCAAGCTCTGCATTTTCTTGCATCGACATAGCTTGATGCTTTTCTGGGTTGAAAGGTTGACCTTGTGGGTCAATTACTGACATACCAAATTTTTCAATCGTACTTAAAAACGACTTAAGCGTCAGTTCAACACCATCAATAATAGGTTTTATAGCTTCGTCTTCTGGGTTAGCCACTTGTAATGCACGTTCTAAATTATCGGCTACAGGCAACAATTCGCCGGCAAATTTTTCTAAAGCAAATTTGCGAGCCTTGTCAATTTCCCCTTGAGCACGTTTGCGCGCATTATCTGCATCAGCAATAGCCCGCATCACTGAGTCTTTTTGATCAACCACTTTAGATTCTGCTGCAATAACAGCGGCTTCTAATTCGTCAATACGTTGTTGATCTTCAGTCAACTCAACAAACTCTTGTTCCGCGTCTTGTTGTTCTACTTCTACTTCTATATCTGTTTCTAATTCTTCACCTTGCTGAGGTGTTTGTTCATTTGACATGCTTAGCTCCGTATACTCTTTAAGCAAATTTTTAACTGCCACTAATAATGGGGTTATATTTATAAGCTTCAAGGGCTGATAATTGATGTTTTTTTGATTTATTTATAATCATGAAGCAACCATGGAGCATCTTTTATACTTGACTCACTAAGAGAAAGTACTAAACGGCCCATTTATTCTAAGAAATACATGATTGGTGCTTGCTAATTTTTGGTAATAATACATAGCAACTTATCAGTTTTGTATGCTAAACGTTTTGGGGGATGTAGGTTACGAATACCAAATGTGACTCGCCTAAGATTTTGTTCTCAATTGATTAGACTTTTTATGCATTTTTTTGCATTTTTATGTTTTGTGTATGGTTTTACTTGTGAGTAAAGAACGACCTACAGTCACACAAAAAACATACGTTTTTAAGGTTCAAATGAGCCTAACTCTATTTAATCACTCACATCCTCAATACTGGATATGTCATAACTCAATCTGGGTAGACTCATCACTCATATCCAATACTGTAAACAATGTAATTTATGCTCACATCAGCTAAAATTGGCCATTTTGGCTGCTCTTAAAACGTTAAGCGTATGTAATCTTGTATCACTTATTTTATTCAACCAGACAAAAAGCAATAGCAATTGATACAACAACAAAGTCTTGGGACTAGCCCTGACCAAACTAGAATATTTTACAGCCTTACTTCGCCACACCACAGAAGTTAAACTGCTATTAACTGAAGACTCTGCTGTTTTAATAATAAATAAAGTAATGCGCTCATTGAAAAGACAACGTTATAATAAATTAGAACGCCATTTATTAAGCAGGTAGGCCGCAACCGTTTATGCATTACATAAAATAGACGAAGCATTATTACGGTGTGTAATATACCCATATTTATTATATAGATTTCCCTAAAAACTCGCCAACCGTCACATAGGCGGTAACAGTGGCAAAATTCTCAAATGAACAGAATTGCATTATTAAGCAGAATAAACAGAACTTAAAAAGTGCATAAATGAACAATAGAAACTCATTTGCAATATTAATCTAAACCAATCAAGCCTAATAAATAAACACGATTGATAAAACAGTGCATAAAACAGTCTCAATTTGAAGACGTTACACGCCAGCAAACAGCCATTTTTTTAGGTATTATCTATATATAAATTTTAGGTGTTATCTACATATAAAAAGGAACGAAAAAAATGAGTACGGTCACACTTCTTGATGGAGGCATGGGGCAAGAGTTGTTGCGCAGAAGTTCACGAGTCATTACACCTATGTGGTCTGCTGATATCATGTTGAATGAGCCGATATTGGTGAGAGACTTACATCGTGAGTTTATCGATAGCGGTGCGCGCGTCATCACGCTCAATAGTTATACTGCGACACCACAACGCTTAAAAAGAGAAAATGAACTTCACCAATTAGAAAACCTTCATCAGCTGGCCATGAATGCAGCACAAAAGGCAGTTGAACTGTCTCAGCGCAACGATGTTGCAATAGCAGGCTGTCTTCCACCCTTGGTGGCTAGTTATCGACCAGATGTATCCCTGTCATTCAAAGACTCACTTGACACCTACCGTCGACTTGTCGAACTTCAATCACCCGCTAGCGATTTATTTATATGCGAAACCATGTCTTCAATTTCCGAAGCTCGTGCAGCCTGCACTGCTGCTCTTGAAAGTGGTAAACCTGTATGGGTTGCATTAACGGTCAGTGATGCACATCCACAACAATTACGAAGTGGTGAATCCCTAGAAGATGCTTTGCAAGCACTCGCTTCTTTTGATACTCAGGCAACGTTATTGAACTGCAGTCAACCTGAAGCAATTACTGCGTGCTGGGAGCTTTTAAGAATGACACAAAGCAAGGTTGGTGCTTATGCCAATGGTTTTATATCGGTAGACTCATTGTACCCTGGAGATACAGTCGAGGAGCTGAGCATTCGTCAAGACATGAGCCCACAACAATATGCGGAACACGCAATGGGTTGGGTAAGAAATGGCGCGTCAATTATAGGTGGCTGCTGTGAAATTGGACCGGGGCATATCAAAGCCTTGCATAGTAAATTATGCCATGAAGGATTTATCTAGGCAGAGGTTCAATTTATCTAGATAAAAAGCTCACATGGAAATTTTGGACATGATGAATAATGTACACATACATCACAAAAATTTTGACGAGGGCCCTATGGGCTCTTCTTTTCCTCACTTTGTTTATTCGTATTCAAAACGCCACGGTTAATTTGGTCACGTTCAATCGATTCGAATAATGCTTTAAAATTACCTTCACCAAAGCCATCATCACCTTTGCGTTGAATAAACTCAAAAAACACTGGACCCAATTGAGTTTCAGAAAATATTTGCAGCAACAGTCTTGGACCATCATCTGTGGTGCCATCCATTAAAATTCCGCGTGTTTGCAGTTCATCAACAGACTCGCCATGATTGGGTAAACGACCTTCAAGCAACTCATAATATGTTTTTGGCGGCGCTGTCATAAATGGCATTCCCATGCTTTTCAAACGATCCCAACAAGCCACTAAATCATCGCAACTGAAGGCTATATGTTGAATACCTTCACCATTAAATGCCCGCAAGAATTCTTCAATTTGACCTTTACCACCCTCACCTTCTTCATTCAAAGGAATACGAATTTTGCCATCAGGTGCGGTGAGTGCTTTAGACGTTAAACCGGTGTATTCACCTTTAATGTCGAAGAAACGGACTTCTTGAAAGTTAAATAACGTTTGATAAAAGTCAGCCCAATATTTCATGCGACCGCCATAAACGTTATGCGTTAAGTGATCAATAACATTAAAGCCGGCGCCAACGGGGTTGCGGTCAACACCATCAATGTAGTCAAAGTCGATGTCATAAATAGAAAGCTCATCGCCATAACGGTCAATTAAATAGATAATAGCGTTACCAATACCACGAATGGCGGGTAAACGAAGTTCCATAGGACCCGTTTCAACAGCAACTGGCTCAGCACCTTGAGCTAATAAATACTCATAAGACTTAACCGCATTTTTCACTCTAAAGCCCATTCCACAGGCAGATGGGCCATGTTCACGAGCAAAATACCAAGCCGCAGATTTTGGCTCATAGTTCGCAATTAAGTTGATGCCACCTTGACGCCATAATTGGGCATCCTTGGTACGGTGATTTGCAATTTGAGTAAATCCCATTACGGTAAATACTTTTTCTAATTGCCCTTTTTCAGGAGAAGAAAATTCAATGAATTCAAATCCGTCTAAGCCCGCTGGATTTTCAAATAAGTCAGCCATTATGCACTCTCTTTAGTCATGTCTAAAACCCAAAATAGGTGTTTGTCTTTAAGGACATCTAATTTATGTCACCCAACTGTTTTAGCTAATTGAACTTAATAATGCGGTTACACCGCTAAATTTGGACGCCAGCAGCTTAGGGTATTTCAATAAAAAATGCTAAAAAGCAGACTTTATAAAACGCAATAATGCCTATTAAAAAGAAGTAAGTGTAAATAAATTGATACGGAACTGTCGATTTTAACCGTAATTTCGGTTTTTTGAACACGCATAACACCCACTTAGCCAAGTATAAAAAAATGAAACTGCCCTCTTTAAAAACTCAAGTGAAAATACAGTGAAATAGCTTATAAATAAATTTGATAAAATATGTATTAAAAAAAGTCTAAATAAGTACTTAAGCTCGTACTTGCCAAATGGCCACATGTAACAGTTCGACAGATAAATTACGCATTTAATTGCTTCTGCGGATACCGTATTGATTATTCACAATTGGCAAAAATGTGTGCTTTTAATCCACGATAAATCTTATTTTTCAGAGAGTTGCAAACAGTGTTTTGTTAATAGATTTGATACCGTAATTTCACTCACTTTTTTTTCTGAAAATTGCGCGTCACAAACGTTGTTACCACTGACCTGTGTCTATATACTCCGCGAAATATTAGGTAGGGTTAAAAAGCCCTTATCTAGAGATTTAATTTCCAGCTATTTGGAGTTGTATAATGTTGTTTAACGGTAACCTAGTCACTGAGTCTGCCACTCGTCAAAAAATTCGCGATTTTTATCGAATAGATGAAAACCTTGCCGTTGAACACATTTTGCCAGATGCAGAAGTTAATATGCGTGCCCGCAGCCGAGCTTGGGATCGCGCACGCAAGATGGTGCTGCAAATTCGTAACGATCAGGATGGCAGCGGCGTTGTTGAGGCCCTGCTCAATGAATACTCCTTATCTTCAGCCGAAGGCGTAGTGTTGATGTGTCTAGCGGAAGCGTTATTAAGGGTTCCAGACAAACGTACTCAAGATAAGTTAATCAGCGACAAATTGTCCAAAGGCCAATGGAGCTCACATTTAGGTAACAGCGACTCCTTATTCGTCAACGCATCTTCTTGGGGCTTACTATTGACAGGTGGTTTGGTTAATTATGCCAATCAAAAAAATAAATTTGGCTTCCTGAAACAAACCTTGGGTAAAGTTGGCGAGCCTGTTATTCGTAAAGCTATGAACATAGCCATGAAGGTCATGGGACAACAGTTTGTGATGGGTGAAACCATCGAAGACGCTGTAAAGCGCGCTGAAGAAAAAGAACGTAAAGGGTATGTTTATTCTTATGACATGCTAGGTGAAGGAGCCAGAACCCAAAAAGATGCAGACGATTATTTTGATGCTTATGCACAAGCTATAAAAATCATCGGCATAGCTGCAAAGGGCAAAGGGCCCAGAAAAAGCCCTGGAATTTCAGTTAAATTATCGGCTATTCATCCACGTTACGAATTTACCCATAGAGAAAGGGTAATGGAAGAGATCCCCACCAAACTAAAACAATTATGTCTGCTGGCCAAAGAATATGATATTGGACTGACAGTCGATGCCGAAGAATCAGAGCGTCTTGACATCTCCCTAGATATAATTGAAAAGGTATTCAGTGATCCTGAATTAGCTGACTGGGATGGTTTTGGTTTAGCCGTGCAGTCTTATCAAAAGCGTGCCTTGTACGTGATTGACTGGTTGCGGGAGTTGACCGAAAAAGTCGGTCGTAAATTGATGGTCCGATTAGTAAAAGGAGCTTATTGGGATACGGAAATAAAAAATGCCCAAAAAGATGGTCTGGAACACTTTCCGGTATTTACCCGTAAATCTTCTACCGACGTCTCTTACCATGCCTGCGCTAACCGCTTATTGGATTATCGTGACACTATATACCCACAATTTGCTACCCATAATGCTTACACTGCCGCTGTCATAGTAGAGTTGGCCGGTGATGACAAGGAAGGCTTTGAGTTTCAATGTCTGCATGGGATGGGTGATAGCCTATATGACCAGATAGTTTCTTTAGAAAGTATCCAATGTCGTATTTATGCTCCTGTGGGAGAGCATGAAGATTTATTAGCGTACTTGGTGCGTCGTCTTCTTGAAAACGGTGCAAACTCTTCTTTTGTTAATGCCATTGTTGACGAATCAAGACCCGTTGAATCCTTACTCGAAGATCCAGTTGAGAAGACCCAACGTCTAAAATATAAATATAACGATCAGATCCAAAAACCTATCAACTTGTACGGTGCAGAAAGAGACAATTCTAAAGGTCTTGATGTCACCGACATTAATCATATTACACCACTAAAAGCGGCCATTGATGGCTGGTTTGAAGAAAACGTATTGAGTGAGGAGCAAGTACCACTAGGCAGTCATGCCGTACGCAATCCTGCTAATTTAGATGAGATTATCGGCTTTCATCACTACGATACCCAACAGCAGATGGCAGATAAATTGACTGTTGCGCACAACGCTTTTAGCAGTTGGTCACAAACACCTATGACTGAACGAGCGAATTTGTTGCGCAGAACTGCTGATATTCTCGAACGCCATATAGATGAACTTATTGCACTGTGCATTAAAGAAGCAGGAAAAGTCACGTCAGATGGGGTGGATGAGGTCCGTGAAGCAGTAGACTTTTGTCGCTATTATGCCGCTAGAGCAGAAGAACTCTCAGAAGATAACAGATTAGCCCCCCGTGGCGTGGTGTTATGTATCAGTCCTTGGAACTTTCCTTTAGCCATATTTTTAGGACAAGTAGCTGCTGCTCTTGTAACCGGTAATACTGTGATTGCTAAACCCGCAGAGCAAACCAGTTTAATTGCCCTGCGTGCTTTACAGTTAATGGAATATGTTGGATTACCCGCAGGTGTTGTGCAATCTGTGATAGCTGCAGGGCCAGATGTAGGCAAAGTCTTGTTGCCAGATGAGCGGATCAAAGCGGTCATGTTTACCGGTTCCACTGTTACTGGTAATGTCATTGCCAACGCCTTGGCTCAAAGAGGTGGTGAGCAAGTCCCCTTAATAGCTGAAACAGGTGGCCAAAACTGTATGATTGTTGACTCAACAGCCTTGCCAGAACAAGTGGTTGATGACGTCATCGCCTCTGGTTTTCAAAGTGCGGGCCAACGTTGTTCAGCACTGAGAGTCCTGTTTTTGCAAGAAGAAATAGCTGACTCAGTAACCGAAATGTTAATAGGCGCATTGCAAGAATTAAGTGTAGGTGATCCCGCTTTCCTAGCTACCGATATTGGCCCGGTAATTGACAAAAAAGCCTTGGCTAATTTACAAGCTCATGCTGAAGATATGCAACACAATGGAACCTTGTTATATGAGTGTAAAGTACCCGCTAACAAGGGTACATTTTTTGCTCCTAAACTTTATCAAATTGCAGATATCTCAGTTCTCAAACGTGAAGTATTTGGACCTTGTGTGCACATAGTGCGATTTAAAGCAGATGATCTTGAAAAAACAGTTGAAAAGATTAATGACACAGGTTTTGGTTTAACTATGGGTATTCATACTCGAATTGATGCCAGAGCCATGGAATTAGTTAAGCTATCTCGCGCCGGAAACGTTTATGTAAACCGAAATATGATTGGTGCCATAGTGGGTGTTCAACCCTTTGGTGGCCGTGGACTCTCTGGAACTGGTCCTAAAGCAGGTGGACCCAATTACTTAACACGCTTAATGTTTGAAAAGTCGACGCCACGAGCTATAACTGAATTATTGCCTAACACCGATAAAGCGCTACAAAGTAACGAAGAAGGCAAGCTAGAAGCAGCTACGTTCATGACAAACGCTCACGCGACAGAGCATGAATGGCGTTTTACAGATTTAAATACGCGTCTATCTTCATTACGTCAATTACTCGCCACTATTGCCAAAGTGGACATAGTAGAAGAACTGGCTGATGATTTAAATTCCACTTTAGCGGCAGCACGCTCGCAATTGATCAGTATCGAAAAACGTCTTAAAAAACCCAAGTTTTTACCTGGGCCAACAGGTGAATCCAATGTGTTGTATTTGGAACCCAGAGGCGTCCTGGTATGTTTCGCAGATAAAGATGTCACCTTTGAATATTGGGTATTATCCATCGTGACCGCCTTAGCAACAGGGAATGTGGTCATTTCGGTGGTATCTGAGCTGTTTTACGCTGAAGCGATAGAGTTTCGTGAACAGTTTATTGCAACTGGCGCACCTGAAGGCGTATTCCAGGTTGCTAAGCTACATCACTTAGAAGCGTTGTTGGCTGAGGAAGCGCTAGCCGGTGTAGTCATAGACAGTGAATGTGAACGTTCCAGCTACATGGTACAAATGTTAGCTAAACGGACTGGTGCAATACTACCTGTTATTACCGCTGAGTATTATGACCATCTGATCCAGCGTTTGTTAACTGAAAAAACGGTTAGCATTGATACCACTGCTTCCGGCGGTAATACTTCACTCATGACATTGGTAGAAGATGAAGAATAAAATCACACCAATTTAAAACGTGCCACAAGGCAGGTTTTACTAAACGTCAGAAAAACCCAGCTAGCTAGCTGGGTTTTTTTTAATATTTAGCATACTAATGACTCGTATTCGACAGCTCCTTGAAATGGCATTTAGTCTAAACAAGGGATTATTCAGCCTTAGTTAAAACAGGCAATGTAGTCAATCTCAATGTTCTCTTTGGTGTAAGGGAGTTGATACTATCAAGGGGCAAGATTAGGGTGTTTTTAGTCTGATGATTATACAAAAACACATAATTAATAGATGTCCCTAATAACGAGTAGTCAGCATCAGTTCCAGACGTTGCTTTAGAAACGACCAGAATAAGATCTTGTTTTTGTTCAATAATCGATTGCGCCTTATTTTTCGCATGAACACCGATAAACATGAAAAAATAAACTACAAGGATAAAGAAAGTAGTCCACTAAAATGACTGAACACTTTGCACCCCAGCAATATAGGGAATGAATCTAAGGATCCCTTTATCAAATTTTCTGTCTAACCACGCACTTATAGGTGCATGAATATATGCTATCCCCCAAACAAGTAGCGCCACCGAAAAAGCCCCAACCACCATTAACATAACCATTGTGTTTTAACTCCGGCCACAAGAATATCGACAATAAATTTACTCATTTATTGTGTTTATGCGCATCGAATCAACATGTTAGCTTAGCCATGACTCGAATTTTTTGATGACCTGCGTGCTCTTAAACGGTTTCATCATTGTTTCTGACCCTGCTGTGCATAAACAAAAATGTTTATTAAAAGTTATCTTTTAAGCAAATTGGGTAAGTGGTTCCGTAACATAAGTATGGTTCTGAATAATGATATATTGATATATGTCAAAACTAGAACCGCGATTTTTCTTAATATTTATTCAATGAATTTTTACAAAGTATTAGGAATGAATGATGAATATAAAAAACGATAAACTCCAACTTATGGACAATCGAAAGATTAAGTCGATACCTATGCTGTACATGTTATTGGTGTTTATGAGTTCTTGTGGCGGTAACTCAGACACTATTAGTGATTTTGTACCAGAAACACCTGTTCGCCAAGATCTAAGGATCTACTTAGCGGGTGATTATTCAATTTTTACCGGTACCGTTAGTGTAATCATTAATGGTGAAATTACCCGAGAATCGCCAGTAGAAGTTATAGAAGAGTTTTTATCTGGAAAAAGAATATATTTAGATAAAATTATACTAACACGCATCACTAAAACCCGTTTTTTGGAAACTGGGGAAGAACAGATTACTGAGCAGAGCGTCTGGCAGGAAACAAATGGAGAGATGTTTGAATTGACGAATGAATATGGCAATGAATACGTAATTGATAACGCGTTTGACAGGGGATTGCTTAATATTCCCTCATTAACTTTAGTCAACGGGACTGAACACCAACAAATCAGTTTTCACACTATGTATGGTGGTTCTGTTTCAGGCCCTGTGACTGAGGGGGAGCGTGAAATCACCTTGGCCCCCATTGAGAACATTGAGGTTGGCTCGAACCAATATCAAGCATTTCCTCTAATACACAAACATACATATAAGTATTTATTTACATATGTGGACAACAAAAGTGGTAGCTCAGTCGTAATAGATCGAAACCTTTGGGTTTCACTAAACAAGGGTCTGGTGAGAAGAGTCGAGGTAGAGCGTGAATATTCCAGGTTTGGTGTATTGCAATCAGAAACACATTGGGATTTAGAGCTTGAAAGCACTAACTTTTAACCCCTACTTTTATCACTTATTGGCCGAGTGATTAGCAAAAGAATAGAGTGTGAAACTGGATTGTATCAATCAGAAGGAGCTATTGCTTAAAATTGGGAGACAAACACAGGTTGAATATCTCTCGACTTGAAAGGAGGAAGTTTGCTGCGAAGCTGAACTGAGCCGGAACAAAATAGCCCAGTCAATTACCTTTTAGATTGCTAATAACATTATTCAGTCGCTGGCATAAAATGAATAGTAGCCTTTATTTAAATAAGGTCCTGCCAGCGACTAAATTTAAAAAAATACAAAAGATGGAATTTGTCAGTTAATAACAAAGAATGATGATCGCCATCCCGCAGAACATTTTGATTTAGTTTGCGCATTTTTTGGATGGCTTAGTAATCAATTATATTATAAATGCTACGGTTTTTGGTTTACCAAGAACACGTCCGTAGCAACTTTTATAGGTAGTATTTCACTTGTATCCCTGCGCCCCAGTCAGGACTACTTTCGCTAAAACCAGTGAAAGTATAAAGTTGGACGCCCCACAAGTTATCAATACGATGTGAAACAAAAGCACTTAATTCCTGAATGGCTTCACCGTCTTCAAAGGAAGATTGTCGGTAGTCGAAAGCGAAACCACCTTTTGTCTCAAAGCTAAAACGATAATTTGCACCCAAAGACCCGAACCACACATTATTTAAATCTAATCCTGTTGGATCCCCTCGGAGTTTATATCCAACAGAGGCGTTGATATAATACCCATCGAAAAACTTGTATATATTGGTTTGCAATGAGTAATCTGACTTACCGGTACCTAAACCTATGGTTTCGTCTGCGGTTCCAAACTTGACCTTGGCACTGGCATCTATTGCCAGATTAAGCGACTTACTGACAAACAAATCATAAAGTGTAAATCGAGCAGTAATATCTCCTAGGCCACTCTCTGTAGTGGTGGGTCCTTCACCAACCACTACCACCTGACCTTGAGAATTAGTAATAATTGTTCCGGAGGGGGCCCGGACTGACAGATAAGGTAATGTCAGTCCGACGCCAAATGAACCCGAATTATAATTCATAGTCACCGGCAAATACAGTTCCTCTACATTACTGTCGCTATCGTAACTTCCGCTTGCATGCTCTAGTCCAGTCGACAAGGTAAAATAAGACTCATTACCAAATGCGGTTCCATATGCACTTATAAGTAGGGTAAAAGTAATACATTTAGATTTAATGAATAACCTTTTCATATGTCTATAGCCCTTTCCTATGTGTTTTTAATTACTATTATTTTGTTCACGCAAATGTATTTCTTTTTGGTGTTGAAGACGAATTTCATTGCGCTGCTGCTCTGACGTTGCGGTCTTTAGCTGCTCTCGGTAACGGCTTCGCTCTTGCTCAGTCATCAGCCCAGATCCATATATAATGCCGCCCAAGCCATCTTGATATTGCGATTTATTCTGCTCCCGTAATTCCATTGTTTTTTGATGTTGCAAGCGAATTTCATTACGCTCTTGCTCTGAGGTTGCCGTTTTCAGTTGCTCACTGTAACGAGAGCGCTCCTGCTCAGTCATCAACTCACCGCCATAAATAGCACCACCCATATCGTCATTTAATCTATCTCTATCTCCGGGTTTATCCTGTTCTCTGGTTCTATCTCTATCTTGGTCTCTGTCCATTGTTCGATCACCTTGATATTCCCGTTCAAGTTGGTGAACTCTGTCTCTGTTCTTGTCCTTGTCTTGATCTCTAGCCTGAGCAACAGCCTGATATGAGGCTGAGCTCAATAAAATTGCGGTTATTAAGTAAGTTGATTTTGTAAATTTCATAATAAAACCTTTGATTAATGAGTGTGTTTTTCATTGATATGATAAAAAATGTTTATCTTTATTATCAAACATAGGAACCCTTCGATCACAGCATATGAATTCCTCAAAATCGATATTAGTTTCTTTTCTAATTTCATTTATTGATCATTATCAAACTTATAAACGGATAATATTTATGGAGTTATGCTGACATTTATTTGTTTGTTTAAGCCCACTTTAGACATGCTGGATGATAATAAAATGGCTAACAAAAAATGTCCTTTACAATGAGGATCTCAGTCGTAAAAACAAATTTGGGTTGGGTTTATTGAAGAGGACCCTACTTGTCTGCCAGTCGAAGGTTATCAAGGCTATAAGTGGACCCAATTAAAAAATAACAAAAAGGGAAAGCAGCAATTTAGGTGACAAAAATTGTGACTGAGAATTGATCATTTACAAAGCTGGCCAAACAAATCTGTGCACTCAATCCCACAAAAAAACACCTTACAGTAAACGATGGGAGACCCCAAGCTGAGGCAACCCTCACTCATTGGCAATCTTGATAATAACCACCTCTACATTGCTATCATGAACGCTAAACGCGCGATCTAAATGTTGGTTATTGGCAGCAACAGCCAGTTGTATATTTGCCCCTATTCGCTACTTTTTTGAAGTCCTTTTAAAAACTCTATACTGGGTTTGTGTTTATGTTGTTGGGCATAATCTAATGCCGTCATGCCTTTTAAATCTCGTGCAGTAATTTTTGCGCCACGGGTAACTAACATTTTTAAAATAACATCCTGTCCGCTTTCTGCTGCGGCCATCAAAGCTGTATAGCCCTGATGGTTAGTACCGTTCAAATTGGCACCTAAGTCCAGTAGTAATAACACCGATTGGATATTACCTTGCTCAACTGCGACTAATAAAGGAGTCATCTTGGTTGCCTGTGAGATTGCATTCAAATTCGCTCCATTTGCCGCAAATAATTGTATCAATTCAACATTGTGAGTCCCTACAGCGTACATCAGGGGAGTCACACCGTTATTGTCATAAGTATTAACATCTGCATGCCACATCAATAACTGACTTGCCCCTGCATTTTTCTGGCGCATTGCCGCCCAATTAAGGGCAGTTAGTCCTGCGTTGTCCTTATAATTCACTTCAGCACCATTTGAAAGCAGCAGCGTCACAATTTTTGTATGACCCCGAGCTGTAGCTAAAATGAGTCCACTTCGCAGGTTTTTATCCTGAACAATGGTGCTGGAGTTTGCCCCTTCTTTAAGTAAACGCTGAACATCTGCTCCTTTATTATTTGTTACAGCCTGTTGTAAGGCCTTATTGATAGCCTCATGACTAAAATTTGTAGATGTTTTACCTACAGAAACATCTACTATCAACAAATGAGAAACAAGCAATAATACCGTCAGACTAAACTGTGTTACTTTCACTAATCTTTCTCCGTAAATGAGTTAAACACTCTAACTTTCTCTATCTACAACTGACCGCAACTATCTTTAATCTATATCATTTGCAACGAAGATAACGCCCTGAGCTGCGGTTGAATTCATGGAATCTGACTAAGTTAAGCATTGTTTTGACTGAAATAGTCATTGGCTAATTGAGTGACTGTTTTAAAACTAAGCAATAAATTTTTTTAAATAGTTTCGTAATGTTCAATAGCTTGTATAAGGTTACTAATTTGTGTCTTTTGAATGTCATAAAATAAGCCTAATGACATTAAGGAAAATGTGAATGTTACTGAAATTAATCGCAGGCAAAGCCTGCAAACATATTAACTCCAATAACATCACAAACTGGTGACCATATTATGGCCACTAGAACCATTTTTAATGACTAACGACGTACTCTAGTTAAAGCAGTAGCCGTGTTATTATTTGGATTTGTGTCACTGTCATTGCTTGTGACGATGGCAGTCCATGTAAAGGTTGTTGGCGCTGATGGCGCTTTCCAATCAAATACAAAATTCTGTTGTTCGCCACTTTCCAATGCAGAGAAAGTATCGGAGAACTGCACAGTTTCACCGCGAGACGATACCCCTTCGACAGTCACTGTCCCGTCAGCTCCATCTGCTGGTCCATTATTGACAATATTCACTGCCAATACCTGTGCAGAGTTGATTGTTACCCTTGAAGGAGCAGCAATACTCAACAATTCCATATCCAGATCATCCGGCTCAGGAGTGGGTCCTTGACCGACATATTCCAACACAAGTTTAGTACTATAAATTGCTGTAGACTTCTTATCACCTTTGATATAAAACGCAACGTCAAAGTCTTCGGTCATGGGCAGGCCATTACTAGTATAGGGAACGCCATTGGTTTCACCGACGATATCTACAAATTCGTTTGCATCTACATCGACCCAGCCTTTGCTAGTAGCAAGTGGAGAAGGACCCTTGGTATCATCCCAATCTAGTAGATTGATCACAGTAACCACTCGTTCCCCCACTTCGTATTTAATATTGTCACTCTTAAATGGTGGTTGACTACATTCTATTAATGGCACTTCTAAACCTGGTAGATCTTGACCAAATTTATTAGGTTTAAGGCGCCAGCGTGGCCCAGACACAAGATCTAAGCCCTCAGCATCCATTTGTTCCTGAGTTTTAGGAAAGGGAGTGCCGATAAAGTTGTAAGTACCACTTCCTGCAGCATTAGAACTGACATAAGACCACTCAAACGGGTCACGGTTAATAGTCGTATAATAAGCATTAGTAAATGCATTGTAGAGGTCTGATGAAAATGCATAGGGAGCATCTGCAGGCAGAGCCTCAGGTGTATCATTTTTATCAAGAGCAAATGGCATATTACGCAGCACTGTGCCAATAGCTAGTTCGCTTGCTGGCGTTTCGCCTTCGATAAAATCACCATCACCTTCATAACAGGGCACAGTAGATCGCCATATTTCATCAGGCGTACCTGCGGCTTCAACTTGATAAGATGGTTTGCGCCCAGTTGCCGCTTCGTTTTCAAGATCCTCGGGGCGTATCTGGTCGTTGGGGTTATTGGTAATTAGATGGTCAACTTCCAGATAGGCTTTGGTGACCAAAAAATCGTTACCATCT
>Ga0075467_10001596_pt1 | contig 18724 bp, 16 predicted proteins | sample DEB08_DNA_9_FD_75067 | JGI IMG/M metagenome (GOLD analysis project Ga0075467, IMG submission 75067) | Aqueous microbial communities from the Delaware River and Bay under freshwater to marine salinity gradient to study organic matter... | ecosystem: Environmental > Aquatic > Marine > Coastal ... | reverse complement strand
CACGGATATGACGGATCAACTTAAGGGGCTGCAAAAGCCCGCCCACCATTCCGGGAACAGCCGCAACCGTCTCCAGAACTACAGCCCAGTGGCTATAGCGTTTGGCAAAGAATTGGTCGGAAAAAATGCGCATGAACTTCACGATCCGCAAAGCCAGTCTGTCCTGAAATCCACCGGCGCGTGGCGCGTAGTAAGGTCAATATTGAACCGTGCGTCCGGCGTTGATGTCATCGGTCTTTCTCCTGTATGGCTACAGAAGATATCTGCCGCGAATGCGCATTCTCAGCATTTGCACCGGCGGCATTATCACATACAGCAGGTTCGGAATATCAGCGGTTTTCGACGTCCACATAATCGCGCATCGTCGCACCAACATAAAGCTGACGGGGACGACCGATTTTCATCTGTGGATCGGCAATCATCTCTTTCCATTGGCTGATCCAGCCAACGGTCCGCGCAAGCGCAAAGATCGGCGTGAACATCGATGTCGGGAAGCCCATCGCATCCAGAATAATACCGGAATAGAAATCTACGTTCGGATAAAGCTTCTTCTCTTTGAAGTAGGGATCCTCAACTGCGATCCGCTCAAGTTCTTTAGCCACTTGAAGCGTCGGATTGTTCTCAATCCCAAGCAACTCAAGCACCTCGTCCGCCGACTGCTTCATGACCTTCGCACGCGGGTCAAAGTTCTTATAAACCCGGTGTCCAAAGCCCATCAGACGGAACGGATCGTCCCTGTCTTTTGCACGCGCGATGTACTCAGGGATGCGATCCACTGTGCCAATCTCGCGTAGCATCTCAAGACACGCCTGGTTTGCACCACCATGCGCAGGCCCCCAAAGGCAGGCAATACCGGCCGCGATACAGGCAAACGGGTTGGCACCTGAAGACGACGCAAGCCGTACGGTCGATGTCGAAGCGTTTTGTTCATGATCGGCGTGTAACGTAAAGATGCGGTCCATCGCACGCGACAGGATCGGGTTCACTTCGTATTCCTCGGCGGGCACCGAAAAACACATCCGCAAGAAATTCGAGGCATAGTCAAGATCATTGCGCGGATACACAAACGGCTGACCGATCGAGAACTTGTAAGCCCAGGCTGCAATCGTTGGCATTTTAGCGATCAGCCGGATCGTCGCCACTTCGCGCTGCCACGGATCAGTGATGTCCGTACTGTCATGATAAAACGCTGACATGGCACCAACGACACCGGTCATAATCGCCATCGGGTGCGCGTCCCGACGGAAGCCGCGATAGAAATAAACCATTTGTTCATGCAACATTGTATGCTGCGTCACGCGGGCCTCAAAATCTTCCAGCTGAACCGCCGAGGGCAATTCGCCGTAAAGCAGCAAATAGCTGACCTCGAGGAAGTGCGATTTCTCAGCCAACTGATCAATCGGGTAACCACGGTGCAACAACTCGCCAAGATCGCCATCGATGAACGTGATCGTGCTGTCGCACGCCGCTGTCGAGGTGAAGCCGGGATCATAAGTGAAGACGTCGCCCTGTGCGTAAAGTTTGCGGATATCCAAAACGTCCGGACCCGCGCTGGGGGACAAGATCGGCAGTTCAATTTCCTTGCCATCGAACGTCAGTTTGGCTGTTTTCTTAGTGTCTGCCATGGTCATCCCCGTTTTCAGTCCGGTCCAAAGGGCCGGTCGGTTTGTCCGTCGCGTCGCTGCGCAGGATCTGAAGTTGGACGGACCCCGCATCAAAGGGGAATGCCCGGATTATGTGGCCGCGTCATCCAATCGGCGCACGGTTTCGTCGCGGCCTAGGACCAGCATCATGTCGAAGACACTTGGACTAACGGCCCGGCCCGACAACGCTGCGCGAAGTGGTCCTGCCAGTTTGCCAAGCTTAAGGCCGTGTGCCTCTGCCAGTGACTGCACGACGCCCTCCAGAGCGTCGCGCTCCCAGCTAGCATTTTGCAGGTGCGGCGTCAATTCTCTCAGTATACTGCGGGATACTAAATCAAGCGCCTTGGCCGATTTTTCATCTGGCACAATCGGTCTCGATGTCAAAATAAACGCCGCTTTTTCAAGAAGCTCCGGATAAGTCCGGGCGCGATCCTTGAGGCAGTACATTGCACGCTCAAGGTCGCTTTTCTGGACATCTGTCAATTTTTCTTGGCCCGAAACTGTCAGATATCCTTCAATTTCTTCTACAAGTGCAGCATCGTCCATTACCGCAATGTGCTGACCCGACAAATTAGCTAGCTTCTTGGTATCAAACCGGGCAGGGGCCTTGCCAATGCCGTCCAGCCCAAACCAGGCGATGGCTTGTTCGGTCGTGAAAAACTCGTCGTCCCCATGGCTCCAGCCAAGCCGTGCCAGATAGTTGAGCATACCCGGCGCAGGGTATCCTTCGGCCTGCCACTCTTCGACCCCCAAGGCGCCGTGGCGTTTAGACAATTTCTTGCCGTCCTCGCCGTGAATAAGCGGGATATGCGCCCAAACCGGAACGTCCCAGCCCATGGCCTTGTAAACCAACATCTGACGGGCCGCGTTATTCAAATGATCGTCACCACGGATCACATGGGTCACCCCCATGTCGTGGTCATCCACCACCACGGCCAACATATAAACCGGCGTGCCGTCCGATCGCAATACGATCATATCGTCCAACTGATCATTGCGTACCGTCACATCGCCCTGCACGGCGTCTTTGATCACCGTCACACCCTCGCGCGGCGCCTTGACGCGGATCGCAAACGGCGCATCCGGTTGATCGCCTTCCGCCCCATCGCGCCACGGCGAGCGGAACAGCGTCGATGCGCCTTTAGCCTTCGCCGCCTCGCGAAACGCAGCGATTTCGTCTTGGGTCGAGAAGCATTTGTATGCAGCGCCCGACTCCAACATCTCTTGGGCGACCTCCGCATGCCGCGTGGCGCCCTCAAATTGGCTCACAGCATCGCCGTCCCAATCAAGCCCCAGCCACGTCAACCCGCGAAAGATCGCCTCAGTTGCCTCAGGCGTTGAGCGCGCCCTGTCGGTGTCCTCAATCCGAAGCAGGAACTTGCCCCCGTTACGGCGCGCAAAAAGCCAATTGAATAATGCGGTGCGCGCGCCACCAATATGCAGATAACCCGTCGGGGACGGAGCGAAACGGGTCACGACAGGACGGTCGTTCATAAGGGCAGGCCTTTGAAATTAAGCTTATGGAAACCATGAAGGGCGTAGCATCGCCGGTGTGTAGTCAACCCTACATCGGGAGACAAGGGTGCGCCCGCTGATCGACGTTTCTGACCTGATCGACCGTTAACGCAGCTACCTGTTTTCGTGGTCGCCGGTGATGCCTGGCATTTAAGAGGTCCTTTGCGGCCACGATCGCACTGGTAGCCACTTTCGGCTGGATGCGCGACGCTGATTGGACCCAATCGCGCTGGCCATGGCCCTTGCGTATGGTCGAAGGTATTGCCCTGTCGTCTACTATCGTGGGGCTTGCAACTACGCCAATCGCAGCGGCTCGTTTTAATCAGATCCCCAATTTCGGGCTAGTAGCTAACATCCTTTCGGTTCCGCTGATGAGCGCCATCATCATCCCCAGCGCGGTGCTTTGGGCTGTGCTTTGGCCGTTTGGCTTGGAATGGATTGGCCTCAAACTGATCGACGCTGCAATCACATGGATACTGACCGTCGCCGATAAAGTTGTCTATTTGCCGGAATCGCTTAGCCATATCTCGAGCCCGATGGCTCTGGTCCTTCCGCTGCTGACGCTTGGGTGTCTTTGGATCGTCTTGTAGCAGGGCCGCACGCTTGTCGGTATTACTCCCGTGCTTGCTCAATCGTCATCTGGAGCGCGACCCACGCCCCGATATGATCCTTAACGAAACCGGAAGTCTCGTTGGTGTAATGACGGCACAGGGGCGCCACCTTTCAAAATCCCACGGGGAAAGCTTTGCCGCCCAAGCTGGCTTGAAAATTATGGGACCCGGTGAAGCAGGACCTAGCCTTTGCCCACGACGGGTTTGAAACCGTCGGAAAGCGCCATGTCATAAGGCCTAATTCGAAAACGATTTTCCACGTGACCGGCAAAAAAGCACGGGTATATTCCGGTGCCGACTGTCAAAACGCGGATTTTTCGTCGTGAATATAAAATCAGAGGCTCCCGACGGATGCACGATACTCAACGTAGAATCCTAACGCAAAACAGGGTCATTGGCGTTTTACCGACACGGTCCCGACCGGCGTCTGAAAACCGCGCGTCAAAAACAGGGCGCGCGGCTTTGGTTTCAATAACTGCGGATCAATCCGACCAGGCGACCCTGAACTTTGACCTGATCGTCGCGATACAGTCGCGTTTCGTAGGCAGGATTCGCGGCTTCAAGGGCAATGGTGTTGCCCTGTTGGCGAAAACGCTTCAGCGTAGCTTCTTGATCCTCCACCAAAGCGACAACGATGTCGCCGTTATCGGCGGTGTTGGTCTCGCGAATGACAACAATGTCACCATCGTTAATACCAACGTCGGTCATCGAGTCGCCTTTGACCTCAAGCGCATAATGATGACCTTTGCCCGAAAGCATTTGCCCAGGAACTGCCACCCGGTGGCTCACCTCGCTGATCGCGGCAATCGGCACGCCAGCCGCAATCCGGCCCATCACCGGCAATTCCATGGCTTGCGCATCGATCGGCATGGCATTCGGCGGCAATGCTGCGTCGGGGCGATCGCCTTCAATGACCTTCGGCACAAACCTTTTGTTTGTATCAAGAGCATCCGGAAGCTTCACAATCTCAATGGCCCGTGCGCGGTGCGCAAGTCGACGAATGAACCCACGCTCTTCCAAAGCCGTGATCAGGCGGTGGATCCCGGATTTCGACCTAAGGCTGAGAGCTTCCTTCATTTCGTCGAACGAAGGCGGAACGCCATCGCGCTGAACGCGCTTATGAATAAATTCTAGCAAATCAAGTTGTTTACGGGTCAACATTAATGCGAACCTCCTCTGCTCACCATTTCCATACGGTCTCGTGTTCGATTAATGTTCTATACGCGTTCTTGTTTTGTGTCAACGATCACAAATCGAGAACATCAACCACGTCACCTGCGGTTTTGGCAGGATCATTCGGAGGCCGGACCACCAAAGCATTCGCGTCCGCAAGCACACTTAGCAGCCCACTATCCTGACAGTCTGCCACCACTACCCGATCACCGCTCCGTCGGGCGCGCATATAGTGTTCTCGCGGACCATTTCTGCAGATCGCAGCGCCCAATATAGCAGTCATCCGCTCGGGCGCTTTCGCGGGAAGCCCTTGCATGGCCGCCATCATTGGCAACATAAAGATACGACCACAAATAATTGATGATACAGGGTTTCCGGGCAATCCCAGGATCGCAGAACCTTCAAGCTGTCCCGCCATCAAAGGCTTTCCGGGGCGCATGGCAACTTTGTAGAAAGCACGTTCCATCCCGCGCATTTCGGCGACTTGACCAACAAGATCGTGGTCTCCGACAGATGCCCCGCCGATGGTCACAACTAGGTCGGCGCCTTTCGCTAAGTCGAAAACGCCTTGAAGCGATCCGACTTTATCACGCGCGATGGGCAGAACCCGTGCTATACCGCCTGCAGCTTCAACCATCGCGGCCAAGCCAAGCGCGTTCGACGCGATGATCTGGTCCGCACCGGGCGCTTCACCAGGCATCACAAGCTCGTCGCCGGTCGCGATTAGGGCCACAACGGGTTTTCGAGAAACAACAATTTCGACCTGGTTCATTGAAGCTATCAACGCCACATCAGAAGGCGATAACAGTCGCGGCGCCGCAATCATACTTCCAACTTTAAAGTCGGCTCCGTCAGGTCTGATATAAAGCGAGGAATTTGGATCACTAGAAATGGATATCCGGCTTCCAATGTGGCGAGTGTCTTCCTGAATAACAACCCGCATGGTGCCGGGGGGGATAGGCGCTCCGGTAAAAATGCGTACCGCCTGACCTGCAGCCACGTCACCGTCAAATCGATGTCCGGCGGCCGCTTCGCCGATCACTTGGAAGGTATCGTGGATGCGAACGCTTTCGGTGGCAATAGCATAGCCGTCCATGGTGGATGTGGCGAAGGGGGGGTGAGCGCGTGACGCGACGACGGGCTTGGCCAAAACACGACCGGCGGCTTGGCGAAGTGGCACAGTTTCCGTGCCAAGTGGCTGCGCGAGGGCGAACACATGGCCCAAAGCTTCGTCGACTGAAATCACGTATCAGCCTCGTAAAGCCCTGTTTTTCCGCCATCTTTCAGCACAAGCCGTATGTCTTCGATGATCATGGATTTCTCGACTGACTTCACCATGTCGTAGATCGTCAGACAAGCCGTGGACACCGCAGTCAGGGCTTCCATCTCGACGCCAGTTTGCCCGGAGGTTTTGACAGTTGCCTCAACGCGCACGCCAGGTCGTGTGGGGTCAACAGTCAATTCAAGCGCAACTTTCGTGATCGGCAGGGGATGGCATAGTGGAATAAGCTCGGACGTTTTCTTCGCGCCCATAATACCTGCCAGTCTTGCAACGGCAAGCACGTCGCCCTTTTTAGCGCGCCCCTCGGTAATGATTTCAAGGACTTGCTGGGACATCCGAACGTATCCTTCGGCCACTGCAATCCGGTCCGTGTGATCTTTGTCGGAGACATCGACCATGTGCACCTGACCCTGTTGATCGAAATGTGTGAGACCCGACATCAGACGGCCCCATCGATTGGAACCGGGTTTGCGAGGATTGCGCGGGTGGCGGCTGCGACGTCGTCCTGACGCATCAGGCCTTCGCCGATGAGGAACGTTCGCGCACCGATATGAGCCATACGAGCAAGGTCTTCCGGCGTGAATAAACCGCTTTCCGCAACAATTGTGCGGCCCATGGGAACGTCTTTTGCGAGGCGCTCGGTGGTGCCGAGATCCGTCTCGAAGGTCTTCAAATTGCGGTTGTTAATTCCAAGCAGCGGCGAGCGTAGTTTTGTGGCGCGATGAAGCTCCTCTTCGTCATGAATCTCAACCAAAACATCCATACTCCAATCGTTTACCGCGCAATCTTCAAGTTCCAAAGCCTGTTCGTCTGTGACGCTGGCCATAATGATCAGGATGCAGTCGGCGCCCCATGCGCGGGCTTCGGCGACCTGGTAGGTGTCATAGAGAAAGTCTTTGCGCAGACATGGCAATGACACAGCCTTGCGGGCGGCGACGAGGTAGTCGGGCGCACCTTGGAAGCTAGGGGTGTCAGTGAGAACCGACAGGCAGGTGGCTCCACCGGCCTCATAGGCTTTCGCAAGCGCAGGCGGGTCGAAGTCTGCGCGGATTAAACCTTTGGAAGGGCTGGCCTTTTTGATCTCGGCGATCAGCGCATAGCCGGTTCGCGAGGCCCTAGTGAGTGCAGTAGCGAAGCCACGTGGCGGCGAGGCGTCGTGCGCCATTGCGATGACATCGGCAAGCGGACGGGCGGCTTTGGCCTCGGCAATCTCGTCGAGTTTGTAGGCCTTAATGCGATCAAGTGCGGTGCTCATAATGTTGAAATAGCGTGTCCAAAGGGGGCTGAAAAGGCATATCGTTATAACGTTGGTATTGCGTCGGTGCAGGCGTTCGCAAAGAGAGGCTCTTGTTAAGGCGCCGCAATCCAGTTGATCGGCGTTTCCCCGCGGGTTTGAAACCATGCGTTGACCCGCGAAAACGGACGGGCGCCGAAAAAACCGCGCCTTGCGGAAAGAGGCGATGGATGGGCAGTCTCAAGGACAAGGTGATTGCCAGAACGAATGTCGCCCCGGAAGGACTGCGCATGGTTGCCCCACAGCAGGAATGCGCAGTTATGACGCGAAACCTCGGCCAGCACATCACGGGTGAGATGAGACCAGCCAAGTTTTGCGTGGGCGCCTGGGTTTCCGGCGGGAACTGAGAGACACGTATTCAGCAGGAGGACGCCTTGTGCGGCCAAGTGGGTGAGGTCGCCGGTTTTTGGCCGTGCACCAAGATCGTCTTCCATTTCGCGGTAGATGTTCGTGAGGGATCTTGGAAGCGCAACATCGGGCGCAACCGAGAAGGCAAGGCCGTTGGCGTGGCCGGGAGTCGGGTAGGGGTCCTGTCCCAAAATGACAACTCGGATGTCCTGTGGCGCAGTGTGTTCAAAGGCGGCGAAGCGCTGGATTTCGGGGGGAAGGATGGTGCTTGTTTCGGCGGCAAGCTTGGTTTTGAGTGCGGGCCAATGGCTCGTGAAGAATGGCAAAAGGCTCCACGCGTCGGGAATTTGGAGGGAACGTGCCATGAGCTCAACGTAGTCGCGGCGTGGTCGCATAGGCAAGCGGAGGTTGCGTCTTGTGCGAAGGAGAGAAGCCGTCGATCATGCCAATTCAAACCACAATTGGTGCCTGACAGTCTCGAAATCTCCCAGTCGGGGCCCAGAAAAGCGTAAATAAAGGTTTATCACCGCCTTCAAGAGATAAGTAACCAGTTAATCGGCGCTTCAATTGACCGACCTCTTCCGGACGGCAATCCGTGCAGCGTTATGCGTATTTTTGCTTGGCACAGATCCTCAAGCGTGAGTGAAGCTAGCTCCAGCCGGCACCGCGACGCAGTCGGCGACGGGTTGGCGGATCGGCGAGCAGAGCCATTGATGGCAACACCAGTGGCAGCCACTAGGGCAGGTCGGTTGAAAGCATCTTGACGATAAGCTTGTTCAACCAAAAAGATTGCTGCGCGGCCCGCGGCTCGAACTTCCAGGTATTTGTCTCGGATACGTCATTTACCGGTGGCACGGTTGCTGCGTCGCAGGGGTAGGCTGGGGTGCTTGAGCTGTATGTTTCGGGGCAGACGCTTCGCCCGACGCCTTTGAATGTCAATCGCACCGGCCGCTACGTGCGGGTTCAACTGGCAGGCAGAGAGTTCCTTTAGATTGCCGAAGCCCAGTTTTTTTCACAGTCTTGGCGAGATTGAGACTGTCTCGTCGGACTCAGGTCCTTTGACCGATGGTGGCGCTGACAATCAGGGCATGGATCGTGCGGGAACTCCAAAGGTAGATATTTACATGATCAGCAATACAGGCCCTGTGGCTCTGACGCTCAGCGGCACCCCGACAGCGACAAACTTGAGAAATGTGCAGGATGTGACATTGCGGCGCCCGGCTCTTTAACACTTGAGCCTGGGTTGGTTGTCCACGACGTTTAAATCTACGTACAAGCCTACTGCAGCAGGGGCCTTTCCCTTCGATCTAGACGTTTCCAGCGATGATGCTGGCGAAGCCTTTTATGATATCGCGGTCACTGGGATGGCGTCTGATATCACGCCGCCCGATGCGCCTGTATTGCCTCGCATACACCGTAACCCAAAGGTGCGATCGGTGTGGCGGGAACGGCCAAGCTCTGAAGTGCTGTGACCGCGGACCCATCGACGGACGCTCATTCCGCCAACTCAAGCGCGGACCAGCCTTCGGGGACAATAGCTGCGGTATCCCGTGATGAAGCCGGCAATGTCTTGGACACAAGTGCGGCGACTTATACGGACGCGGATGCAACGTCGGAAGAAGTTGCCGAACTAGAATATGAGCTCGCCAACCTTTTGATTGCGAACCAGCCTGACCTTATCGGATTTTTGTCGGGCTCGCGGCGTGGGTTTGCGCATGCAGCCGTGACGAAGCAAAACGGTCGCCACAGCCTTTCTTTGTCGCAGGAAGATAGCCCTTTCTGTGTCGAGTTAACTGCGAACTGGGGGACATCAGATACCAGCGAGGCGACTTATGCGCTTGGCGCAATGAGGCGTCGCTGGAAGGTCAGCGAGACGCGTCTGGCCGGTGGCAGTTTCAGGCAGATTTCATTTCACGGGACGATGATACGGTGCGTTCGTCGGGGTGGGCTGGATGTTTGGTCCTTATTTCGTCGCCAATGCGCCGGGATCACCCTTGTTTTTTATAAGGGCTGCGTCCTTTACGGGTAAGCGGAGAACGAGACGTCTCCGCTTGGCACTTACACCGACGGGTCTAGTCCGAGCGGATTTTGGCGTGGGTGAAGGTTTGCCGGACAGGCAAATTATGCGGACGTGTTGTTGGAGCCAAAATTTTTGGCGACTTATGCAACGGACCGTCTGGAAAGCTACGTGGATGGCAACAGTGTGGTGGTCCAGGGGCAGACGGTGACGGTTTTTCAGCTCGCAGCGGGCGCAGAGTTCACCGTTCCGGACGACATTGGCTTCGGGACGGTTGATGTCTTAGGCGGGGTCACTTGTATTTATTCCAGCATCGATGGCACCGGTGCGGCACGATCGGTGGTGACAGCGTATGAAAGTGGACGCGGACGGGTTGAGTTGGGATCAAGTTATGTGACTGGCATCAAAGGTTTTTGTCCGCGACTGCCAATTGTTACGGTCGTGGGTCAAAATACGAAAGCGACGGGCTTAACCTTCGGTATGAGTTGAGCTTTTAAGGGCTGAGGGGCTGAAGCCTCAAGGACCTAAGCTGCCTTGAGTCACTTTTGCAAGGCCTTCTATTTTGCCGCGTGCAGCACCACTGTCGATGGATTTTGATGCCATATCAACACCTTCCGGAAGGCCGTGGGCAACGCCTGCGATGACGAGAGCGGCGGCGGCGTTCAGCAAGACGGCGTCGCGGTAGGCAGAAGTTTCACCGGCGAGAAGCGCTTGAAACGCGCGGCCGTTTTCTTCAGGCGTGCCTCCGATGATGGCCTCAAACGGGTGGACAGGCAGGTGCGCGTCTTCTGGGTGCACAGTCATTTCGGTGATCACACCATCTTTCAGTGCGACGATGGCTGTCGGGCCGGTAATGGTAATCTCATCCGTACCGTCCGAGCCGTGGACAAGCCAAGCGGCTTCGGAGCCGAGCGCGTGAAGCGTTTCGGCCATAGGGCGGAGCATTTCTTCGGAGAACGCACCCGTCAGTTGGCGCTTCACGCCTGCGGGGTTCGTGAGAGGGCCGAGGATGTTAAAAATCGTGCGAGTGCCAAGTTCCGCGCGGGTCGGCATGACGTGGGCAATTGCGGGGTGGTGCATCGGGGCCATCATGAAGCCGATGCCAACTTTGTTGATGGCTTTTTCGACTATTTCGGGGCCGACCATGACGTTGATACCCATCTGGGTCAGGGCGTCGGCGGCTCCGGATTTCGAACTTAGATTGCGGTTGCAGTGCTTGGCGACTGTGACACCAGCGCCGGCCACCACGAAGGCCGTGGCGGTCGAGATATTAAGGGTGCCTTTGCCGTCGCCGCCGGTGCCAACGATGTCCATAGCCCCTTCCGGCGCAACCACTTTGCGGCACTTTGCGCGCATCACGCTGGCGGCGGCGGCGTATTCTTCGACCGTTTCGCCGCGGGTGCGCAATGTCATAAGGAGGCCGCCGATCTGGCTGGGGGTGGCTTCGCCGTTGAACAAAATGCGGAAGGCGGTTTCAGCCTCGGCGCGGGTCAGGGGGCGATCAACGGCGGTTGCGATCAGCGATTTGATGTCGGATGTCATGCGTGCACCGGAACGATGTCGAGGAAATTTTGCAGCATGGCATGTCCATGTTGAGAACGGATCGATTCGGGGTGGAACTGCAGCCCGTGGATTGGTTTGGCTTTGTGTTGAAGCCCCATGATGATTCCATTGTCTAGCCATGCCGTGATTTCTAGCTCATCAGGAAGCGTGTCGCGGTCGACAATCAGCGAGTGGTAACGAGTGGCGTCCAGCGGTGAGGGCAGGCCTTTGAACAGCGATTTGCCATCATGGTGCATCTGGCCAAGTTTGCCGTGGACGATTTCTCCGGCGCGAACAACTTTACCGCCAAAAGCTTGCCCTATGGCTTGGTGGCCAAGGCAAACACCTAGAAGCGGCGTGTTGGTTTCGGCGGCGGCCTGCGTGAGAGCCAGGCAAATGCCTGCTTTGTCTGGGTCACAGGGGCCGGGGCTTAAGATAATGGCTTCGGGCTTCAGCGCCATCGCCTCTTGAACGGTGAGGGCATCATTGCGGTGAACCTGGCATTCCGCTCCAAGCTCGCCCAGAAAATGGACGAGGTTGAAGGTGAAACTGTCGTAATTGTCGATCAGGAGTAACATTTTGCGTGTCTTCGCGCCTATGGGTGCAGATATGGGGTGTCAGGCGCCGAAAGCGCCGGTATACTTGGCCAGAGGTGTCGCCATTCGTCAAGGCACCCATGGGCAATTGAGCAGAGTAAAGGAGAGGGCGTTGGGACGCGGCTTTCTCGCGGGCATATTTTGGGGCGGTATCGTGGGCTTTGCGATGCTAGCTGTTTCCAGTCTTGTATTCGGTCGCCAAGAGCTAAGCTTGCCGCGACCGGAGGCAGTACCTGTTGAGGTGCCTGCCGGCACTGAATTTGATCAGGCACGACCTGAAACAAACCCCGTGGTTCCCGAGGCTGAGACACGCCCAGGCGCTGAGGGCGTCGCTGGCGTCGTCGCCCCGGACGATGCGGTTGAAACACCGCCTGCGTTTGACACCTCATCTTTAGCGGTTCCGCAGCCAAGCGTTGAAGGCCCAGCCGGCCTTGCGGGCACTCCCGAGGTCGCGGAAGAAATTGACATTAACGTAACCGGACCATCGGCCCCAAGCGCAGATGCGCCGGATGCGGGCCGCGCGCTTGTCGCACCGGAGGTTCCGGCACAAGCGCCTGAGACCGCGACCGATGCGCCGGTTGAGGGGCAAGCGCCTGCAACTGATGATGTGGCGGTGGTGGCTCCCAGTGCTGTGGAAGAGACTGCTCCTATGGCGCCTGCACCCGAAGCCACGGACACGATCGAAGCGCCGACGCCTCGGATCTTTGAGACCGACACTGCAGATCCGCCGGAAACGCCCGTAGCCCCCGAAGCCGTTGACGCGCCCGAAGCAGACCTTGCGCCGAACGCCATCGTGCGCGTGGACGGGGGCGAGAGCGAGTTTTTCAAGCCGGTCGACGAGATCGGCAATATGGCGCAGAACGTGGAAACCGACCGTCTTCCGCGGATTGGATCAGCCCCCGAGGCCGAAGAGACGGCACTGCCGACCGAGCGTCCAGCGCCCGGCGATGTCGCTGAAAACGTTGATGAGGCGGCGCCTGAAACACCCGCTATGATCGATACCGGCGATGCTTTGACTCGTTGGGCCACTGACTTTGAGGTAACAGACGACCTGCCATTGATGTCGGTCGTTCTTGTGCATCGCGGCGAGAGCGCCTTGTCGGCGGATGTTGTGGATGGTTTGCCCGGCACTGTGTCCTTTGCCGTCAATGCCGGATCGCCCGGTGCTGCAAAGATTGCAGCAGACTATCGCGCGATGGGCCGCGAAGTGGTGATGATCCCGTCGTTGCCGGTTGGGGCCACGCCGCAGGACGTCGAAGTGGCGCTTCGGGTGAACTTTGAAACAATCCCCGAAGCGGTCGCCGTCATGGACAATTCGGGCGAGAGCTTCCAGTCAGATCGTGCGGCAGTGGCACAGGTTGTCGACGTTGTTGCGGCCTCGGGCCATGGCTTGATCACCTTCCCACGCGGACTGAACACCGCCCACCAGCGCGCCGAACGTGCAGGCGTACCGACGGGGCTGATTTTCCGCGACATTGATGGGGCGAATGAAACCAACGAGCAGATTCGTCGTGCGATGGACCGGGCTGCGTTCCGCGCACGTCAGGACGAAGCGGTGATACTGGTTGGGCGGACTGAAGCCAGGACGCTTGAGGCCTTGGCCGAATGGGTGCTTGGCAACCGCGCGGCCAGTGTGACGTTGGCACCAATCTCGGCGGCTTTGACCACAAACTGATTTCGGGATTCTGCATCGATGTGCGCGCAAGCTTTGCGGACGGCATTGGCGGCGTCTGGCTCTCGGGTCTGATGCATATTCAAATGGATGTTGGCGGACGCACAGATGTTCATTGGTCCCGATGGTAGTGGTTTATGAAGATTTTGGTCGATGCGATTGCACCTTGCGGCAATTTTCTATTGCAGGGTCTGTGAGGTGGCCTTCTGCGCTTTAGATCGTGCTGTCCCCAGCGACCCTCTGGGAAAGCGGAGGCATCGGCGATCAGGTTGAGAGGCTACGCCTTAAAGACAAAAGCCCCAAACGATGTGTCCGGGGCCTTTGTGTTGAAATACAGAATTGTATTGATGCTTAGTATACCTGTGCGTTCGCTTCAGCGAAGGACAAAAGCCGCTTTTGCTTGTCATCCCAAAGGTGCAGGCGCGCGCAGGCAAGGCTTTCGCCGATTGTCATCCGATTGCTGTTGGCAAGTTCGACGTGATCTTTCAGGACCTCTGGCAAGCGGTAGAAAGGTATCCGGCTGTAGAGGTGATGCACGTGGTGGATGCCGATGTTCGCGCTTAGCCATTGTAAGGGCGCGGGCATGACGTAGTGCGAACTGCCGTGGAGTGCCGCGTCGTGTAGTTGCCAGTCGCCATCTTCGTCCCAGTGTGTGTCTTCAAACTGGTGCTGAACGTAAAACAGCCACATGCCAGCGGTTCCCGCAAGAAGCGTTGACGGCAGGAAGATTAGCAGCAGCGGCATCAGACCACCGAAGTAGGTGATTACAGCAAGGGCTGCGATGATGACCGCGTTGGTGCCCATCGCGCTGACCCAATATTTTGCCTGGTTCATAAGTCCAAGCGGCAGGCGGTTCTGAAGCAGGAACAAATAGCCGGGGCCGAGGCCGAACAGAACAATCGGGTTGCGGTAAAGGCGATATACAAGGCGGCCAAAAGGGCTGCGGTCATTGTATTCAGTGACCGTCAGGGTTGCGATGTCTCCGATACCACGACGGCCTAGGTTACCGGACGCGGAATGGTGGATCGAATGGCAGTGACGCCAGACAGCATAAGGTGTTAGCGTCAGCACGCCAAGGGCGCGGCCGGTCCAGTCGCTTGCAGTTCGGTTCTTGAAGAACGCTCCGTGGCCGCAATCGTGCTGGATCGTAAAGAGGCGTAAAAGGAAGGCGCCGTTGGCGATCGATATGGCAAGTGTCAGCCAGTAGGACACAGATAACGACCACCATGCGAATGCCCAAAGACCAAAGAACGGTCCAATGGTTACACCAAGTTCAAAAAGGCTTCGCGCGGTTGACGGATCGCGGTACGCCGAAAGCTGTTTTATCCAATCACGCGCGTCGGAAGGGGGCGGCTTCTCAGCCTGGGGCTCTGAGTTATCGAACATGTGCCTGCTTTTTTTGTAATTGTGGATGTCTTGATAAACAAAAGTGCCCACATCGCAATGAATATCACGACAAGAATGCCGGGGCGCGACAACTTAACCACTTTCTTGGTTAAAGACGTAGCAATACAATCTTTGTCTGTTCGGCGGCATTTAACGAAAAAGGGCGACGCTTTCGCACCGCCCTGTATTTGCCGTGAAGGTCAGAGGATCAAGCGAACCACCAACGCTCCTGTACTTTGTTGCCATCGTTCGCCCAGTTGGCGGCTACATCCTCGTCGTGGGCCAGCGTCTTGGAGTGTGCGGCGAGGTAGCTTGCGAACATTGCGACGATTGCACCGCCATCGTCCTGCAGCAGGCTTTGCGCTTCGTAGTACTGCGCGCGGCGTGCGGTCTCGTCGGTTTCAGCACGGGCTTGAACAACAAGGCTGTTGAACTGGTCCGAAGCTTCCGTCGTTTTCCAAGACGTATCGTTCCACTCTGTGTCGTTGGTGTAGGCGGAGGAATACATCCAGTCCTGTGTCGGACGACCCGACCAGTAACACGCGCACCAGGCCTTTTTGTTCCAGACGTTCGACCAGTAACCGTCCGATGGTTCGCGAACCACTTCGATTTCGATCCCGGCTTCTTTTGCCGAAGCAGAAATAAGCTGGGCCGCGTCGACGGCTCCGGCGAAAGCGGCGTCCGAGGCGGACAGTTGGATTGGGCCGGAATGGCCGGACTTCTTGTAATGCTCGGCGGCAAGTTCAGCGTTGAACTCGTGCACTGGCAGGTCAGGATTGAAAAACGGCATCGAAGCGTTCACGGGCACGTCGTTGCCGACTTCACCGTGGCCAAGCAGGATCTTGTCGACAAGTTCCTGACGTTTAATCGAATACTTCAATGCCATCCGGAGATCGTAGTTATCGAACGGCTCGAGATTGAGGCGCATTGGGAAGGTGTAGTGTTGCGTGCCCGTCGTTTTCAAAATGTCGATGGTCGGAACGCGGTTCATCAGAGCAACAGTGTTTGGAGGGATGTCGCCTGCAAAATCCACATCGCCGTTCATCACAGCGTTCTGGCGGGCGGTCGCATCGAGGATCGACAGCAATTCGTAACGATCGAAGTTTGCTGCCCCCTCTTTCCAGTAGTTTGCGTTCCGGTTGAAAGTTGCACGTACGCCGGGTTCGTAGTTTTCGACCACATAACCACCGGTACCGATGCCGCTTAGCGCGTCAACGACGCCATCTTCAGACGGCAGAATGATCAGGTGATAGTCTGAAACGATGAAGGGGAAGTCAGCGTTTGCACTTTCAAGCTCGAAAATAACCCGGTTTGGGCCATCTGCCCGCATTGAGGAAATCTGAGTTACAAGACCTTTGGCGGCTGACTTAGAATCTTCGCCACGGTGATAGTTCATCGTCGCGATGACGTCGTCTGCTGTAAGCGATTTGCCGTTGTGGAATTCGATGCCAGGACGCAGGTTGAAGATCCATGTCGAGGCTGTGTCGCCGGGCTCGAAGCTTTCGGCCAGTTCGCCCACCAGTTCGCCAGACTTGGAAACTTCAGTCAGGTTGTTGCCACGGCTGTAGACGACATGTGTGCTGAAATCGTTCTCAGCTGTTGCCGGATCAATCGAGTCCGTGGTTGAGCCGTGACCCACGGCCATGCGGAATACACCGCCCATTTTCGGGGTAGCCGCTTGCGCGCGACCCGCGAGTGACATGGCGGTTGGCAGGGTTACACCCGTGGCCAGTGCCGACATGATAAAGCGACGACGGTTGATCTGACCTGCGGTCAGACGCTGTGCCTGAAGCTTGAGATAGCTCTCTTTTTTCATTTGGTTCTCCCAGTTTTTCGTTTGTCGCCCGAAATTTACTGCGGGCATTTTTCCATTATGCGCTAGCATAACCGCGGTTTCGCACCGATGACACCCCAAACTGATGACGATCGCGCGACGTAAATCGCCCGCCAGGTGAATCGCCGGGGAATGCCGCTTAGGAAATCGGAGACGCGCTGATCTTGGGATGCGTCCCGTATCGGGGCCTATCGTGCGGTTTGGACCCACTCTATCTGGTCTGGTCGGGAAAGGCGGTGGCGTCTTCGGAATTGGTAAGTGCTTGGAACCAACTCTCGTCGCGCGTCGCGGGATCCGTCGTTCCGCTGTCGATCCAATCGAGCAGCGCACTGGTGATGCCGCGAGCTTTTAAATAGCGACAAACTGGTGGAACTTGCGTGAGCGCCTGCGTGCGTACGCGTTTGGCGGGCGAAGGATGCAGTTTGGGAATCGCCTGAGGCATTCGCGCGGTTTTCGAATTTTCCACGAGGCGCCATCTGGGCAGAGCGTTTCGTCACAGGCATCAGTGAGGGGGTGCTCCCGCCAATTGTCGCCTGAATAGTGTTGGAGCGGCACTTGGCGGCTTTGCGGGCTCCCCTGAAATTGTTGGTTTCCGCAGCGGCACTTGGATAAAAACAGCCTGTTGATCCATTGAAATAGCGCAATTATTCGTCACTTTGCGGCTGCCTTAGGGCAAGAAAACTTAACCGATTGTCGATTATAGGGAAACGACACCGCCCAATTATGTAATGAAATTGGACTTTGGCGCCGAATTGGCAGGCTTTTGTTTCCAATATCAAAACGAAGCGCAGAACGTGCTCTGTCAAGGGTCTCCAAGACGTCCCAATTCGAGACCAATTCGCCCGCGCTGCGCCAAACTTTCGACAATGGGATCATGGATAAAGGTATTTGTAAGCGGAACGTTGATGCCACATCCATCGCAGCGCACCGTGTAAAGAGTACTACCGGCTTGTTGTCGGTGCCCAGGGTAGGGGACGTGTTGAAAGGGTGTGGAACGCGGCACGTCCCGTTTTGGAATAGTAGGCCCGAACGTTCGGGTGTGTTAAAGGTAGGTTAAGTAATGAGTAATGCAGAAGAAGACAGATCTTACACCTCTGTATCCGGTATGATGCGCGTTCTGACACGTATTCGTGAAGGGGCTTCGACGCCAAAGGCGCAAGCTCCAGTTATCTCGAAATCCGCGCCGGAAGATTCAGCTGACCGCTGGCCCTTGCCGGGTCTTGCGCCGATGACACGCGTGCGTACATCTTTTGGGGATGTGCATGCGGTGGCGTTGCGCAAGGGGGATTTGGTTCAGACACGTTCGGGCGATTTCAAGCCGATCGTCTGGTTGAACCGCGTCATGCTTGATGCGCAGTTTTTGGATGAGAAACTGGATTCGAACCCAATCCGGATTCAGGCGGGGGCCGTTGGCCACGCCATGCCCACGTCTGATGTGATGTTGTCGCCGCGCCAGATCGTTTGCGCTGGGGCAAAGTCCGGTAGGCCAAATCGTTTTGAAGCCAGTGACCTCGTTGAAAAGCCCGGCGTGAAGCGACAGCGCGAGACGGGTCTCAGCTATACGATGTTCCATCTCGGCGATACCGAGGAGGTTTACTGCGACGGCATTTACCTCTTGTTTGAGCCACTTCGTGAGTCCAACCCGGCCGCATAAACCAAATATTAGCCAGGCCTTTTACGAAAAAGACCATGCCTTTCGGGATGCGTGGTCTTTTTCGCGTTTGAAAGGATACGCGGTGGATGAGGATGTGATCCAGCTTGTTCGCCCAATCAGGGTTTTGATACTCGATGACACGCGCTCGGCCTGCTTG
>Ga0075467_10001590_pt1 | contig 18771 bp, 9 predicted proteins | sample DEB08_DNA_9_FD_75067 | JGI IMG/M metagenome (GOLD analysis project Ga0075467, IMG submission 75067) | Aqueous microbial communities from the Delaware River and Bay under freshwater to marine salinity gradient to study organic matter... | ecosystem: Environmental > Aquatic > Marine > Coastal ... | reverse complement strand
TTTGGTCGATATGGAGTCGACCACGGATATCACCGACGGCAACAACGATAACTTTGTGAACATCACGACTGACAATCTGCGCATGAAGGCGCGCGGGATCGGCATTTCCGGCTCGGATATTGAGGTGCTTGTTGATCATCTCGCGTTCGATGCAGGCACCGGTGGTGCATATGTCGAAAGCCTCAAGGCTCTCCTGATCGACGAGAACCATTTTGATGGGTTCGCCGTCCGCTCGATCGGCAATGTGGAACTGTCAGTTCGCGAAGTCTCAACGTTAACTGACGATTTGACTATCGAGGGCAACGTCAAAGTCGGCGATGAGTCTACGGTCAGTTATCTCCGCATGCTGGTTGGCGACGATTTCCGTCAGACCGCTGCAAGCACCATTGATGCGACAGGCGCGATTGATCTGCTTGGTGAATCAACACCGGTCGATCCGGGCGTTGGCAACACGTTCGAGATTTTCGGTACCTGGAATTCTGACGTGAGAACTCGGATCATCACAGGCGCTGACAGCGACAACATCTTGATCAAGCCGACCAAGATGGATGGAGACGTGTATGTCTATGCCGGTGACAACAAGGACAATATCACCGTCACGGAACTGAACGAGCGCCTCGCGGAAGATGAATTCGTCCTCGACGGGCAATCCGACAGCGATGAATACATCATCAACCGCAACAGCGGTGCAGTCACCAACGTCATCACCGTTGCCGATGCCGGCGCGGATAATGATGGCGCCGATATCCTGACGATCAACGGGCGTGATGGCGAGAAGGACATTGTTCTGGTCCGCAAGGAATTCATTGCCCTGCTGAACGAGGACGTGAGCGGCGCCACCACCGACAAGTACGAGCGGATCGTCTATGCCGGCGTGCGAAACAACGATGAGTTCAACGTCAACGGCCGGGTGCGTGTCAACGCGCTTGGTGGTGACGATGAGTTCTATTCCGACGACACGTCGACCATGATCACGCTGGATGGCGGCGCCGGTGAGGACTTGTTCCAGATCGGCCAGATGTTCGGCTCGGATCGTGTTTCACCCAATGTGTTGCTTGGCGACGAAATCGAGACCAACGAAACCACCCAAGGCTTCTTGTCGGTGGGCAACAGCCACCCGATGATCGTCTATGGCGGCACGGAAAATGACACGTTCAATGTCTATTCCAACAAGGGCCTGACCAAGCTGTTCGGTGAAGATGGCAACGACCTGTTTGTGGTTCGCGCCTTTGTGCTGGCAGATGACGAAACCAAGACTGCGGGCGGCGGCGATGCCGAGGCCTTTGGTGGCGATGGGGATGACAGCTTCCTCTACAACATCAACGCACCGCTTGCGATTGATGGTGGGTCGGGCACCGACACCATCGTGGTGCTTGGCACCGAACGGGCCGACAGCTTCTTGATCACCGAGCAGGGTATCTTTGGCGCTGGTCTGAACATCAGCTTTGAAGGGGTCGAAAAGGCCGAGATTGACGGTCTGGAAGGCGATGACACCTTCTATGTGCAGTCAACAGCGGCCAACATGGCGGTCACCGTCATCGGCGGCCTTGGCTCTGACTTCATCAGCATTGGGGGAGACGTGACCAACGACATCGTCTCGCTTGAGGTTGAAGGCAGCTCGGGCATCGTGAACCACGCGGTGAATTCGCTTGACCCGGCCTTCAACGGCAACTTCGTCGATGGCCTGCGTCTGAACGTGGCCAATGAAAACTCGGGCCTGTTCGAGATCAATTCCAGTGGTCTCGACATCCTGAACGAAGGCGGCACCGAAGGTTACTACGAGATCCGTATGACGCAGGCGATTGCCGCCACGGCATACCTGACCGTATCCGCATCGCGTTCGTCGACGCAGGACCGCAACCTTGCGGGTGTCGTGAAGGCGAATTCGGCGCTGGTTTCGACCAGCTCGGGAAGCGGTTATGAGTCTGCCAAGGTTCTGACCTTCACGAATACGACCGCATGGCAGAGGGTCTATGTGCAGGCGCCGCAGGACGACGCGGCCGAAGGAACGCGTGGCGTTGTCGTTAGCCATCAGGCCTTGGCGGCCTCTGGCACGGATGCCGCAACGGCGACGAAGATCAACACCACCAAGGTTGCGAACGTCGAAGTGACGGTGTTCGATGATGATGCATACGGCGTCCGCGTCGCGGGCAACCCATCGTCCATCGATATCGCCGAAGGGGCCGCAGGCAAGACGCTGACGCTGACCCTGTCGCGTGAACCCGATGCCACTGAGGAAATCTTCTACGACATCGAATATCCGAACACCGACTATACCGTGACCAGCACCAACACGACCTTTACCGAGGTCGTGGACGGCAAGCTGCGGGTGAAGTTCACCGCCGCCAACTATGCCACGGGCGTTGAAGTGACGGTGGCCGCGATTGAAGACATGATCGAGGAAAACCGTGAGCGGCAGCCGCTGACCATCACGTTGAACACGACCGAGACCACCCAGGCGACCTGGGTTGACCTTGCCGATCCGACCGAAGTGGACGTGCGGATCTTTGATAACGACAAGGGCGAGGTGCTGGTTGCCGAAACGGATGGCGACACGATTGTTTCGGCCTCGTCGCCGGACAGCTACACGCTGGTTCTGTCGAAAGCGCCTATCGCCGATGTGGTCGTGTCGGTCCTGACCGACGGTCAGACCATCGCCAACAGCACTGATCCGCGGTGGAACAACACCGCCAAGACGGTGACGTTCACGGCGACAACGTGGGATCAGCCGATCACCATCGATCTGACGATAGGAACCGTGGTGACCGAACCGCAGCCCACGATCGACCCCGGTGCCCAGAACCATCTGGTTTCGGGTATTCAGGGGCCACTGTTTGTCTTTGGTGGCGTCGGAGCGGGAGCGGATCGTGCGATTGCGATCGCCAAGACGCTTCCGAACGAGCTGAACACCGATCTGCCCAACGTCACCAGCCCGGTGAACGAGGACGAACAGACCGACCGTCTGGTTGTCTTCAACGATGGCAGCGGCGCGATCCAGTCCGGCACGATGACCGAGACCAACATTTCGGGCTTCGACATGGGCTCGATCGATCTGGAGCTGAACTTCGGCACCGCAGCCGTCGAAGATATCCGGACCTTCAAGGCCGGCATCAACTATGAGCAGTTTGAAGTGGTTGAACTGCTTCTGGGTTCGAACAACGACACGCTGACGATCGAAAGCACGGCCCTGAACGCCCTGACGGTTGTTCACGGTGGTGGCGGAAACGACAACATCAGTGTTGTTGCGACCTCGGGGACAGCGAATGCGGGCGGTGCAGACCGGACGCTGGCGATCATCGGCGACACGACCCAAGATGGTCTGCGTTACAACAGCCGGACCGGTGCGCTTGATGGGTCGGGCCGCGAGTTCCCGCTTGGTGGCGGCAACGACGTCATCGACGTCAGCAAAGCGGGCGGTTTCGTGATGGTCTACGGTGGGGTCGGCAACGACAACATCACCGGCAGCAACTTCAACGATCACCTGCTGGGCGGTTCCGGCGATGACACGATCAACGGGCTTGGCGGGAACGATCATATCTACGGTGACAACGGTCTGAACATTAATCAGTCGGTTCGCCTTGATCAGCAGCCACAGTTGATTTCCATCGTGATCGAACAGGTCGGAACAGCGAACTTCAACGCCTTGACCGGCGATGCCCTGCTGGCACCGGGCGCGGATGTGATCTCGGGGTCGGGCAATAACGTGATCCTCACGGATTTCGGCCTGATCGAACAGATCGCAGGCACCAACCGGGCGTTTGATACGGGCAGCATTGTCAACGTACAGTCGCAGCGCGAAACTGAAGGCGGCGCGGACGTGGTGACGATGGGCGAAGGCGTCGACGTCGTGATCGGTGGCAACGGTTCGGACATTCTGAACGTTGGCAATGGTGGTAGCGTGATCATCGGCGACAACGGCCAGATCGACTTCGACCCGGCGACGCAGGGGCTTGACCTGATCGTCAGCAGATCCGTTGAGAATGCGGGCGACGACACGATCACGGCGGGTGAGGGCTATGACTTCGTGATCGGCGGCACGGGTTCCGACAGTGTGACCGTCGGTAATGGCGGCAGCACAATCCTTGGTGACAACGGCGAGATCGACATCGATATCCCGACGCAGGTCATCGACCGGATTGTCAGCAGGTCTGTTGAGAATGCGGGCGACGACACGATCAGTTCGGGCGAAGGCCTTGATTTCGTGATCGGCGGCACGGGTTCCGATAGCGTGACTGTCGGTAATGGCGGCAGCGTCATCCTTGGCGACAACGGCGAGATCACCATCGACCCAACGACGCGAATCGTCGAATTGATCGTGAGCACAGCCGTTGAGAATGCGGGTGACGACACGATCAGTTCGGGCGCAGGGTTTGACTTCGTGATCGGTGGCACCGGTGCCGACAGTATCAACATCGGCAATGATGGTGGCGCGATCCTTGGTGACAACGGCCAGATCGACATTGATCCGGCGACAGGCAACCTTGTCGAGATGGCCACGAGCGACAGCGCCTTTGGCGGCAGTGACAGCATCACCGCAGGCGATGGATCGACGTTCGTCTTCGGCGGGTCAGCGGGCGATATGATCACGACCGCAGGTGGCGATGATGTCATCGCGGGCGATCAGGGTCACCTGACCTTCCTGAGTGGTGTGCGGTCGCTGTTTGAAAGCCCGATCGAAGACCCGGCGTATGGTGGCGACGACACAGTCAGCACCGGGGCTGGTGATGATTGGGTGATCTTGGGTGAAGGCAACGACGAGGCGCTCAGCGACTCGGGCCTGAACATCGTTCTTGGCGATGCAGGCCGGATCGAAGGCGAAGGAACAACCGGCATCTATATCCGGGTGGAAACCACGCAGACCGGAACCGGCGGCAACGACTCGATCACTGGTGGATCGGATCGTGACATCCAGATGGGTGGCGCGGGCGCGGATCTGTTGATCGGCAATGCTGGCAACGACCTGATGCAGGGCGACAACGGCCTGCTGACACGGCTTAGCCCATTTGCCACCGGAGAGCGGACGTTCGAAAGCACCGCGATCACCGATGGCGATAACGACACGCTGATCGGCGATACGCTGGATGATCCCAATGTCGGTCGTGACGTCATGATCGGCGGGATCGGCAACGACAGCTTCAGCCTCGGTGTCGGCAACGACATCGTCGCAGGTGAATTCCTGCGGGTTCGCTTCATTCCGACCGGCAATGGGCGTGAACTTGTCACCTCGTTCCTGACCCCGGCTCTGCGTGATCTGGACTTGCTTGTGCAGATTACGCTTGGTGTGAACTTCTCGTCGGGCAGCAGCGTCATCTACGGGCCACCTGAAGGCACCAACATCGAGTTCGGTTTCCCAACCGACACGCGCGCAGCCGGTTTTGCACGGATGGACCTTCTGTTCCTTGATGACGACCTTCTCGGAGATGCCTTGATGCAGGGCTTGCTGTCGGAAGACGGGATGCGCATGGTGAACGGTCTGACCGGGTTCCGCCTGCAAAGTCCCGAGGCCATTCTGGGTGGTGCACAGGCCGCACTTCTTGACGCCACGAATGCGGCGACCCCATCGGGTGAAGGTGAACCGGCTGATACCGGACAAGGCACCGCACCAGAGGTTCAGGAAGACGCTGCCCTGCGCGCACTTGAGGCAGAGTTTGCCAGCGCCCGTGCAGCAGCGGCCGAGGATGGCAGTAATGGTGGTTGGCAGTTGGGCGGTTGGCGGATAGGGACGTAATCAGACCTTTCCAACGCACTGAAGGCCAATCATGACCGCAGACGCACAGTATCCGCTGTTCCAGAAAGCTTTGGGACGCCACCTGTCTGGTATCCGCGGCATGAAAGGCATCAACGCCTTTCTGCGCGAGGGTGAAACCTGGCGGGAGGTGTCCCGGCTTGGCCAGACGCAACCGGAACGGGTTGACCCGACATTGATGGCGTTTGACCCCGCCGGGGGGGGCGCCGTCGAGGCGATCGAAGGCTCTGATCTGGGGTGGTCGGCCAGCTACATGCTGGGCGGCCCCGGGTTGGATATGGTGCTACTGCTCCGGCTGGACGGGCTGAGCCCCAGCAATCTTCAGACCCAGTTGTCGATGATCGAAGCCAAGGTCGGTTGGCTGATGATCGCGGCGTTGTCGGACCGTACCGAGGAAATCGGAAGTGTCGCGCTTGGCGCCGAAATTGGATCGCAGGTGTTGCTGGACGCCGCGCGGGCGCGGACGCGCCGCCAACTTGCCGACCAATGGATCGCCAGATTGGAGCGCGCCCTGTCCCCCGATCTGATTGCGGTGGCTTGGGTGCGTGGCGGACAGCCGAAACTGGTGGCACTGTCGGGCGGCGGCATGATTGAACGCAACAGCGAAGCGCGCAGTCAGATCGAAGCCCTTGCCGATCACGCGGTGCGGGCGCGCGCGCCCCAGATCATTGCCCCCGACGCCCCGCTTGACCCCGACATGCCCGACCCCGACGAACAGGATCTGCCCGATCCTGCAGAACAATCCGCGCGGGAGGATGCTCTGGCGCGGGTGGAGCTATTGGGGGGAGAGCGCGGCCTGTCGATGCCGATCTATAATGGCGACGAAGCCGAGGCGGTCGTTGTCGCGATCTGGTCGGCGGGATCCGCCGCTGGTCCGTTGCACATTGAAGCCGCGGATCTGGTCGCGCAGGTATTGGGCGAGTCCCTGACCATTCAGGCGCGGGCCTTTCCATCTATTTTGCGGCGGCTGGGCAATTGGGTCTGGGCCGGTATTCGCGGGATCTTTGGGGCAACGGCGTGGAAACTGAAGTTGTTCACGGTCGTCACTGCGGCTCTAGCCATCGGGCTGGCCCTTTGGCCAACGCGGTTCGAGCCTAATTTCACCGCCCGGATCGAAGCGCAGGACCGCCGCGTGGTATCCGCTCCGTTTGATGGATTTCTGGCTGAGGCGCCGTTTCAGCTTGGTGACGTGATTGAGCCGGGCGCGCTGATTGTGGCGATGGAAGATAGTGATCTTGTGCTGGAGACCGCCCAAACAGAATCCGAGCTGGCCGAGATTGAGGCCGAAATTCAGACGGCCCGTGCGCAGCGCGATACCTCGCGCGTCCAGTCGCTGGAGGCGCAACGCCGTCAGGTTGAGGTGCAACTTGACCTTCTGCAGCGCCAGTTGGATCTGGCCCGGTTCGAGGCCACCGATACCGCCGCAGTTGTCGGTGGGGATGCGTGGCGCCGGGTTGGCGGTAGGGTGCGGCTGGGCGAGGCGTTGTTGGAACTTGCGTCGCCTGACACGTTTCGCGTGTTGACCTTCATCGATGAAGATTGGGTTGCCGATCTGGAGGGTGAGCGCAGTGGCACACTGCTGCTGACGGCATATCCGAGCGCGCCGATCGAGGTGACCTTGCTTGGCATTACGACCGACCCGCAGATGCGGGACGGCGTGAACACATTCTCGGCGTGGATGGATTTTGCGGTTCAGCCCGATGTCGCACTTCTGGACGGGATGCGCGGCGTTGTCCGCATCGACGGTGGACAGACCAACATGCTGGCGGCCTATACGCGGGGTATGACGCGCTGGATGCGCCGCACCCTGTGGCGGTGGAGCTGATGAGCGCCCTTCGGCATCCCGACTGGCACTTGTTGAGCGATCAGAAATTTCGACGCCGCGCTGCGGTGGCCACGTCGCACCAGATGTTTCGCGGTGAGGCATTCGTGGTGTTGTGCGACAGGGTGACGGGGCAGAACCTGCGCCTGACCGAACGCGCACAGGAGGTCTGGCGGCTGTTTGACGGGCGCCGGACGTTGAACGACATCTGGGAATTCCTGATGCGGCGGCCGGCAATTGCGCCCAGTCAGGGGGAGATGGTCGACTGGATCATGCAGTTGGTCGGATCCGGGCTGATCTTGTCGGATCACGAGCTGGACCCGATCTACCTGAGCGACCGCACCAACAAGCGCCGCTCCTCCACGATCGAGCAGCGTTTCGCAAGCCCGTTGGCGATCAAGATCAAGCTGTTCGACCCTAGTTGGCTAGTGCGGGTGACCTATCCGTTCGTGGGCGGTCTGTTCACGCCGCTTGGTGGTCTTTTCGTGCTGGCGGTCTTGTTGATTGCTCTGGCGCTGGCGGCGTTGAATTGGACGACCCTTGCGCAATCCGCGGATCAGACCTTGCTGTCGCAAAGCGGGCTTTTGTCGCTGGCGTTGGCCTATCCGATCATGAAAGCGCTTCACGAGCTATCGCACTGCTATGCGCTTTATCGGTTCGGCGGGCAGGTGCGTGAATTCGGCATCATGCTTTTGCTATTCTTTCCAGTGCCTTACGTTGAAGCATCTGAGGCGACGGCACTACCGGACAAACGCGCGCGCATGCTGGTTGGGGCGGCGGGCATCTTGGCGGAGCTGTTTATCGCCGCAGTCGCGATGATCTTGTGGTTGCAGATTGAACCGGGCGTCGAACGCGCATTGTTGTTCAACTTCATGTTGATCGGATCAATCTCGACCGTGTTGTTCAACGGTAACCCACTGCTGAAATTCGATGCGTATTTCGTGATGGCGGATTGGTTGGAAATGCCCAACCTTGCGCAGCGTTCGGGCGAATTTCTACAAGATCGTTTCTTGTCGCGTGTTCTGGGCCTGCGATCCGAGGTCAACCCGCGTGAGGGCGAGGCGCGGATACTGGGTATCTACGGCGTGCTGTCGTTGTCTTACCGGATGCTTCTGACCCTCACCATCGCACTTCTGGTGTCGACGTGGTTCTTTGTTTTCGGCATTCTTCTGGCGCTGTGGGCGGTGATCATGGGGGTCATCTGGCCGCTGTTTAAACTATTCCGGAAAGGGCGCAACATGACGAAATCCCAAAACCGGACGCGGTTGGTGCTGGTGCGGCTGGCGGTGTTTCTGGCGCTTATGATCGGGCTTGGCACATTGGTGCCGCTGCCGTTTTCTGCGCGCGGGGAAGGGCGGATCGTGCCGCTTCCGTCGGCCGAGATTTCGGTTGCGACATCGGGTCTGATCGCACCAACGGACATTGCCGAGGGGATGCAAATCACGTCCGGCGCGCGGATCATGCAGCTGGAGAACCCCACGCAGACGGCGCGGCGGCTGTCGCTGGACATGAACGTGACGTTTCTGGAGGAGGAACTTGCGCGCAGTGGCCTGACCGTTCCCGAACGCCAACGGGTGGAGCGGGAGCTGGAGGTCGCACGCGCCGCGCTGGCGAATGCCGAGGACCTTGAATATGCGTTGGACGTGCGGGCACCGCTGACGGGGCGGATCAGTTGGCAAGGTGGCCGCCCGCCGCCGCCGGGTGCGTTCGCATATCGCGGTGACCGGCTGGGCCACATCGTCAACCCCGACGCGCTTCAGATCGTAACGGCCTTTCCCGCCGCGTATTCGGGACGCATCGATGAAGATGCGACATTGCTGATGCTGCTTCCCAATGGTGAGGAAATCGTGCGCCCCATCGCGCGCAGCCGCGTGGTCGATGTTGGCCAGCAGGTTCCGCCCGAACTGCTGGTGTCGGCCGGCGGGCCGGTGCCCGAACAACCTGATCGTCCGGGAATGGCGCTTGATACCAGTTATATCGTCTGGACAAGCCCGCAAGGCGATCTTTCCGCGTGGGCAGGCGCGCGGGTCGAGGCGCGCATCGATCTTGGCCGGGCCAGCGTCGTCACACAAATGGTTTTCCACCTGCAGCGGCTGTTCTTGCGGGTAACGCGCGTATGACCCTTGCGATGTTGGGTCAGCGGCCGATCCTCAAGGCCTTTGCCCGGTCGCGCCGCCGTCCCGTGCGGCGTCAGGTGCCGCCCTTGTCCCGGTTGTGGTTGTTTGCCGACGAATGGCTGTTGTGGCGCATCGCGCGCGGGTCTGACCGCCTTGGGGCGATCCGGGCGACGATCGCGGGCCATCAAGCTGCGATGCAAGCGCTTTGCGATGCGGACCTGAACGCCATGTTTCAGGCCCCGTTGCGGGCTGAGCACTTGTTGGACAGCGCGCGCGGTGCGCCACGGCTTGCAGCCGTGCTTGAGGTTATCCGCCGCGAAACGGGCCTGTCTCTCAGGGGTAATCAGATCGAATGCGCGGTGCTGTTGCTGAACGGGGATTGCGTTGAATTGCGCACGGGCGAGGGCAAGACACTTGCCGCCGCGCTTGCCGCGCTTGCGGCCGCCAGCGTCGGCGTTTCGGTGCATGTTATCACCGTGAACGATTATCTGGCGGAACGCGACCACGCGCTGATCGCGCCACTGGCGGCGCGGCTTGGCCTGAGTTCGGCGGTGGTGCTGCAGACGGACAAGGATGACGAAAAACGCCACGCCTACGATCATGATATCCTTTATGGAACCAACAAAACCTTTGTCTTTGATCACCTGCGCGACCGGCGTGAGGGGCGGACGATGCCGGATGAGGCGCGCCCGCGTCAGACCGGGCAGGCCTTGGCCATTGTCGATGAGGTCGACAGCGTCTTGATCGATGATGCCACGGTTCCGATGATCTTGTCGGAACCGGCCGATCGGCCGCCTGCCGTTGATCTGGCCCTGTTTCGCAACCTGATTGCCTTTGCCCGCGCGATCGCCCCGGACGAGGACCGGGTGCGCGACCGGCATGGCAATTGGCGGCTGACGTCGCAAGGCACCGCGCGGCTGGAGGCGGCGGCCGCCCATTGGCGGCACCCCTTGGCCACGACGGCCGATATCATCGATCTTGCGGAATTGGGCATGACCGCCGTTTACGGATTTTTGGAAGGTGTCGCCTATATCGTCAGCGAAGGCGAGGTCGTGATGGTCGATCAGGCGACCGGGCGATTGATGCCTGATCGCAAGTGGGACTATGGACTGCAACAGATGGTGGAAATGGTTGCGGGCGTTGAACCCACGGCCGAAACGCGGACCGTTGGACAGATCACGCAGCAGACATATTTCCGGCAATACCGTGTGCTGTCTGGGCTGACTGGCACGGCGCATGAATGCCGTAGCGAATTTTGGGCGATCTATCAGCTTGGGGTCAAGGCCGTTGCGGCCCATGCGCCGTCGGGCATGCGGTCGTGCGGCCTGCAAATGTTCCAGACGGCGGATGAACGATGGCGCGCGGTCGCGGCCCGCGCCATCGAGATCGCGCAGTCACGCGCGGTCTTGATCGGCCTGAACGATGTCGCCGAGTCAGGGGCGCTGAAGGCGGTGTTCGACGACATTGGCCGTGACGTCGCGGTTCTTGATGCGCTGACCGAAGCCCAAGAGGCCGAGTTGGTTGCAGTGGCCGGGGAGCAGGGCCGCATCACGATTGCGACCCACCTTGCCGGGCGCGGGACCGACATTGCGCTTGATCCCGCCGTGCGGGACGCCGGTGGTCTGCACGTGATCATTGCCTCGGTGATGGCGTCGGGTCGCCTTGAACGCCAGCTTTATGGCCGGGCCGCAAGGCAGGGCGATCCGGGAAGCTATGACCGGATGATCAGCCTTGAAGACAGAGGACTGACCGAAGGCGCTTTTTCGTTGTGGCGCACTGTGGTGACATGGATACTGCGGCGTGGGCTGTTTCCGACATTTTGCCTTGCTCAAATCCATGGGGACCGTGATCGTCGGGCACGCACGATGCGGCGCAAGACCCTGCTACGAGAGCAGGACATGACAAAGCGCCTTGGCTATCGTTAGGAGAGAGATCATGATCAGACGCTTCGTTGGCTTGTCGACCGCAGCCGTGCTTGTCGCGCAAGGGATGTTGATGCTGGGGGCGCAGGGCGCACATGCGCAGGCGCTGCAACCGCTGACTTGCTTGCTGGTGCCTGCACGCACCAGCGATATCGGCAGCGACCGGGTTGGCATCGTGCGCTTTGTGGATGTGCGGCGGGCCGATTTTGTCGAGCAAAACGAACCGCTTGTCCGAATCGATGCAGAAATAGCCGAGGCGGATCTGCGGGTTGCCCGGATAAGCATCGTCTCGTTGGAGGAACGTCTGGGCCGGAGTGAGGGGCTGTTGAGCCGCAACCTGATCTCGCAAGACGAAATCGGGGCGCTGCGCACGGATCTTCAATTGGCGCTTGCGAACGAGGCGCGCGCACAGATGGAATTGGAGCGGGCAACGATCCGCGCACCGTTTGCGGGGTATGTCTCGGATATTGGCGTGTCGGTGGGTGAACTTATCGGTTCCGACCCCTTGTTGCGCCTGATCGAGGTCAGCACGCTGCGCGCGGAACTGGTTTATCTGGCCGGGGCGTTCGGGCAGATTTCGGTGGGTGACACCCTGACGGTACGCGTTGATCTGGCGGACGCGGAAGTGGCCGCCGTGGTCACGGCCATTGACCCGTTCATCGACGCGACGTCGAATGCATTCACGGTGCTGGCCGAGATCGAAAATGATGATCTGGCCTTGCCTGCAGGTACGTCCTGCGCGGTCGTGAACTAACGCAGGCGCGCCAAGACGCTTTCGGGATCGCTTTCGAAGTAGAATGTCAGGAAGTCGCCTTTCACGGCATCTTGGCCCCCTGCCACATGGACAAGGTCCGTGGTGCGCGCGGCCGTGATGATGTCGTCGCCCAAGGGGCGTGCGGCCAGCGGGGCCAACCAGTCGGCCACTTCTGCGCGGTCGATATCAGCCCGCCGAACGGTCGTGAGCCATGACTTGCGCCCTTCGCCCGACGTCACGGTGAAAATCGCATTGCCCGCGTCAAGGTCGCGGAAAACGTCCTGCGCCTGTTCCGTATCCAGATCAAAGGCGGCAAACCCTTCCGCCATGCGGGGCCAGAACACCTCGGGCGGGGCCATCGGGATGGCAAGATAGTCATCGCTTCGCACCACGCCGCCGGGCAGGGACTTGAACCCCCGATAAAGCGGAAACGGTGAACGATTGCCGCGTTTTACATGCGCGCCGATCATCGTCCAATACTGCGTGTAAAGGCGAACCGATTGCCGGTCGCAGCGTAGGGCAAGGCCGATTGCGTCCGCGCCGGGGATCGCTGTTGACCAATCGGCCAGCAAGCTATCCGTGATTCCCAACGATTGCGCCGCGCGCGCGATCTGTTCGGCGGCTTTGACGCTTGTTTCGCAAAAAAACAGTACCCGTTCTTCGGTTTCATGCGCCCCGAGCGACCATGATCGCTCACATGCATCGGCGGTTTGGGCCATCACTGATAGATTTTCGGTAATATTGTTCATGCAGCAAGCCTTACGTGTTTCAGCAGGGGGAAAAAAGACACAGTTTCTTATTAATGCACACCACGGGCTTGGTGCGCTGCCACAACAGCAATAACGTTGCCGAGCAAGAAAATACTGGGGGCCGTTATGCCAAGATTTATCTACGGGGTCGCTTTAGCGGCCTCTCTGCTTCCATTCGGGGCATTGGCGCAGACGGCGACCGATATCGAAGACCCTGTTGACGTCCCGCAGGCGAACACGCTTGATCAGGAACCGATCGGCCAACTGTCGGCCCGCTTGGCCTACAACAGCGATGTCGGCCCGGTCGTGGGCTTGGGGTTCGGGACCGACCGCCTTCTTGGGCGGGACCAAACGCTCCGTTTCAATATCGAGGCGCAGGAAGACGGTTCGCGGGTCAGTTTCTTGTACAACAACGACGCGATCTTTGGCGCGTCCCCGTCTTTTGGCCTGCGCGTGATCCGCTCGGATACGCAGGCCAGCGATGTGTATGATTTTGACGCGTCGGTCACCCGGATCGAGCCGCGCCTGACATGGCGCGTGTCGCCAAATCTCAGTGCGGCAACCTACGCCTATTATTCGATGAACGAGATCGACAGTGTTCCCGCCGCCAGTTCGGCACTGATCCGTGCCGACGAGGGCGATCAGGAATCAAGCGCCGTCGGGATCGATCTGGAATACCAGTTCCCGACCGTGTCAGGCGGCGCGCTGCGCAACGCACGTCTGGAATTCGGGGCCGAAGTTGGATCGACATCGCGAGATCATGATTTCCTGCGGGTTACCGCACGTGCCCAGACACTCCATGTTGTTGCGAACGGAAACGTCGTGCTGCGCAGCCAGCTGCGCCTTGGTGCCTTGGACAGCATGTCGGAAAACAGCAGTATCGGTGACCGCTTCATGCTTGGTCAGGCGTCCATTCGTGGGTTCGAATTCGGCGGTTTCGGCCCGCGCGATCTGGCAGTCGCCAGCACGCCCGCGCTTGGCGGCAATTACTATGGCGTCGGTCGTTTCGATGCGCAGTTCCCCAATGCCTTTGGTTCCAGTGGTGAGCGTTTGACCCCCGGGATCTTTGCCGATGTCGGCAGCCTTTGGGGGCTGGACGATGTCGCTGGCGGTGTCGCCGGGGCGAACCCGGTTGACGACAGCAGCAACCTGCGCGCCTCGGTCGGTCTGTCGCTTCGGATAGATACCGGCATCGGCCCGATCCAGATGTACGTGGCCCATCCGCTTGAGGATGAGGATTACGACAGAACCCAGACCTTCGGATTGGTGTTCAGCCACAGCTTCTGAGGCCGACTGACCCCTGACGGTTTCGATAGATAATGCCTCGGCTTGCGCCGGGGCATTATCATTTGGCGGGTCCAACATGCACTGGCTGGCGATCAGGTCTTCGCGTCGAAGTCTGGTAGATGCACCGGCCGCCTGAAATCCGGGGGCTCCGGTGACAGCAGCCGGATCGGCCCTGATTTCGACCGCACGGTTGTCTATTGCGGGCTGCCAAACATGCGCAAGAACGGCAACGCATCGTCGGGACGGGCGGAAGCATTCCGGTCCCAAGAGGTGCCGTCGTCGGCACCTGTCATCGCGAAGGCGTGGGCGGTTCCGGAATGAGGATTATACCAAACTCCGCCAGCGAACCCGAGCGCACGGCCGCCATGTCCGACAAGGGGGCCGATGAGGGTGCTGCCGCCGGTGGCGTGCATCACCCCGCGCCCGACAGCCGGGAAAAGCCCATTGGACCCGTCGCCATTGCCACCTTTGGAACGCCACAAGATCTCGCGTTGCAGCCGCCCTGCAGGGCTGTCGGCCCCGATATGACGGGCCAGCCGGGCCATCTCGGGGAGGGACAGTCGCAGACCCGCGTGGGGCGACATCAGCACCGTATCCCGGCCGGGGACATAGCCGGACAGGTCATGCCCGCCGCCATTGGTCAAGATCAGGTCGGCTGACCAATCGGCGTCTGTGCCGTCGACTTCAAGCGTGTGGGTATTGCCATGGCGTTGGTAGAGCGGCACGGGACGGCGGTCTGATACGCCAGCCCAATTCAGGCCACCCGAGATGCCGGCCGGGGTCAGCACAAGGTCGCGCAGACCGCGATCAAGGCGGTCGCCCGTGATGGCTTCAAACGCGGCCCCCAGAACCATGTAATTGAGATTGGCATAGCAAAAGAACAATCCCGGCGGTGTCCGCGGCGGACGCACCAGGACCGTGGGTGGCGTTCCGGGCTGCGTCAGATACCCGCCTGCATCGGTCAGGCCAGAGGTATGGCTCAACAGCATGTCGAACGTGATGCCTTGGGGGATCGCGGCCAAGACGGTGGCCGCGTCGGTGCCCAGATCAAGCCTGCCGCTCACCGCCAATTCGCATGCCAGCCGGGCCGTGGCCGCCTTGGTGATCGAGGCGCAGCGCATCCGCAAGCCGGTGTCCAGCGCGCCCGGTGCGTCGTGGGGGTGCTGTCGTCCGTGAAACACGGCCTGTTCCGCCCCGTCCGGCCCAATTTGCGCAACCCCGGCGGCAAGGTATTCGCCGTCCGCCACAAGGGTGCGCATCATCCGTTCGTATTGTTCCATCGCGGCACGATGGCCTGCAAGGCGCGTCAGGAAAACCCGAATTCGGGTGGTGGTGCGCAGTCTGGTCACGTTTGCCTTCGATTGTGGTTGAGGTCACGGTCGGAGGTGATGAACCAGCCCTTGCGCGTCATTGATACCGCAACGCATCAATCGGGTTGAGGCGCGCGGCGCGCCGGGCCGGAAAGTAGCCAAAGATGATCCCGACACAGGCGGAAAAGGCAAAGGCAATCACGATGATCTGAAGATCGGGCCAGAACGGAACCGACAGCATTCGTGTTCCCAAATAGCCAAGCCCAAGCCCGAGGAATATGCCGATCAGCCCACCAATCAGCGACAGCATGATCGCCTCGACCAGAAACTGCAACAGAACCTGCCAGGTCGTCGCCCCAATTGCCAACCTGATACCGATTTCGCGGGTGCGTTCGGTGACCGAGACCAGCATGATATTCATGATGCCGATGCCGCCCACCAAAAGGCTGATCGCGGCGACCCCGGAAAGAAGCCCCGTCAGGACCGAGGTGATGCCAGTCAACATCGAGGTGATTTCTTCCATGTCGAACACGGTGAAATCGTCCTCCTCGTTGGGGGAAATCCGGCGCCGTTCCCGCATCAAACGCTCGATATCGGCCTTGGCGCGGATCGGTTCGACCGTATCGGCCAGTGAAACCATGATGACGCCGACATCTTGATTGCCCGAGATGCGCCGATTGAACGCCCGGATCGGGATCAGGATCATATCATCTTGATCGGTGCCCAGACTCGAGGCCCCCTTCGGCTCCAACACGCCAATCACCCGGCACGAGATCTGGCGAAACCGTATCGTTTCCCCGATCGGGTCGCCGCCGCCAAAAAGCTCGGCGGCTGGCGTTTGGCCCAAGATGCAGGCGGCGGCCCCGGTGCGCAGTTCGCTTTCGTAGAAGGTGCGCCCAGCCTCGATTGGCCAATCGCGTGCCTCAAGATAGCGATTGTCGGTTCCCACAATCTGGGTGGCATGGTTTTGGTTGCCCGCCACCGCCAGCATCCGGGTTTCAGAGACGGGCGCCACGACGGCCACGCCGGGGATCTGCTGCATGATTGCATCCAGATCGTCAAAGTCGAAATTGGCCACAACGCCGGCGGTCGTCCCGCTGCCCATGGATTGCTGACCCGGCGTGACGATCAGCAGGTTGGTTCCCAGCGATGCCACATCGTCTTGCACACTTGCCGTCGACCCTTGCCCGACAATCACCATGGCAATCACGGCCCCCACGCCGATCACGACCCCCAGAACCGTCAGAAACGACCGCAGGGCATTGCGCCACACCGCCCGCAGGGCAAGGCGAATGGTTTCAGCCAGCACTGGCTTGCCCCGGCGTGTTGGGTGTGTCGCGCGCGATGCGCCCATCGATGAAGTGGACCAACCGTTGCGCATAGTCGGCCATGTCGTGTTCGTGGGTGACCATCAGGATCGTGATGCCGTCCGTATGGTTCAGGTCTGTCATCAGGGCCATGATCTCATGACTGCGCGCGCTGTCCAGATTACCGGTCGGCTCATCGGCCAGCAGCACCTCGGGCCCGGTGACAATGGCCCGCGCGATGGCGACGCGTTGTTGCTGACCGCCCGACAATTCGGACGGATCATGCGATTCACGCCCATCCAGCCCCACCTTGGCCAGCGCATCAAGCGCGCGTGCGCGGCGTTCGGCTGTCGGAAGTCCCTGATAGATCAGGGGCAGTTCAACGTTTTCCAGCGCCGAGGTCCGGGGCATCAGATTATAGCCCTGAAAAACGAAACCCAGATAGTTTCGGCGCAGCAAGGCCCGCTGGTCTCGGTCGAAGTCGCTGACGGTGTGACCCATGAACCGGTAATTCCCTGCGGTGGGTGTATCCAGACACCCAAGGATATGCATCGCGGTGGATTTTCCCGATCCGCTGGGACCCATGATTGCCACGAATTCACCTTTGGCAATTTGCAGATCAATGCCCCGAAGGGCCCGCACTTCGCCCGCGCCGGTTCCGTAAACCTTGGTCACGCCGGATAACTCGATCAGGCGCGGCGCGGGGGTGTCAGATTGGGCGGTGGCAACGCTCATGGGGCCGTCTCCATATCCGTGATCACAAGGTCCCCCTCGGCAATATCGCCGCCAAGCACCTGCGTCCGCAGCCCGTCGGTCGCCCCCGTGGCGATCTGAACCTGCACGGCCTCAGCGTCGCGCAGCACCCAGATCTGTCGCTGACCGGGTTGGGTGGAAAGGTTCTGTGATGCCCCGCCCGACCCGGGCGTGTCGCGAAACAACATTCCCAACAAGCCCGATCCGGCCTCTGTGTCTTCAGACTCGTCTGCGGGTGGGACAAAGCGCAACGCGGCATTGGGCACGCGCAATGTATCGGTCACCTCATCAACCGTGATGTCGGCCACCGCCGTCATCCCCGGCCGCAGCAAAAGCTGCTCATTCGCGATGGCCAGAACGGCCCCGTAGGTGACCACCCCGTCCACGGTTTCAGGTGCAAAGCGCAGTTCGGATATGACCGCCGGAAACGCTAGATCGCGCCAAGCCTCGACCGTGAATGTGGCCGGATCGCCGATTTCCACCATGCCGACATCGGCCTCGTCGATATCGACAAGCAACTCCATCCGGCGCAAATCTTCGGCCAGTGTGAACAGGACCGGCGCCGCGAACGACGCGGCGACAATCTGGCCGGGGTCAACGTTGCGCTGCAGCACGATGCCATTGATCGGGGAACAGATACACGCCTTCGCCAGATTGGTTTCATTGACCCGCAGGTCGGCCTCGGCCACCGCGAGATCCGCCTCGGCGATTTCAAGCGCGGCAACAGCACGTTCATGCGCGGAAACGGCCGCCAGCAAAGCCTCGCGTGTCGTGATGCCGCGTTCTTCCAGTTGCAGGGTCCGGTCGCGCGCCTCGCGGGTTTCGTTCAAGGTTACTCGCGCCTGCGCGACGCGCGCGGCTGCTGCATCGCGCGCCGCGCGGGCGTGGGCTACGGTTGCTTCCAACTGGGCGGTGTCCAGTTGGGCCAAGACCTCACCCTCAACGACGACATCGTTGAAATCCACGTTCACGGTGGTGATGGTGCCCGAAAGTTCGCTGGAAAT
>Ga0075467_10001589_pt1 | contig 18783 bp, 12 predicted proteins | sample DEB08_DNA_9_FD_75067 | JGI IMG/M metagenome (GOLD analysis project Ga0075467, IMG submission 75067) | Aqueous microbial communities from the Delaware River and Bay under freshwater to marine salinity gradient to study organic matter... | ecosystem: Environmental > Aquatic > Marine > Coastal ... | reverse complement strand
CAAGATCACCAACGTCTGGTTTGGCAGAGGGCCCTTCTAACGCCCAGCCAATCAGGAAAGACATGACTATGAAGAAGCCACCATACGCTGCGTATATACGAGCAAAACCATCAGTCGCGGCACTGGGTTGAAGACATGGAATGAAGCCGTATGCACTGCGTATGTTGGAAGAGCTGTGAGATATGTACTTGAAATGCATCAATGAAATGAGCTGACTTGACACTTACACCAGAACAACCGAACCTATCAAAGCAAACCACCAAGGCTTCTTGACTATATCATAACCACTGGAACTAGTTCCGTCAACTGCTCCATTAGCCGATGTATTGTTAACATTCGCCCCACTTTCAGTCTTTTCCACACGCAATCCTTTTATTGCAGCCCATACGAGATATCCTCCAAAGATCTCAGCAATACCAGCAAGACAAAAGATTGCAATAGACTGGACAATTGCTAGCGGCGTCCATTGAAACTCGCCCTCTTCTTTGATGCTCATTGCTCTACCATAATATTATGCTCCTCTTCTTTCATTTTTGGCGCCTTCGTCCATCATTGTGCTGGCTCTACGTAGGAATCAGTGGGAATTTTAAGAATCACCACTTTGCCCCAAGAAGAGCTCGCCTCTCCACACATCATAATCCTGACAATGAGGCCAATACTTTGCTTCCTAGCCATGGCATCCATGGTGTCTGCGTTTGCACCTACGTCACGGCGGACAGTGACAACGATGATACGAAGCAGCAATAGTGCAATTGCGCCATCAATACTGCTGCAATCAGTATCAGATGACATCATGATGGACAATTCCGCGGAGACTACAGACATCACAGCGTCATCGCCACGAAAGCATTTCCATTGCTACTTGCTTCGCTCACTAGACCCGCAGCATCCTCTCAAAACTTATGTAGGTTATACTACAGACCCCATCAGGAGACTACGACAACACAATGGCGAGCTCAAATACGGTGGAGCAAAACGAACTGCTAGGAGTGGCAGGCCATGGCAATTTGCCGCCATCATTGATGGCTTTCAAGACAAGGTGGCAGCTATGCAATTTGAGTGGGCGTGGCAGCACACTCATAGATCAAAGGTATTTCGCGAGGCAGTGGGAGACGATGCATTGGCAAAGCGGATGAAGAGAAGGAGGGGTGTACGTGCAAGATTTGATGAATTACGTGTGCTTCTCGGTGAATGTGAACCATTCAACTCTTATCCTCTTGAAGTATACTTTCCTGAGGAGGAGAGTCATGAACTATTTTGCACTTTGATGCCTGAAAGAGACAATAAGGCTCAAGACATTCGAAAGAAAGTATGTCCTGTCGATGAGATGCCTTTTGCAGCGGCTACAGACACAAGGACAAAGAAAGCACAAAAAGTAAATGGATCGTGGGCACAGATGCACTTCAATCTATCGTTGTTTCCATCAGCTGCACCATCTCAAAGCCGCTTGCTTGGTCAGAGACGCCATCAATCAAATTGGGCCTTGAATGCTGTAACTCCACAAGCCTCTCATTTCTTTGCGACTTCTGGCTTTAATCAATCAGACGAGAAATCTGAACCAGAGGAGAAATCTGAACCAGAGGAGGAGAAACCTGAGAGTCCAAAAGTAGAAGCAGTAGAAGATAGTGAGCAGCCAGCCGTCAAAATTCCTGCGAAATTCAAGCCATATCCGTTTCAGTACCATCAAGAATTTATTGTTACAATTGACGCTTTGACCAACTTGGGCTTTGGAATTGCTCGTATCGATTTGGACGAACCCCATGACAACCCAGTCGCAGACGGTGATGATAGTGACGAAGCAAGCAATGATCCAAAGAAATGGGTAGTATTCGTGCCAAATGTGATACCTGGAGAAAGTGCTCGCATCCGCATTTACCGTAATTATGCAACTTACTCGGACGCAGATTTGCTTGAAATCATCGAGGCAAGTCCCGATCGCATCGAGCCTAAATGTGATTTAGCAAATATCTGCGGTGGATGCCAGTATCAACATATAACTGTGGATAGACAAAGACAAATGAAGACGATACAAGTGCAAGAACTATTTGAACGTCTTGGAGGATTGAAGGCTGATGAATTTCCTTCGGTATTGCCAACTTTGGGCACTGATGAAGTTTTTGGATATAGATCAAAGATCACTCCTCATTATGATGCGCCGCTGAAAAAGAAGGGGACAAAAAAGAATAAGGATGGCAATTACAAGGGGATATCTTGTGAAATTGGTCCAATCGGTTTTAAGGAAAAAGCAAGCCGTCGGTTAGTTGACGTTCCTTATTGTCACATTGCCACACCAGATATTAATGAGGCCTTGGCTCGCGTTCGTGATGAAACGAGACAAACTGCTAGAGAAGGAAAGCTGAAGAAGCCGACAAAAGGTGCAACACTGTTACTTCGTGATGCAGGTGATGGGGTCGAAACTGATCACAATGTCTACGTCAAGACAACGGTAAAAGATTTGGTGTTTCGATTCAAGGCGGGCAACTTTTTCCAAAACAATCCGTTTATGTTACCAAAAATGGTTGACTTGGTTGTTGATGCTGCGACTATACCATCACCGTCTGGTAAAGCTATGACGCATCTCATCGACTGTTACTGTGGATCTGGGTTATTTGCAATAGGATCGTCGTCATCGTTTGAAGCTTGCGTAGGAATAGAAGTGAACGAGATGGCAGTGGAAGAAGCTCGTGAAAATGCAGCCCTGAACGGAATTGAAAATTGTGCCTTCGTCTCAGCTAGTGCCGAAGCTATTTTCGATCCTGTAACGTTGGAAGGCAGAAGTGACTTGGTTGTTGGCGACTTTCCTAAGGAAACAACTGTTGTCGTAGTAGATCCGCCTCGAAAGGGATGCTCAGTTGAATTCCTAGAGCAGCTGAATGAATACAAGCCACAGAGGGTCGTGTACATGAGTTGTGATCCGGCTACACAAGCGAGGGATGCGAAATATCTTGTGTCGTACGGATACGAGATCGTGAGTGTTCAACCTTTCGACCTGTTCCCTCAAACAAGACATATTGAGTGCCTCGCCACATTTGAGCTAAAAGATTAATAATGTATAGCCTTAGTATCGATATGTTTAGCCAAACGCTAGAGCCAAATATGTTCCCTCGCTGGCAGTTGTAGTTGCTGTTCCTCTCCTTATGTTTGATGACAACCAAGAACACAAAAAGACATCCAAACATACTTTGAGACGATGGCACTAATATCCGATGTATTCATAGTCTGGTCTAGTCAGGGTAGTTCTTGATCTTGAATGGAATACTGTCACCGTCTGGTAAAGCTTTGTGACACTTCATCTTATCGACTTTACTGCGGATCTGGATTATTCGCAATAAGCTCCTTGCCGTCATTTGAAGCAAGCGTAGATGTAAGACATCAAGCATATTTTGTTCACTGCACTTTGCCACCTTTTTCATGGCCATTTCCAACGAGTAAATTCCACAGCGTTGTTATCTTTGGCATGTATAGTGGAACTCTACGTTGATAATTCCGATATGCTGGATACTTTGACGTTGATATTTGTTCTGTAAGCCATCCAGACCCTTGAAATAGCAAGCACAGCAGGATGAAGCCTCCCATGGACCAGTTCACCCATAAGACAGTACCTTAGATTGCGAGTGCGGCCAAGTAGCAGGCGCTGAAGCAGCCACAGAAAAGAAGTAGTAGGATATCCATATCAGTTGCTCGGCTGCATAATTTGGTTTCCTCACAATGGCGAATAGTCCAGACTGACAAAATCCATCTACAAGGTCCTTATTCTCGGCTGACTTGGCGATGAGACTCTTCGTTGCGGATGCGAATGTGCCACTCACTGAATTGATTGCGTGCTTTTTGTTCTGAAATCGGAGCTGTTGATTGTCGGCCATGCATTCAATGCACAGTGCAAAAAGGAAGATCGTCGCCGCTATTCCATCCAGTGCATTCAGCGAAGACAAATTTTGTACCCCTTCATCATTATCACAGTGAGTTCGTTTCATTGCCATGGACCATGCCACCACCGATGGCGAGGCAATGTACAGGAGCAACAAATTCTGAAAGAAGCTAATGAATACCAAGTTAAATACACCCAAGATGAATTTATTGGTCAACAGTGTCCACCAACCGCCCAACGTACCCCGTCTCAAGATTTCCCACCGATAATCTTCCTCCCCTCCAAATGGCAAACCATTGTATCCGCCTCTCCTGTAGAAGTTGTATGTGAGCCTCACACTCCAGAGAGTCGCCAAGAATGCCATCAATGTGGTTCTGGTATCAGTGACACACATCCAAGCGTACATGGCTGGAACGATGCTCCATAATTTGTCAACTTGACTGAAGTTACCAGTGAAGGATGATATTATGAAGCAAAGCATGGCAATAATGTTGCATGTTACGAACGTGCTTTGATATGGATTGTTGATAATAGCTGATTCCGAAGATGATGAAAATTGAGATAATAGGTCATCGAGGAGGAAGCCGCCATGATCGTTGCACATATTATGTGAGGTTGTCATCGTTTTCAACTGACGACGTTTGTAAAATACAAGATGTGGCTGTTCAGAAGTACCACTCTTCAATTAATTACGTATTCTATATTAGATCCTGCCTCTTCTTCTGCTTATTGGAAGCCAAAGCCAACCCACGCAGTATGAATATCTAAATAACAAGGTCAGGGTGCATTCAGCATCGCAGTTTATGGCCATTTGCCCGCCTGCCATTTTTTGCCATTTGCTGGTATGGTATGCTGGATGCTGGCGGCTGGCGGAGTGTTTTGGCGGGAAGTTACGATAGTGGGACTGACATAATAGACTGCATGTCCCGCTATGTCCCAGCAGGTCCCGTCGTGGTCCCGTCCCCTTCGCTTCACTCGATGCCCTCATAATAGATGCACTTGTCTTGGCGGCTCGCATTGGCATTGCAGGCAATTTTTAGGGAAGGCATTACTGCCGCTGCACTTGAAGATCATCAGGATGGGATGTCACCGATGCTGTGAATGCAGCCAAAAATTCGAAGCATACGACGCCGAAGAATACGCAGAGGAAGAGGGCCTGGAGGATCCCGACTACGATACATGCCCTGATTGCCTTGGACTAGCAGCGATCAAGGCTGAACAAGAGGCTGAAAAGGACGCACACACAAAAAAACAGGATGCTGAGCTAGTGGCTCTTAGGGCAGAGGTGATGTCACTTCGCAAGAAATTGGCAGCTTCCAGTACTATCGATTTGACAAACGATGATGACGATGATGACGATGATGACAGTGATACCAAACAACCAGCTACCAAGAAGGCCAAAGTGTCGGGAACAGTGTGGGTGATCGTGAAAGGTGACTGGCCTGATCATCCTGGCCAGCAGCTCGTGGATGTGGACGTGCTAGGAACATATTCTAGTAAAGAGAAGGCAGAGGCGGCAATGGAGGAATTCATCGAGGAAGGCGGATGGGAACAGGGCTACGGTTATCATCAGGGATCGAGTAGTGAAAGCACCATCCAGATAATTGCCAAAACCATTGATGATCCAGCAGAGTAGGCGATGCGAATCATTTGGATCGAACGCTAGAGTTGTGATACAATGTATGGAAGGAGGTTCAGCTCTTGATGGCTAATGAAATGAGCAAAGATATCAGTACCATAGTTTGGCTGTCTACAAAAGAACATCATCAAGAGTATTCAAAACTTGGAGCGTCACATTATGCGATAACGCTAAAATCAATCATTTCTACTTGAAAGAACGTATTCAACTATACACACATCCGATTCATTTCCATCATCGTTCTCTGTTGCCTGTATCAGATACACCACCGCACCATAACCACTATAACAATCTCGTTCCAACGCACTAACAAAAGCCCTACCACAAATCTCTACCAACTCTTCCCCTTCTAAATTGGGTCTCCATAATGCCTCGGCGGTTCCATGTAAGGAACGTGATGCAACTCCAGAACAGACAAATGAGTGTGATGTGGATTGTGCTCCTAGCATATCTGAGCACATTAGATATGGCCTCTGTATTGTTTTGGTTTTGCATTGTATCTTTGTGTCAGGTGTTATTGATACGGATAATGGCGCTGATTCTACTTCGTTTGTAGTTGTCGTTGCAGCGATAGATTGTAATGATTTGACTGTTTCCATTTCCACCAAACAATCCTCCTCAACCAGAACAGTCTCCAAGCCAACAATGACTGGTTCCACATAATACGGAGCATTCCTTCTTCGATACAATAAATGACTCATCAACATTGCAATAGCTTTCGGATTCATTGTTTTTCGTGTAGTGGTCCCATCAAACCGCATACCACCCGCCCTTCGGACTTTACTAGCGAGTAATACACTCATTTCATCTGCAAATCCAAGTCCGTCTCCGTACAGTCCGGTCCATGCTAGTAGAGTATTGGAATTTGGTAATAGTAATATTCTTGGATTGCCATTATTGTTTGAGTTATCGGCATCATCATCGTTGGACGATGAGGGGGCAGCAGTTGAAATGGTTTGCATACCCAAGCCGAAGCGTGAGTCGATGGCAATAGCTACCGAGTTGCGGCCCTGGATAAACCAAATTTGAAAGTGAGCAATAGTCTTCCTGTGGTGCACAAATCATGATGGAGCTCGATACAATAACATCAGAGATAGTATATCAGCTTTTAGCTTCAAAATTTCATCTGCAAAAACTTACCGCCATGGCTAATATGCTGCCACCATTGAACTTCGTTGGATCAGATCGCTGCTGTGCTGTACATATTGAAACAGCTGCGATGAATATTAGTGATGTCGTGATAATTGCTCTCATGCTGATGTATGTATGGTGTCAAGAGCCTACGGAGGTATATGAGCGCAGTTAATAGATATATAATATTTTTAGGTTGTTTTCGTTGTCAACAAAAGAGGGCACGGGGTAAGGGACCCAAGATATGTGTGATAACGCCTAGTTTCCCCTCTAATTAAAGCACTTCATTAGCGGGCAAAAGCTCTTATTGGCAGAGTAAGCCCCCATTTTGGCTGTGCCTGTCTCGTGCATAAATTTCAAACCAAATCGAGTGAAGGTGAAGAGTGAAGAGGTAGGGCACACCGTCATCGCATTATAACAAAGCCGACGATCATCTCTATTGCAGCTATTATCTGCCTACAACAAAGTAGCAATGACATTTCGAGCATTAAATTTGCAAAACACCCGCCGCTTTGCCTTTTTCGATCGCAAGAATCTCCCCTTGCCATCGGCTGTGGTAAAAGATCTTGTTCCCAGCAGCGGCAGTAGCAGCAGCGGTGGGGGCAACGATGGTCCATTGGATCCTCAATTATTATACCCCGAAGAATCATTAAATGATATCACTGGCAAGAATGATGTTGGTGCCGGTGAATATTTTACATTGGTAGCAGCGACAAATGTTTCTTTGCCTTTGTCATTGTCCGCTCCCAGCAATAACTCCACTGCTGCTGCTGGTTCAATTGAAACTGGTGGGAAAAATACTGAAGAGGGCGCAATGAAACGAGGGTCATGTGGTGATGGTGCCCCGGCCATGCAAGCTGGACTTCTTGCCATGCAACAACAACAACCGGACAACACTGCTGATAATTCGGATGCAATTCAAACAATCAATGGGAACAATCAAAGCAATGCCAGCAATAACATGACCATACGACCCGATGGAGAATCAGGAGGACGAAGTGGAGGAAATGGTGAATTGCAATTATTATTTGCGTCATCTCGGAATACTTCACTGGTACATGTTGTGGATGTGACAGTTCGATGCACTCCGAAAAATCCTCATTTTGTGGAGGATGGGTCGAATCAGGAGAATGGAGGTGGTAATGGGAGTGGTTCTGCGTTTGCTTCCAAGGGAAGTGTGGACTCTACTAATGCAAATGCTAACAATGCAGCATCATCGTCATCATCAACAAAGAAGAGCACCGCCATAGCAGCAAATCCAGAAGAATTGGATGGGTGGCGAGGACACTACAATCCATTTCTATCTGCCAATGCCTTCATTCAAGATACTACTATCGATCGAAACACTTCTTCCTCGTCTAAGAGTCATACCAGATCAACATCCACTGCATCTATATCATCCATACCAAAAGAGTCGCGCAGAAAAACAGCCAAAGAGCGTATCCTTGATGAACATTTAGGTGGCGGAAAAGACTTTACAGCAAAGAATGATGGGTTTGAATCAGGTGCTTCCTTATTTGCTTCTTCGCCATTTGCCAAGGATGTTATTGACTCTGGATCGGGTGGTGCCACTGGCGGTGGTTCTTCCAATAGCAGCGACAAGGCAAGGATTGTTAGTTTGGCAACGTGCAGTGGACCATCCAAAGAAAACAAAGAATCAATCTTGTACGTTGCATCAATTTCCGATGCACCCAATACTGTTGGGATAGTCGTTCATACCAATCCACATTTGATGTTATCGGCGATTTCTCCTACATTGATGAAATCATCTTCAGAGGAGCAACAACAACAACAACAATCGAAGAGTAAGATGGGAATGTATTCCACCTTCTTCAAACCAACCAGTGGAAAATTCAATCAGTCGTCTCATGGTAGACCTCGATGTGTTTCAATCTTACCGGGTGTAGTGTGTGTTGGTACTGATGAGGGCATTGTTCTGGTATATGTATTCAATTGTGATTTGGACGGGAGTGTACAGATTGGTACTGATGGATACGGAAAGTTATCACTGGTGGCGGAGATTCCTGCACCAAAGGGGATGGAAAGTAGTACTGAAAGTGGGGCGATTCATTCGGTTAGTAGTTTGGAGTTGATTGCAGCTCCGAACGGAAGCAATGGTGCTATGCACAAACTATTTGTCACATATCGTCGAAGACGTGTGCAAGGGGGAACTGACATGGGTGTATCATCATCACCTCCGACGGGACCATCCGGAGGGATCTGCTGCTACGAATTGGGTGGATTGCGTATTCCTGGAAAGGTTGTCCCCGTCGTTGGGCAAACGTCGAATGCTCCGGTAGTGTCTTCTCGGTATGATTTGGATGGGAGGGATGTAGGAAAATCGTGTCTCTGTGACATTATCTCATTGCCACCTGAGGATTGGATGACTAATCACTCTGCAGGGGATGGAGATGGTGCTGGATCAAGCAATAACGAAAATGGTGGTGGCGGTGATGCAGCAGCTTTATCTGCGGATTCTATTGAGAAAATGCTGCCCCGCTTCGTCGTTGCACGTGGAGATGGGTTGCATCTCTATTCTCCTTCAGAAAAAGTAGGAGTGTGTCCAGTTGATGGCAATAAGATTGCTGCGTGCTCTGTTCCTTCTCCCCCGGTTGTTGTATATTTGCGAAGGCCCCTCCGACCTCGTTCCTCGGCGTTAGGCAGCAATAAGGACAAATCTATTCGTGGAGCAGGGGCTTCGTATGCATTGGTTGCAACCACTGACTCCAAGTCAGGTCGTGATGCTGTCGACATTTATGACATTACCAACAAGCTCGTTGGATTTCACGTCCTACTTTCCCCCGGTCATCGTGCTTTGAGAACTGCTGGTATTGCGTCATCGCCCACAGTCAATGGAGGTAATCTTATTCGTGGTGGGAGGTCAAGTGCTGTAGTCCTCACAAGTGGCGGCTCCATTGTTACGTTAGTTGAGAAGACAACGCCGGATAAAGTGGATTTGTTGGTCCAAAAGAATCTATACGCTGCAGCAATCTCAATGGCTTTTGCCGACCCTCAATTTTACCGCCCGGAAGATATTATTGGATTATACCGAAGATATGCTGAACACCTGTATCGGAAGGGTGACTTCTCATCGAGCATGGACCAATACATTCTGACCATTGGAAGTTTGGAGTCTTCTCATGTCATCTTCAGGTTCTTGGATACACCGAAAATTCCACTTGTAGTAAAATACTTGGAGGCTCTCCGCGCACAGGGACTCTCTTCTGTTGTTCACGATGAATTGTTGCGCACATGCTATTTAAAACTGAATGATCCTGAGTCGGCCGGGAAGATTATTGTACGCTCAAGTTTGTCAGTCAATGGTGTTAGCATTCCTCTTAATCCTGACGGAACGGAAGCACCTAGTGTACCCATCTCTCGCAACATTCATGCGTCCGATGACCCATCAGAGATGCTCTCGGCGATATGTTCTTTGGAGGCACCCGAGGCTGCTGAAGCCCTTGTCACTCACGGATCCTTGCTGGCAAGATCATTGCCGAGAGAAACTGCGGGAGTTGTGATTGCGTTGTGTGATGGATCGTATTCTCCAACGGCATTGGCTGATGCAGCGGCTGGGAGGCCTTCTGTGACGGATTCGCAGAAGGATGACGCTTATAAATACCCCATCAGCCTTTTTTCCAATGCCTTTCAGGAAAATCCCAAGCTCTTGCGTCTAATTTTGTCACATTGTCGAAGAAACAATTGTGCTTTGACGCCAATGCTTCGACGAACTTTGTTGGAATTGACTCTAGATGAGTGGTCGTCTGCAAAGAGAACCGGAGATAGTCACGTCGAGAGGACACGCCACATGGAAGCAATGATGATGTTATCAGATCATCATGATATGGGTGACTACGAAGCCCTCGTCATAGTGCAAGCTGCAGAGTTCTCGGATGGAGAGATTTTGCTGTATGAAAGGTTGAATATGGTCCCAATGCTGTTGGAGCAATACGCGGCAAGTGGAACCGAACGCGCTCGGCGGCAAATGTTGGCAATGTGCGAGCGTGATCCTGAGCTCTGCCCGGAAGTACTAGCACATTTTGTCAAGATGTATGGAGAAAGGGCGGACAAGGAACCGCTGGCAGAAGATGCTAGTGTCAACTCAGACTCGGATGTGGGTGGTTTGCTTACCGACATCCATGAAGCTTTGATGTTGATAAGGGATCACGGAGAACTTCCTCCGGTGAGAATATTGAGGATTCTAAGCGGAGAGACGCATGGGCAGTTCAGTGCGGACATCAAAAGCCTATCTGCCAATCAAGGCAGCGTGCCACTGTCTGCTGCGATAGATTACGTTGGCTCAGTTCTAGATGATTCTAGCAACAAGATTGATCAATTACAGAATAAGGTGGAGGAGTACAGTCGGTTATGCAACGACATGGAGCTTGAAATCAACGCCCTTCTCTGTCTGGAGCCGGCAACAAAAAAGAAGAATGTTGGTCATAACGTGGACATTGATGATATCTATTCTAGGTTGTTAGGTTTATCTGAGGGTCCACAACAAGCGCAGAGAGATAGTGTCGAGCGGCAAGAGATGAAGAAAGAAGAATTTTGGAGAGAGATGGAGCATTCAGAAGATCCATTTGAGACTATCTGCTTTTTCATCTCGAAAGGGTACCTTGAGAATGCTTAATTCGCGACTTATGTAACAGACTTAAGTATTTGTTGTAGTAGCAAAATCCTGAGAGTATAACCCATTAGCCATTTTTTGCCTTCTCTCCCATGAACATCAATACAAGTTCTTCGGTCATCTGCTCCATTCGTTGAGTCAGTGCTTCTTTGCTGCTAAGCAACTCTTGCTCCCATTCCTCCATCGAGTTCCACTGATCTTCTTCGTCAATGAAACTGTATATCTGGGCTTTGTTGCGTTCCTCAATAGCCTCAATCAAAGTAAGTTGGTGCTGTAGCTTTTCTAGTTCTTCTTCAATTCCACTTGATGACGAATCGTCTTCTACAATGCCTGCGTCTGCTTCAGCTGGACTCATGAAGACTTTACTTAAAGCACCTCTAACATTTGTGAGGGCGCTTTTATGAGTCGGCATGATGAGTAGACCCAAGGCAGCTTGTTGAGCAAGTTGCTTCTTCTTCTTACTTATTGGGTAAGGCTCCAAAATAGCGCTTCTGACCCAATATAATAACACTGCCACAATGATGACTGGTTTGTATTTGTCTATCACTTTGAGTATCTTTCTCCCTGTCTTGACTACTTTGAGCCCCCTCTTCACCCTGCGTACACCTTTCCGAATACCTTTGGGTGTTATCCCATTCGCAAGACCAGATAATCTCTGTGCAGTCTCTTCTTTTATAGGAACCCCGGCCATGGTTGAAAATTGCATGATTTGTTGTTTGTTCGTAGATTGAAGGTATCCACATATTGTCTCTTGGGTTTCTTCATCCTCGATGCGCTTCATTATATTTTTCAGGACAGATTTCGCCAGGCTGTCCTTCTTCGCTTTACCACGTCGCCGTTTGGAGCTCCCTGTACTTTCTTCCGGTGGTGATAATAACTCCCCCATGAGTCCGAACGGATTGCCACCACCTCCACTGCCACTTCCACTGCTGCCAGTCAACAGAGAACTCAATAGAGATGATGAAAAGTCACTTGATGATCCTGCACCCGGCGATGGCATGAATGGGTTGGTATTCCCACCCATTCCACCTAACATTCCATCCAAAAATGGATTAGACCCCCCTCCCATTCCCATGGGTGATGATGGTGACGACGACAACTCAGCACCAGTCGTAGTAGCACTTCCCTCTCTCATTAACCTTCCATAAAATTGAACTGCATTCCGATCCCCCATAAATGCAGCGCTACGTGCATCTTCCAATGCACCATCCAAGTCACCCAGTGCTAGCCGTGCCTTGGCACGTCGATGATGTGCACGTGCTCGAATTTGTGCTGGTATTGCTGGTTTGTTTGATGCCCCCGTTGTTGTTGTAGCTGGAATAATTTTGACTACCGCTGCCTGCTGCGTAGGATCAGCATCATCATCATCACCATTCTCGCTCTCATTGTCCAATGGAACAACAGTCACATCATCCTCCAAAACATCTGTACAAGCCTCCACACAATCCCCCGGTCGCCCATCCTTCAATAAACACAATGCCTCATGAAGACGACATGTCGCACGCTCCACTGCAATATTCCCCTCCTCTTCTTCCTTTGCATCATTATCGTTTATCGAAGAAGATTGAGATAGTGCCTCCATGGCCTCATCTAATAACATGGCAGCCTCACGGAATGCAATTGAGGCATCTTTGAGATTACCATTGTCATGATGTGTTTTGGCCATGGCACGTTTGTAGGACGCAGAGGTGCGTAGTTCATTGGATTGAACTTCGTAAGTGTCTGGCGGTGATGTTGTAGTAGTAGTAGTTGTTGTTGCTGTTTCTTCATCTGTACTATCAGTGTCGTCGTAAGCGTCGTTATCATCGTCGTAGTCATTATCAGTGTTTGATTCAGATACACTTGCGGGGGTAGTATTGGCCATCGTGTCGGAAATACTTGGTTCTGATGCGCTTCCCTCAGTTTCTATGTCTTGTTCATCATCAGATGCTTCCTCTTCTACTAATTCAACAGTTTCTTCATCTTGATCGTTTTCATTTTCTTCCATATCGGCCTCGTCACTAGCAGTGGCGGTGGTGGTTTCCTCCACTTCCTCTGTAGCCAGTACAGCCGCGTTGTCCTCAAAATTGTTAGTTTCATCATCAATGATTTTTCCCTCTACTTCTTCCACGCTGCCCTCTTCCTGAATATTGACTGCTTCAACAATATTGATATCATCTGCAAAGTCATCTTCGTCTGCTTCTTCGTTATCAGTTTCTACCACGCTATCATCGACAGCAACAGTGATAGGCTCTGATGAGGTCACTGATACATCATTACTGCTGTCGTTATCATCCTCCTCTACCGCTGATTCATCATTCGCTTCATCGCCACCTCGCAGACGATGCAACAATACTTTTGCGTCTATAGCAGCAGCTTGTGACCATTCATCATTTATTATTGGATGTGATGTATCATATCTTTTAGGTGATTTTGATAACTGCATCTGATGTGCAAAATGATGCCTTTTTTGACCCCATGATGCAGATGCAGATGACACTAGTGACAGCAGTGATAATATAGCTATTGTTGTTGCTGATGGTCGCCGCCGTCTGTGCGGAGTGCTTTGTCTATTCATATTGTGTTTTGGACGTGATTGATGTTGTTATTATGATGTCGGCGGCCGACATCGTCTTCACGTGAAATATGTGATTTTGAAATTTGGTCCAAAATGAAAACGGTGACGGACAGTCATAGACACGAAAGGGTAACTCATAGATACATCACCGCTGTCGCACTTTGTTCTTGTCACAAAAAAGAAGATAACAACCATGGTGAGCGAAAACATCGTACGCGACAGGACACTCGTCCTACGAGTCCTCGTGCCAGGTTTACACACCCAACTCTCAGATAAGCTTCTTGCCAAGCAAGAAGGTGCCGATAATAGTTCCACCAGCAATAATAACAACAATAATCCAGCAGCAACATCAAGCGGCAATGGTGGAAATAATTCAGGCAACAGCAACGCAGCCGATCAAATACTAAATCTAGAAGGAGTCGCCTGCCTCCCATCCAGCGCAGGATCAACACTGTGGCATTTCCGATGTGACGGAGCAACCTATCCCGCCCGACTAGTCAACCTACCCTGTCCAGTCGAAGTGCACAAAACACATGATCATGCCACCTATCACAAATCCGCCGATATAGGTCAAATGTTAATCGTCTACGAGGATGAATATGCCATGGAGGAGGCAGAGAATGAAAAGGGATATAAAATTGAGGGATTTCCGAGTTATTATCACAGTGGGTTGAGTCCTCCTATGAAACGGGTTGTGCAGCGTCGATTTCGGGCACGGTTTGAAGAACGTGAGAGTAAGGCGATTCCGCCTCCGCATAAGGAGGTGTCGGAGGTGGAAAAGGGGATACAGGAATTGATAACAAAGTTATCTGCCAAGCCTGGGAAGCAAAAGGGACGTGGACGAGGTGGTAGTGCTGCTGCATCATCTTCCACAGTCACCACGAAAGAAAAGGTAATTGAAGAAGTCGAAGATGAAATAGTCGACTATGAACCATGGATGGAAAGTGGCAAAATATACACCATGAATGATGTCAAATTCCATCCAGAATGTTGGCTTACAAAAGATGAAATGAAAGAAATTGAAACTGCCAAAAAGGCAGAGGAAGATGAAAAACAACGCAAGGCGGAAAAGGATCAAGAGAAGAAGAAACGGAGGGAGGAAAAGAAGAAGAAGAAGCAAAAGGAGAAGCAGCAGGCGGCTGCTGCGGCAGCTGCACCAGAGAGTAGTAGTGGATCAAAGAAGAAGAAGGGTATTCCATCATTGAGTTCAAGAATGGCAGTGGAGGAAGCAGTACCGGTGGATGACGTGGATGCGGCGGCGAGAATGTTTATTAATGGTGAGAATGATGAAGATATCTTTATGGAGATGGATGAGTTTAACTTTGATGATGAGGAGGATATATCGGCATTGATGATGTAATATTCTTATTATGGCGAAGACAAATTGCTCCTACTCAGTGGCAGGAATCAATCCTCGATGAAGAGTTCCATACCAGTACAAGGCAAAGATGTGGTGAGGAATCTAAGTACTCTTGCGATTTTTTCGCTGCTGACCTGGCTCAGCTAGGTCTCATGCTGTGGTATGAAACAACGTTGCAGTTGACATGATATACATAGTCTCAAAGGATTTACATCCTTCGCTACGTCAAGAAGAAGCAGCGAAGCAAAAGCAGGACACGGAATTAAATTTACATTGTGTTCTGCCTTTGTAACTTCTTCTTCTTGTTTGATAGTCGCTTGCGAAGATAGCGGGTAAAACTCTTTCTACGCGATGGACGATGATTGATCACTGACCCTTCACTTGAAACAGACGTTGTTGTTGCCACAGTGAGCGACGAACGACGCTGGACATCATGCTTGCTACCACTTAGACTTAGGCTGCTCCTGAACCTGTCGAGCACCTTCTTGCTTCCGGTCTTCTTTATCCGCGCATCGGCCTCTTTGCCTATCTGAAGCATCACTAGCGCAGTTGAAAAGAAGGTTTCTTTCTTCTTCTTCTTCTGCAAAAGAGCTCTACGAATCTTCTCCACGCCACTTCTTGCGTGCTTGTACCTCTTTAATTCCAGTTCTGCTGTGTCAGGTGAGAAGTCTTTTTGTGACTTGAAGACTTCCAATTCATGTTGTTCCAAATCAGTAGAGACAGTAGGGCGTCTCGTTTCTTCTTGGGCTTTAGCAGGTCTGGCTTGAGCTTCTTCACTTGGACTAAATCCACTAGGATGCTTTGATGATATTGCGGCAATACGTTCCCGTATATCAGCAGGATACCAGACGTTCATAGCATCTTGAACATTGGGTGCCTCGCTTGCTAGCAGCTTGTCGTAAAGATCTTTCCAACCTTCATCACAGAGTACCCACTTGGGGTTAAGTGGGAAGGCGAACCCATCATCAATTTTTTCGGCTAGGATCTCCATTAACTCTTCGATGTCAACGTACTTCCACTGATATAATGATGCAAAGCAGGTGAGCAAGAGAGTTTTAGCAGTTGGAACACATAAGAAAGCATGTTGTATTTGAAGCGAAACAAGAGGGACACTTACTGGAACCAGCCCTGGCAGGGTATCAGAGATGACGAGAAATTTATCATCCAAATGCTGTGGAAATGAGTAATTGAAGCACTCAGGTCCGTGTCGGACAGCCCCGTTCTGTCTCAAGGAATAAACTGCACCTTTCAACATGGCACTACTTCGTGGGTCGGCGTAACCCATCTTTGGCATCGGAATCTGAAATCTAGGATCAAATGCGTACTTCTTTTTGACGTCTAGCCAATGACGAGTCCAACATTTCCCTTCTTCGGTGTTATCTAGAATGCCTTCTACTTCGTCTACACACCATTTGAGCATCGACAGTTCTTGTTCTCCCAGAGGATCACGATATTCAACCCTACGCGTACCCACCAAGAAACAATCGAAGTCGCTAACCACTGGTGTGACCTTGCCAGTGTCTGCATCAGCTTCGGCAGCCTCTTCATACGCCATGAGCAAGCCAAATGGGCACAATGGATTGATATGTTGAGGTGCTTCCTCTCCGACTTTCCCACAGCCTGCATGCCACAACACTGGGCAAGGACCTGTCTTAGGTGCCGTCCTCAGAGACTCTAGATTCATAACTTGAAACTCGGGCATCGAAGCTCTACCGCTGTCATATTCTGAGCCATCTTCGCGAGATATATCTGTCTTTGATACAAATGTCTCCCAAAAGAGTTTCTCGGGGATATCCAAACCATAACATCCCTTTGTACTTGCATAATCATCAATCTTGTACATAGCAGCGTTATCTAGCATACAATTACGATTCTCTACCTCTAGCGCTGCTACAAACTGTGCATAGTCGATTGCATCAGGACCCGAGTTCAGTCTCCGACGCGTTGATCCGATTGCTAATCTCATTGACGTGTGAGAAAGATTACGCATCGACTTGTTCATTTCCTCCCCAAGAACTGATACTTCTTTCTGCTCAGCCTCCGCTATGAATCTCATGGAGCGTTGAGTGGCCTCTCTCATTTTATCTCTCACCATTGCCAGAGACATGAAAGCTCTATCCCTTGAGATCTTGTTTGGATAGAATACTCGCACTCTTGCATCTGCATGCAATGATCCAACCTTGAGCTTGTCCTCATTACGATGAATCTGTAGAAAAGGAACGAAACCACTAAATTTGCCTTTGATGGCAGATTTCCCCTTGATATCCATACCTTTCCCCGTCCCTTCCCCAGTGATCATTCGTCGAATAGCCTCGTTTGAGGTTGGTCTCCACACACTAAAGACTCCAACTCTTGAAAAGGCTCTCATAATGAAGGGCAAGCTGCTGAGCTGAATGCGGCCTGATTCGTCTATTCCTTCCAGCCCCTCGTGGGCTAAATCATCAAAGAAGTTACAAATTTGCCATCTTGGGTCAAGGCGATAGAAGGATTTCAGCCACCTCAACTTTGTACGCTGATTATAATCCAAGGGCAACTTTGATTTCCTTCCGAGGGACCGCATGGATCTCTGCGATGTTCCATGTGCATAAGGAGACAAACGGTTGCAATCATCTTCTGATTGCTGCAACAAATTTTGCACAGAGGAAACTGGACATGTTCCTCCTCCTTGATTGTCGTCGTCTCCTTCTTCGTCGTCGTCATCATCGGAGTCTGAACAATCAAAGTCAAAATCATCTGGATCAAAATCAACTTGGTTAAGTGACCGCTTCAAAATGCTCAGGCTACGACGGAATTCTTTAAAAGACAAAGTCGACGTAGAGTCATTCTTATCATTGCGGTGCTCATCACCTGTCATGAGGCTTCCTTCCTTGCTGCTGCCCATAGGATTTAGGGCTGCAGATGACCCTGTGTCCAGGTTCAGCCCACTTCCGCTAATACTATTATCGCTGATGTTACCAAAGGTGACGGATGGCTTTCGTTCCAAACCACTGACGCTGCTATTATCTGTATCACCTAAATTTCTTCGGAGACGTAAACTTGATCTTCGTGGACCCATCGATGATGACTTCTTGTGATCTTGTGCATGTGCACCGTCACTCGATGATGCATCAGAAAGAGCATCGGTAATAGATGATCTGCGGTCCGGACCGGCGCCGCTGCTACCAGAGCCAGCGTTCATGTCTGCATCATCGAAGCTGGAGCGACGCGCTTCGGTATCATCGTCCATCATGTCGTTGAATGTCTTCTGCAGGCTCGGTGTTGAATTTCGTTTATTCGCAATTCGCAGCGGTCGATTTTGATGTGGCTGCTGGCTGGTGTGGTGCATGGAAATCACACGGCAGTTCTTGCTAGTCCTGCCGAGAACTGACACACCGAAACTAACTGACACACCAAGGTAAACCAACGTGTTTATAGTGAGATTACCTTTCCTATTTAGTTTTTATGTTATGATCTTTTTTTGATTTGGGTCAGGATAGAAAATAATATTTATGGTTATAACAATACGTATATTGGTTATAAAATCCAATAAAAACCACCCGAAAGCTGACACAAATGTGTCAGTTCTCGGCAGGACTAGCTTGTGGTTCTCAGAAGGTTT
>Ga0075467_10001586_pt1 | contig 18792 bp, 14 predicted proteins | sample DEB08_DNA_9_FD_75067 | JGI IMG/M metagenome (GOLD analysis project Ga0075467, IMG submission 75067) | Aqueous microbial communities from the Delaware River and Bay under freshwater to marine salinity gradient to study organic matter... | ecosystem: Environmental > Aquatic > Marine > Coastal ... | reverse complement strand
GTCACGGCGCTACAAGGGGTGTTCGTCTTCGTGGTTGCGACCGTGGCGATGTTGTTGTTCGCGGCGGCGACACAGGGCTGGTTCCTTGCGCGCAACCGCATCCACGAGTCGCTGATCTTGCTTCTGGTGGCCTTCACGCTGTTTCGGCCCGGTTTCTGGATGGACATGATCTATCCCCCCTACAGCGAGGAAGATCCCACCGCGCTCGTCGCCGCCGCTCAGGCGACGCCCGAGGGCAGCGAATTGCGATTGCGGGTGGCGGGCTTGAACGATCTTGGCGACCCGATTGAATTCGTGGCGATCTTGCCGATCGCGGACGGGGCGACGGGCGATGAGAAGTTGACCAATTCCGGCGTGATCCTGCGCGACGACGGTGGTCGTACCTTTATCGACGATGTCACCTTTGGCAGTCCTGCGGCAAATGCCGGCCTTGATTGGGATCAAGAGGTGCTGCGCGTGCTGCGCCCGCTGGATGTGCCATCGAAATACTGGATGTTCATTCCGGCACTTCTGGCGCTTGCGCTGGTCGTCTTGATGCAACGTGGCCGTGCGACCCCCGCACGCACCAGATCCGCCAATTGAAGGAGGCACCGATGTACAAACGCATTTTGCTGACCATCGATCTCAACCATTCCGGGTCATGGTCCAAGGCCTTGCCGCAAGCTCTTGATCTGGCCCGTGCATATGGCGCGGAACTTCACGTGTTGACGGTGGTTCCGGCGTTCCAATCGTCTATGGTCGCCAGCTACTTCCCCGAAACCTTCGAGGCCGAGGCGCTGGTCACCGCGAAATCCAGCCTTGAAGCCCTGATCGCGAAGGAAGTGCCCGGCGACAGCAGGCCGATCACGCACGTGGCACACGGTCGGGTGCATGAGGAAGTGATCAAGCAGATCGAAACCCTGCAGCCGGATCTTGTGGTCATGGCCAGCCATGCTCCGGATCGGGTACGCGAATTTCTGATCGGGTCCGAAGCCGACCGCGTTGTGCGCCGATCCCCGGTGTCGGTCCTGGTTATAAGGGGATAGATGTGGGGCCAATGATCAACGCGCCTGCAGCCTTTGGCGACCCCATCGGCACAGACCATCCAAGGAACCTTCAAGAATGACCCCCTTTGCCATTGCTGGCATGCAAATGTATGTGAACGCCCTTCAGCCCAACGTCGACGGAATGCTGCAGCGCATCGATATCCTGATGGCCCGGTTTCCGTGGACCCAAATGGTCTTGTTCAGCGAACTGTCGCCGCTTGGGCCGCTGACCAAGTTTTCCCTGCCCCTGATGAACGAGCACATCGAGAAATTTCAAGCGATCGCGCGGCGCCATAACATATGGCTTATCCCGGGCTCGATGTTTGAAACTGCACCGGACGGAAAGATCTATAACACCGCAACCGTGATCCGGCCCGACGGTGAAATCGAAGCCAGCTACCGCAAGATGTTTCCGTTCCGCCCCTATGAAGAGGGCGTCGATGCGGGAACCGAGTTCTGCATCTTCGACGTGCCGGAAGTCGGGCGGTTCGGGCTTTCGATCTGCTATGACATCTGGTTCCCGGAAACGACGCGGCAACTGACGTCGCAAGGGGTCGAGGTGCTATTGTTGCCGGTTCTGACGGGAACCTGGGACCGCGACGCCGAAATCGCCATTGCGCGGGCCACCGCCGCCCAGTTCCAATGCTATGTCTTCAGCGTCAATGGATTGGGCGCGGGCGGTATTGGGCGGTCAGTCGTGGTCGACCCGTCTGCGCATGTGTTGCATCAATCCGCCGGTCATGAAGATGCCTTTCCGATCGAGGTTGATATGGCCCTTGTCAGGCGCCAGCGCGAAACGGGCATGAAGGGTCTGGGTCAGGTTCTGAAAAGTTTCCGCGACCGGGAAGTGGATTTTACGGTCTACGACCGAAGCAGCGGGACAGATGCATACCTGCAAAGCCTTGGGCCGCTTGCCATCCCGCAGCAGGGATCGCGGGCAGGCATGATCGCCGATCCCAGAAGCGAATTGAAAAGCACCACTCCTGAGCCGTTCAACCCGACCAATCTGGTCTCGTACGCTGGCGAGGATGGCAACGAAACCGCAGGACTTGGAGGCAAGACAATAACCGGTTGAGGCAAAGCCAAAAACCCTGCTGCTGCGGGAGGTTTCAAGCTGCGCGTCGCCGTGAACAGAAATCGAATTGGAGGATGTGATGGAGTCGATGAACGACTATTACTCGGCGGGTCAGGTTAGAACTGATCGATGGAGCGCCCTCCGGCAGGGGTTGGAATTGCTTGCGCGCGAACCAGCCGGCAAACACGCCAAGGCAAAACTCGACTCTGTCGAAAAACTGTTCAAGGTGCTGGAACCCATCGAACGCTACTGGGCGTTTCCGGGCCTATCGGCGTTTGACAGCATGCGTCGTCAATTCGAACATGGGCATTACGATGATGCCGCCTTTTCCGTGCGGCGCGCGACACGGGCCATGACGTCAGGTGCCTACCGTCGGCGTCATGTCCCGCTGGACCGCGACAATGTCGAACACGATGATCACGAAGATGAAGCACAGCTGTCGCTGGAAGCGCGCGCGCTGACCAAGCCATATTTCGAGGTATTGGTCGTCGACGATCTGACCGAACATCAGGAACGCTGGGTCAAGCAAAGCATGCAATCGCTGCGCCGGACGGAGGATGCGTTTCACTATGAAACGGTGGTGGTGCCCAGCGTGCAGGACGCGCTGATCGCGGTCTTGTTCAACCATAATATTCAGGCGATCGTGGTTCGCCCCGGCCTGACGATGGAAACCAACATCGATCTGCCGATTCTGAAACGCTATCTCAACCCGGCCGGGGGTGCCGAAAGCATCGCCGAGATCGCGCCCGAGGAATACGGCCCCGAACTGTGCCGCCTGATTGCGCGGGTTCGCCCCGAGTTGGACGCATATCTTGTGACGGACAGATCAGTCGAGGAGATCGCAGGTCACGATCTGGGGATTTGCCGGCGCGTCTTCTACAATCAAGAAGATTTCATGGAACTGCATCTGAACATCCTTCGCGGGGTTCAGGCGCGCTTCAAGACCCCATTCTTCACGGCGCTCAAGGAATATTCCCGCCAGCCCACGGGTGTGTTCCACGCCATGCCGATCAGCCGTGGCAAATCCATTTCGCGCAGCCATTGGATTCAGGATATGGGTGCGTTTTACGGCCCCAATATCTTCATGGCTGAAACCTCGGCCACGTCGGGCGGGCTTGACAGCTTGTTGGAACCGCACGGGACCATCAAGGAAGCACAGGAACTTGCCGCCCGTGCGTTCGGATCGAAACAGACCTTCTTTGCCACCAACGGCACCTCGACCTGCAACAAGGTCGTTGTGCAGGCGCTGGTGCGGCCCGGCGACATCGTTCTGGTCGACCGTGATTGCCACAAGTCGCATCACTATGGGATGGTTCTGGCGGGCGCGCAGGTGGTCTATCTGGATAGCTACCCGCTCAATGAATATTCGATGTACGGCGCGGTTCCGCTCAAGGAAATCAAGCATCAGCTGCTCAAGCTCAAGGCCGAGGGCAAGCTTGATCGCGTCCGCATGCTGTTGCTGACCAACTGCACGTTTGACGGCGTCGTCTACAATGTCGAACGGGTGATGGAGGAATGCCTTGCCATCAAACCCGACCTTGTCTTCCTGTGGGACGAGGCGTGGTTCGCTTTTGCGCGCTTTGGCCCGACGTATCGCCACCGCACCGCCATGAACGCGGCAAACACGTTTCGCGTGCGGCTGAAATCCGATGCGCACGCCAAGGCCTACGCGGCGCAGCAGGACGTGCTTGGGGATGCAGACGACGAAACGCTGCTCAACACCCGGCTGATCCCGTCACCCAAGGCACGGGTACGGGTCTATGCAACCCAATCCACGCACAAGACGCTGACGTCACTTCGGCAGGGCTCCATGATCCACGTCAACGATCAGGACTTCAAAGGCGAAGTCGAACAAAGCTTTCACGAAGCCTACATGACGCATACGTCGACCTCGCCCAATTATCAGATCATTGCGTCGCTTGATGTCGGGCGCAGGCAGGTCGAATTGGAAGGCTATGAATTCGTTCAGCGTCAGGTCGAGGCCGCCATGTCCATGCGGCGCGCCATCTCCACCCATCCGCTGCTGCAACGGTATTTCAAGGTGCTGTCGGCTGGTGACATGATCCCCGAGGAATTCCGCGAAAGTGGCGTCACCAGCTATTACGATCCCGAACAGGGTTGGACCGATATCTGGGATTGTTGGGAAAAGGACGAATTCGTTCTGGACGCGACCCGTGTGACCTTGGCCGTGGGCGGTACCGGATGGGACGGCGATACGTTCAAAACCCAGATCTTGATGGATAAATACGGCATCCAGATCAACAAGACCTCGCGCAATACCGTCTTGTTCATGACCAATATCGGCACCACTCGGTCTTCGGTCGCATATTTGATCGAGGTGCTGGTCGAGATCGCCAAGGGTCTGGACGAACTGCTTGATGACGCGTCCAAGATGGAACGTCTGGCCTTCGATCGACGGGTCAAGAACCTGATGCAGGATCTGCCGCCGCTCCCCGATTTTTCGCGGTTCGACGATGCATTCCGCAGCCCCGGAGAGACGACCGAGGGCGATATACGCAGCGCATTTTTCCTGAGTTATGACGAGGATAACTGCGACTACATGGAACTGAACGGCTCACTCAAGGAAGCACTTGAACAGGGGCAGGAGGTCGTGTCGGCGTCGTTCATCATCCCTTATCCGCCCGGTTTCCCGATCCTTGTGCCGGGGCAGGTCATCTCATCCGAGATTCTGGCCTTCATGCGGGCGCTGGATGTCAATGAAATCCATGGCTACCGCCCCGAGCTTGGCCTTCGGGTGTTCACCGCCGAAGCGCTTGCCCGCCATGCAGGCAAGATCGACCAAAAAACAGCAGCCGAATAGGACAGGGAGAGATTTGATGCCCAAGACCGAACTCAAGAACATATCTGAAATCCGCCGTTATTTTCATCGTAACGAGGACCCGATCTATTTCGTTTCGGCGACAAATTTTAACCTGCTCGGCATCGATGAATGGTGCAAGAACTTCAAATATATCTGCTACATCGACTGCTACGATGGCCGCCATCCCAACGTGTTCGTCCCGTCCGAGGCGCCCCACGCCGAGTTCCAGTCGATCGAGGACATCAACAATTACCTCTTGCAGCACAAAGAGGTCGTTGACCTGATCAAGCGCCGCGGTGGCAAACCCAAGTTTGTCTTCCTGATGTTCGACGAAGAAACCGAACGTCTGGCCAAGGAGCTGGGCGGCGACGTCTGGTTCCCCAAGGCCAAGCTCCGGACGAACATGGACAACAAGATCGAGACAGTGCGCATCGGCAACAAGGCCGGGGTGCCGTCGGTGCCCAACGTGCTGGCCGAGGTCAAGGATTACGATGATCTGCGCAAGACCTGCGAGAAGGCGGGTATCGGCCATGATCTGGTGTTGCAATCGGCCTTCGGCGATAGCGGACACACGACCTTCTTCATCAAGTCCGAGGCCGATTTCCGCCGCCATGAACATGAGATCGTGGGCGAGGGCGAAATCAAGATCATGAAGCGGATTGATTGCCGCGGGTCCGCCATCGAAGGGTGTGCGACCAAGGAGGGCACGATTGTCGGGCCGTTGATGACCGAACTTGTCGGCTTCAAGGATCTGACGCCCTATCGTGGCGGTTGGTGCGGAAACGAGATTTTCGCGACCGCGTTCCCGCCAAAGGTGCGCCAGAAGGCCCGCGACCTGACCTTCAAATTTGGTGAACAGCTCCGCAAGGAAGGCTATCGCGGCTATTTCGAACTCGATTTCCTGATCGAAAAGAAATCCGGTGACATCTGGCTGGGGGAACTGAACCCGCGCATCACTGGCGCAAGTTCGATGACCAACCATGCCGCGTTCGCACATGCGGACGCGCCACTGTTCCTGTTCCATCTGCTTGAGTTTTCGAAGAAGAAATTCCAGCTTGATGTGGCGGAATTGAACGCCCGTTGGGCGGACCCGGATATGATCGACGGCTGGAGCCAGATGGTCATTAAGCATACCGATGACAACATCGATATCCTGACGCAGGCGCCGGAATCTGGCATCTACAAGATGCTGGAAGATGGTCGCGTGGTCTTTGACCGCTTCGATTACCACCGCCGCGCGGTGGAAAGCGAGAACGAGGCGTTCTTCCTGCGCATCCTCAAGCCGGGTGATTACCGTTATGAAGGGGCCGATCTGGGTATCTTGGTGACGCGTGGGCGGTCCATGACGAACGGGTTCCAGCTCAACGAACGCGCGAAGCGCTGGATCCACGGCATCAAGAACAGCTTTGCCGCAACGCCGATCCCGGTTGAAACGGCCGGACCTGTTGTCGCCGACCCGGCGTTCAAGATAATGTAGCGTCGGCTTTGAACTGAAAAGGCTCGTGAAATGGACATGATTTGGCGCGCCATCAGCGAACTTCAGCCCGGCCCGAAATGGGCCGGGCTTTTCCACGAATATTGGCCCGACTATCGTCGTTGGTGGCTTCAGGACGGTGCAGAATCGCGGCCGACCTATGGCGCGTGCCGCCGGGCGCTGACCATTCACATGCCCGAGATCGTGCCGCTTTATGATCAGTTGTGCGAATTGTCCGGCGGGAGCGATCAGGCAGCAAGGTTCTTGTCGTTCTACTGCCCGCCCGCCTATGTGGCTGGCTGCAGTCAGGCAATATGGCCCGGCGCCGAACCCGTCTTGGTCCGCAACTACGATTATAGCCCGCATGCTTTTGACCGTGTTATTCTGGATACCAGTTGGCTGGGGCGCCGGGTTGTCGGCATCTCGGACGGCCTGTGGGGGCTTGTCGATGGCATGAACGATGCGGGGCTTGCCCTGTCGTTGACCTTTGGCGGCAGACGCGCGGTAGGTGACGGTTTCGGCGTGCCACTTATCTTGCGATACATCTTGCAGACCTGCGATACGGCGCAACAGGCGGGTGCGGCGTTGGCGCGGCTTCCGACGCACATGAGCTACAACATCACGGTCATCGACGAACGGCGCAATTTTCTGACCGCGGCAATGGCCCCTGACCGTGAAACCCGCATCAGCCATGCCGCCGTCGCGACCAACCACCAAGACCGCGCGGAAATGCATCTTCAGGCGCGGTTCACGGCAACGGTCGAACGCGAACGTTTCTTGTTGAACCGGCTGATGCTCCACCGCGACCCCGAAGAGAAATTCATCAACGCCTTCCTCAAGCCGCCGCTTTATTCCAGCGCCTTTGGGGAAGGTTTCGGCACGCTTTACACCGCCGTCTATCGGCCCCGGCTGCGCCAGATGGAACTGCGGTGGCCGGGTGCCTTGTGGAAGCTGGGTTTTGACGATTTCGTTGAAAGCAGCCGCATGATTCATACACCAACACCAAGGGAGCCCGCGATTTGACCCACGTCTTTCCTCGCCACAGCAAGATTGCCCCGCCCGTTATCGCGTCGGGGGCGGGGTGCTACCTGACCGACACCACCGGCAAGCAATATCTGGATGCATCGGGCGGGGCCGCGGTGTCCTGTCTTGGGCATGGCGATGCTCAGGTGATCGCAGCGATCAAGGCGCAGGTCGACAAGATCGCGTATGCGCACACCAGTTTCTTCACCTCGGAACCGGCCGAGGATCTGGCTGACCTTCTGGTTGCGAACGCGCCCTCAGGTCTTGATCGTGTGTATTTTGTATCTGGCGGGTCCGAGGCCACCGAGGCGGCGGTGAAACTTGCCCGGCAGTATTTTCTGGAGAAGGGCGAACCGCAACGCGCCCGCCTGATCGCCCGTCAGCAAAGCTATCACGGCAACACGCTTGGGGCGTTGGCTGCGGGCGGCAATGCATGGCGCCGCGCCCAGTTCGCCCCCCTTCTGATGGATGTCAGCCACATCCCCCCGTGCTACGCGTATCGGCATCAACAAGATCACGAAACGCCCGAGGCATATGGTCTGCGCGCGGCACAGGCGCTGGAGGATGAAATCCTGCGTCTTGGGCCCGACACCGTGATGGCCTTCATTGCCGAACCTGTTGTTGGTGCAACGCTTGGCGCGGTGCCCGCCGCACCGGGATACTTTCGCCGCGTCCGCGAAATCTGTGACACATACGGCGTGCTTCTGATTCTGGACGAGGTGATGTGCGGTATGGGCCGCACAGGAACCCTTTTCGCCAGTGAACAAGACGGGATCAGCCCGGATATCGCCTGCATCGCAAAGGGCCTTGGCGCGGGGTATCAGCCGATTGGCGCCATGCTGTGCACGGCTGAAATTTACGATGCCATCGCCGGAGGCAGCGGATTTTTTCAGCACGGGCATACCTATATCGGCCACCCCGTCGCCGCCGCCGCCGGCAAGGCCGTGGTGACGGCCATTCTGGAGCGGGACTTGCTCGCTCGGGTCGAGGCTCAGGGCGCGATTCTGACGGAGGCGTTGATCGAGCGGTTTGGCCAGCACCCCAACATCGGGGACATCAGGGGGCGGGGGCTTTTCTTGGGTCTGGAGTTGGTGGCCGACCGAGAGACCAAGGCCCCCTTTGGAGCCGATGCCCGCTTGGCTGCCCGGATCAAGGCGGCGGCCTTTGACGCCGGGCTGGTCTGCTATCCGATGTCGGGCACGATTGATGGTGCGCGGGGTGATCATGTCTTGCTGGCACCGCCGTTCATCATTTCCAACGATGAAATCGGCGAACTGGTCGACAAGCTTGCGATTGGCATTGACGCCGCACTGGCCAAGGTCAGCTAGGGTCCCGTTCCCGTCGGCCCGTGCTTGACCGCCAAAGCCGCCGCATATTTCGGTAAGGCCGTGGCGCAGGTCACGTTGACCTGCTGGTCGCCTGCACCCGCAGGTCGTTCTTCTGCACCTTGCCCATCGCATTGCGGGGCAGGGCCGGCAGGAAAAGGATTTGTCGTGGCTGCTTGTATCGCGCCAGCCGGTCTTTCAAGGCCCGCATGATGTCATCCGCCCCGACCTCCGTCCCCGGTGTCAGCACAACGGCGGCGGCAACGGCCTCTCCCAGATCGGCATCGGGCACGCCAAACACGGCGCTTTCCAGAACGCCGGGCAGGGCGTCGATTTCAACCTCCACCTCTTTTGGATAGATGTTGTAGCCCCCCGATATCACAAGGTCCTTGGCCCGCCCCACGATGGACAGATAGCCATCTGGCCCAATCTGCCCCAGATCGCCGGTGATAAAGAATCCATCCGCCGTGAAGCTTTCCGCCGTCTTCTCGGGGTTTTGCCAATAGCCGGGGGTGACATTGGGGCCTTTGACCTCGATGCCCCCGATACCTTGCTGATCGGGGTCGCTGATCCGCAGGCTGACACCGGGAAGGGGGTGCCCGACACTGCCGGGACGGCGGTCCCCGACATAGGGGTTGGACGTGATCATGTTGGTTTCCGTCATGCCATAGCGCTCAAGGATGGCATGCCCGGTCTGCGCCTCGAAGGCGCGATGTGTTTCCGTCAGCAAGGGGGCAGATCCGGAAATGATCAGCCGCAAATGCCCCATGGTGGACGTGTTGAATCGCGGATCCACCAACATTCTTGTATAAAATGTGGGCACGCCCATCATCGTCGTGACCTCTGGCAGGGCTTCATGGATCTGGTCCAGATCGAAACCGGGCAGAAAATACATCGCTGCACCCGAAATCAGCGTCGTGTTCGTGGCGACGAACAATCCATGCGTATGAAAAATCGGCAGTGCGTGCAGCAGAACATCGTCTGATCCCCATTGCCACAGATCGGCCAAGGCGCGGGCGTTTGACAGCAGGTTGTCATGGGTCAGCATGGCCCCCTTTGAACGTCCGGTCGTGCCCGACGTGTAAAGAATTGCGGCCAGATCGTCGGGACCGCGCGGAACCGGCGCAAAGCCAGCCGCTGCATTCTTCTCGGGCGCAATGGCGTCAAGAAAGACGGTGTCGACACCCTCCGCGCGGGCAACATCGGCAGCCGCCGTGGTACCCGCATCCAGCACCAGCAGACGTGGGGCTGCATCTTTCAGGAAATAAGCGATTTCCGCCCCCGTATAGGCGGTGTTCAGGGGGACGAAAACAGCGCCAGCCGCAATGGTCCCAAGGTAAAGCGTCAGCGCCGAAGGCTGTTTTCCAACCTGCACAAGAACACGGTCGCCGGGCGCCACACCTCGTTTGATCAGGTCTGCGGCGACCGCCAAGACCTGATCGCGCAAAGCGCCATAACCAAGAACGGCGCCATCAGGCGTCAGCAAGAAAGGCGCATCCACCGCAATGTGTTCGCCAAGAAGCGTCTCGAAAAGCGTATTTGCGGGGGGGTGCGCAACTTGCATGGTTATTCCTTTGGTCATCGCCCTGTCGATGGCGCGGTAATTTATGCGCCAGACTTTCATTTCCGGCGCTACGATCCGATCGCACCTGTAATGATCGGTTTGCGCGGTGCGGCCAAGGCCGCGCGACAGCCTTCGGTGCGATCCAATTCATAAAGATAGTTCGTCACGACGCCATAGCTTTTGGCAAGGTCTGCTTCTGAAAGATCTGCGGCGGGAACGATCCGGCGCGGTCCTGCTTTCCTTTGCAACCCAGCTGTCCCATGATGGTGGCATTCCTTCGATGGGGCCAATTGGACCGGGGGCTGAGGTGAGCGACCTGAACGCAACACATGATCCCGCACGACAAAGCTGGGTCGCCGGTGCAAATGATCCGGCGGGCGATTTCCCCATCCAGAACCTTCCATGGGGGGTCTTTTCCGTTGATGGCGGCGTCCGCCGGATCGGCGTTGCAATCGGCGACATGATCCTTGACGTCACGGCCGCGGAAGCCGCCGGGCTGATTGCGCCCGCGCCCGTCCCCGTCTTCGATCAGGGTATCTTGAATCCGTTCATGGCATTGCCCCCGGTCGCGTGGTCCGACACCCGTGCAAGGATCGCCAACCTTTTGGATGCGGCCACCGGGGAGCGGCCTGATCTGGTTCTGGTGCGCCAAGACAAGGTGCGGATGCATCTTCCCATCTTTGTTCGCAGCTTCACCGATTTTTATGCATCCCGCGAACATGCGACCAACGTGGGCACTATGTTTCGGGGCCCTGACAACGCCCTGATGCCGAATTGGCTGCATATTCCCATCGGGTACAACGGGCGGGCCTCCACGGTGGTTGTCTCGGGCACCGGCATTCATCGCCCGCTGGGGCAGATCAAGGGGCCACAAGATGACCTGCCGCGCCTGGCCCCCTCGGCCAAGCTGGATATCGAACTGGAACTGGGCACCATCGTCGGCACCCCGTCGACCATGGGGCAACCCCTGACGACCGCGCAGGCATACGACGCGATTTTTGGCTATGTCTTGCTGAACGATTGGTCGGCGCGCGATATTCAGGTGTGGGAATATCAGCCGCTTGGTCCGTTCCAGTCCAAGGCCTTTGGCACGACGATCAGCCCGTGGATCGTCACGCGCGAGGCGCTGGAACCCTTCCGCGCGCCCACCCCTGCGCGGATCCAGCCGTTGCTGCCTTATCTGGAGGAGGCGACGCCAAATAACTTCGACATCAACCTGTCGGTCGCGCTTGCCCCTGAAGGGCATCGCGCGGTCACGATCAGCAACACAAATTACAGGCATATGTATTATTCGGCGGCCCAGCAGTTGACCCATCACGCGCTGTCGGGCTGTGCGATGGAAACCGGCGATCTGCTTGGGTCCGGGACAATCTCCGGGCCGACGCCCGACAGTCTGGGCAGCTTGCTGGAACTGACGTGGAATGGGCGTGATCCGCTGAAAATTGGCCGTGTCCGGCGGACCTTCCTGCACGATGGGGACAGGGTCGACATCACGGGATATTGTCGCGGCGATTACCGCATCGGCTTTGGCTTGTGCAGTGGAACGATCCTTCCCGCCGCATCGCCACCGTAAGCGCCGGGCCCTGTCAGCCGGTTCATGGTCCGGCACATGATGGCCGCAACAGCCAATTCGGCCTGAAACGTAACCGCGCCCATGCGTTCCACCATAACATGCACTGGATCGCCCGAAATCCCGTGATCAATCCGATCACGCACATGGGGGCAGACACCGGGCAGACACGGCGCAGTAGCAAAATCTTGCATGCTCGACTTGATTGAGATCGCGTCTGGTATACACTCGTACGCAGACATCCGGAACACGCTCAGGATCCTTCGCGGAATCTAAGTGATATTTTCATGAATAAGCGGCGGCGCGTGAGCATGACGACGATAATCCCTCCCGAAATCGACGAACTGCCGCCCCTGCGTGCTGTCGCGACGATGACCTCTGCCGGGGTGGTCGATCTGGCCCGTCACGCGATTGCACGCCTGCGTGACGAAAATTCCCGCGATACCCGCGCACTGGCCGATGTGTCGCGGGCCATGGGGTCTCCGGTGGCCTCGGCGTTGGCCTTTGCCCTGATCGATGACACGTCGGACACCGCAGATCAGATTGTTTCCGAACTGCTGGCTGCCGGTCTGTCGGTCGAAGATATTTGTCTTGACCATCTTGCCCCTGCAGCCCGTCGCCTTGGGGAATGGTGGGATGCCGACCGTATCCCGTTCACCGAAGTCACGATGGCCACATCGCGCATGCAGATGATGTTGCGGCGGATGCCCAAGTCGCGGCAGTCGGGAAATATCGGCAGCGCGAATGGCGCCACCTTCGTCGCGGTTCCGGGCGAAACGCATACGCTCGGCCTGATGATGGCCGCTGATTTGTTCCGCCGCCATGATTGGGATGTCAGCCTTCTGATCGATATCTCCCATGATGAGATTATGGCCATCCTCGCTGATGATGATCGCCCGCTGATCGGGTTGTCCTGCGCCGGTACCCATTCGCTCAAGGCCTTGGCACCGCTTCTGGCGGCAATCCGGCAGCAGCGTCCGGATGCCTTTATCATGTTGGGTGGGCATATCGCCAACTTGCCTGACCGCCTTGCGGAATTGCCGGACCAACCCGACACGGTCGTGACCGACATCCGCGCCGCCGAAGCCGAGATGTCGCGCGTCGGTGAAATTCTGATGTCGCGCCGCACAGGCTAGGCTAGGGCTGTTCGCGCCGCACATCGACGTCCCTCAGGTCAGGTCTGCGCTGTCACGCCCGCCGATCGTCTGGCAGCCATCTGGTGTGTGCAACTTGGGCCTGACCGTCAACGGCGCCTCGGCCCAGCCCATCGTCATGTTCGCAACGTCAGTGCGTGGGATCGGTTGTCTCACCGTGCAACTCGGCCACCGGGATGATCGGAAAGAACTGCGCGGCCGACCAGACGCCGAACCAAGCGACACCGTCCACCTCATGGTGTTCGCCCAGATCGACCAGACGGTAGAAACTCTTGCGGTCGATCAGTGCCTCAAGCCCCGCGCGCACCATGACATAGGGTGACGGCTCTCCGTCGACATCGCGCACGACGCGCACCGGATTGTCGGCCCCGGCGATCACGGTGTCGCCCACATTGGTGGTAAAGGTGACGATCTGGCTCTCGCCCTTGCCCGCCGCCTCGAAATCGATCGCGACGAACGGGGCATCCTCCACCCGCAGGCCCACCTTTTCAACGGGTGTAACAAGAAAATATTTCTCCCCCTCCCGCTTCAGAATCGTCGAAAAAAGCCGGACCAACGGGGCACGCCCGATTGGGGTGCCTTCATGGAACCACGTGCCGTCGCGCCTGATTTCCATATCGATATCGCCGCAGAAGGGCGGGTTCCATTTGTGCACAGGCGGCAGCTTTCCGCCTTTTTGCGCCTCTTTTGCCGCAGCAATCAGGCTATCGGGGGTCGCTTTCACGATGTTTTGTCCTGACATCTCTTTTGCCATTTGTGATCCGGGGAATAGGTCTGTTACCTGAACCAACATATTCATCTGACGGAGCTTTGCCATGTCTACGCCCGAAAACCTTGTCGCAGAGATCGAGGCACTTGGCATCCAACTGGCCGATGCCAAGGCCAGCATCGCCACCAAGATCATCGGACAGCAGGGTGTTGTGGACCTGTCGCTGGCTGCAATGCTGTCGGGCGGTCATGCCCTGCTGATGGGCCTGCCGGGTCTTGGCAAGACGTTGCTGGTTGATACGCTCTCGACCGTCATGGGCCTCAGCGCGAACCGTGTGCAGTTCACGCCAGACCTGATGCCGGCCGATATTCTTGGCTCCGAAGTGCTTGAAACCGGAAGCGATGGAACCCGCAACTTCCGCTTCATCGAAGGCCCTGTTTTCTGCCAGTTGCTGATGGCGGATGAAATCAACCGCGCCTCGCCGCGCACCCAATCCGCCCTGCTGCAAGCCATGCAGGAGATGGAGGTGACAATCGCCGGGCAACACCGCCCGCTGCCGCGTCCCTTCCACGTGCTGGCCACCCAGAACCCGATCGAGCAGGAAGGGACATACCCCTTGCCCGAGGCGCAGCTGGACCGTTTCTTGGTGAAAATCGACGTGGAATATCCCGATCGTGAAACCGAACGGGGCATCTTGCTGGCGACGACCGGTATCGCCACCGCCAAGGCGCGCCCGGTATTCACCCCCGAAAAACTGATGGCCGCGCAGCAGGTGGTCCGCCAGATGCCCGTCGGCGAGACGGTCGTCGAACTGATCCTTGATCTGGTCCGTGCCTGCCGCCCCGATAGCCCCGAAGCGCCCGAAGTCGTGAAAAACACCGTCGCGTGGGGGCCGGGTCCGCGTGCGGCGCAGGCGCTGATGCTGACGGTCCGCGCGCGCGCCCTGCTGGATGGACGGTTCGCGCCCTCGGTCGATGATGTCGCGGCACTGGCTCGGCCTGTCCTTTCCCACCGGATGGCGCTGTCCTTCGCCGCGCGTGCCGAAGGCGCGGTCCTTGAGCATGTGATCGACGAAGTGACCGCGCGCACCACCCGGGTCGAGGCCGCCGCTTGAGCGATACCTCTCTCCATACACCCGATACCCTGCGGTCCCGGTCCGAGGCTGTCGCTGGGGCATTGCCCGCGCTTATGGCCGATGCACAGCATCTGGCGGCCACGATCCTGTTGGGCGATCACGGGCGCAAGCGGGCCGGAACGGGCGATGAATTCTGGCAATACCGCCCGGCTGAGGCCGGAGACAGCTATCGTTCAATCGACTGGCGCCGTTCAGCCCGCGCAGATGCGCCGTTCGTGCGGCAGACCGAATGGTAGGCCGCGCAGTCGGTCATGTTCGGCGTGGACGATTCCGCCTCCATGACCTTCACCGGGCACAAGAACCGCCCATCCAAACTGCGTCGCGCGCAGACGCTGGCCATGGCTTTGGCAATTCTGGCCGTGCGTGGCGGCGAACGCGTCGGCCTGACGCACCTTTCTGAACCACCCCGTGGTGGGCAGGCGCAACTGATGCGTATGGCCGCAGCCCTGATGGATGGGCACGAGGCGGGTGATTACGGCGCACCCAAGCCCCGCGTGATGCCGTCGGGCAGCCGTGCCGTCTTCTTCAGCGATTTTTTGGGTGACCCGGCGGCCATCGAGACCGCCCTGCATCAGGCCGCAGATCGTGGCGTCAAGGGTGCGCTGGTGCAGGTTCTGGACCCTGACGAGGAGGCCTTTCCCTTCGACGGGCGCACCGTATTCGAAAGCATGTCGGGGGCGATCAAGTTTGAAACGCTTAAGGCGAAATCCTTGCGCGCTGCGTATCTGTCCCGCCTTGCCGAACGCAAGGACCACCTGCGAACTCTGGCCCGGCGCACCGGCTGGCGCTACCATGTGCACCATACCGATACGCTGGCCGAGCCTACGCTGTTGTGGCTTTACCGCGCGCTGGAACGGGTGCGCGGATGATGCCGATGCCCCATGATACGTCGCGCCGCCTGGCGGTTCTTGAGCAAGGCAGCCTGCCTGTTGGTTGCGTCGGGGGGGCTCCATGATCGCCAATCTCGCCTTCGCCGCGCCGCTGTTGCTGGTGGCCTTGATCGCGCTTCCGATCCTGTGGTGGCTGCTGCGCGCGGTGCCGCCCGCGCCGATCCGCCGCCGCTTTCCCGGCGTGGCTCTCTTGTTGGGTCTGCGCGATGATGACAGCCAGTCTGACAAGACCCCTTGGTGGCTGTTGCTTTTGCGCATGGTGGCCGTTGCCGCCGCCATCATCGGCTTTGCCGGGCCCATCTTGAACCCGCAGGAACAGCGTTTGGGAACTGGTCCCCTGCTGATCTTGATGGACAGCTCTTGGGCGTCGGCCCGCGACTGGTCTGCGCGGCTTGATCGGGCCGAACTGTTGCTGGCAGAGGCAGGGCGCGCTGGGCGCACTGTCGCCCTTGTGCAACTGACCGACCTGCCACCGGGCGACTTGGCCCTGCAATCGGCCAGCGCATGGGCCGCGCGGATGCCCAATCTGACGCCCGCCCCCTATGCTCCCGACCTTATGGCCGCCGCCGCATGGGCCACAGCGCTGGAAGGACCGCTGGAGGTTTTCTGGTTTTCCGACGGGATCGCCCACCCCGGTCGCGATGACCTGACCGAGGTTTTGGAAGATCTTGGCCCGATCAGCGTGTTTCAGGGTGCGCGCGATGTGCTGACGGTTGCGCCACCAACTTTTGCCGACGGGGTCATCCAGATCCCCCTCCAACGTCTTGGCGGCACGGCCCCGCAGGATGTGACCGTCGTGGCGCACGGTCTTGACCCCGCCGGTATCCCGCGTGATCTGGCACGGGAAACGGTGACTTTCGCCGCCGGCGAAACCACCGCCGATCTTGCCCTGTCGCTGCCGCCGGAATTGCGCAATCGGATTACCCGGTTTGAACTGGCCGGCGAACGCACCGCCGGGGCCGTTGCACTGACGGACGACGCCCTGCAACGGCGTGAAGTTGCGTTGATTTCCGCCGCGACCGAGGATGAGGCGCAATCGCTTCTGTCTCCTCTGCACTACCTGCGGCAGGCCCTTGATCCGACCGCCGACATCATCGAAGGCGCGTTGCTGGATATGCTTCTCGCGTCTCCCGATGCGGTGATCTTGGCCGATATCGCGACCCTTTCGCCTGATGAACAATCCGCCTTGGTAAGCTGGGTGGAAAATGGGGGTTTGCTGGTACGCTTCTCGGGGCCTCGCTTGGCGGCATCGGATCTTGCGCGTGACGAAGCCGGCCCCCTGATGCCGGTGCGGTTGCGTGCCGGTGGCCGCAGCGTCGGCGGCGCGATGAGTTGGGGCCAACCCAAGGAACTGCGCCCCTTCGATGATACCTCGCCCTTCTTCGGGCTGGAGATACCGGGTGATGTGCTGGTGACCTCACAGGTTCTTGCCCAGCCCGATCCGCAGCTTTCCGCGCGCACCATCGCCGCCCTGTCCGATGGCACGCCACTGGTGACCCGTGCGCCGTTGGGGCAGGGGTCGGTCGTTCTGTTTCACGTTACCGCGAATGCGGAATGGTCGACGCTACCGCTGTCCGGCCTCTTCGTGCAAATGCTGGAACGGCTGGCCGTCTCGACCCGCCCGGTGGCCCCCGATGCCGCCGATCTGGTGGGAACCACATGGACGCCTGATCAGGTCTTGGACGGGTTCGGAACCCTGCGAGACGCGGGTGTGATGCCGGGCGTAGCGGGACAAGATCTTGCTACTGCACCGTTGTCCGCGGTTTTGCTGCCGGGGCTTTATTCCGACGGTGACCGCCGCATTGCACGCAACGTCATCACACCCGAGACGACGCTGGCGGCGGCGGTGTGGCCCGCCGATATCCCCGTCGAAGGCATGGCCGCGATTGCCCCCACCGATCTTATGGCGGCTTTCCTGACGACTGCGCTGATCTTGCTGCTGGTCGATGCGATTGTAGCGCTTTGGCTGTCGGGGCGGCTTACGTCGCTGTCGCGCGGGGTCGCTGTTGTGGCGCTTGTGTTTGGCGTGCCGCATGCGGTCGATGCACAAACGCTCAGCGATGCGGACCTGCGCGCCATCCTTGCCACCCAAGAGGTCACGCTGGCCTATGTCATTACCGGGGATGCACAACTGGACCGGGTCAGCGCGGCGGGACTGCAGGGTTTGTCGAACACGCTGTTTCTGCGCACGTCCGTTGAACCCGCCCCCCCCATCGGCGTTGACCTTGAAACCGATGAACTGGCGTTCTTTCCCTTGATCTATTGGCCGATTTCGCCTGATCAACCGCTGCCTTCGGCGGACGCCTACGCGCGCCTCAATGCTTATATGCGGTCCGGCGGGATGATCGTGTTCGATACCCGCGATGCCGATATCGGGCAGTTCGGGTCGGGCACACCCGAAGGCCGTCGGCTGCGTGCACTGGCCGCGCCCCTCGATATCCCGCCGCTGGAACAGGTTCCGGACGACCATATTCTGACCCGGACATTCTACCTTCTGCAAGATTTCCCCGGTCGGCATATGTCCCGCGATGTCTGGGTCGAGGCGTCTCCGCCCGATGCCGAACAGATCGAAGGCATGCCGTTTCGCAACCTCAATGATGGGGTCACGCCCGTGCTGATCGGCGGCAATGACTGGGCCGCGGCGTGGGCCGTAACCGAAAGCGGGCAGCCGATGTTCCCCGTTGGCCGCGGGTTCACCGGCGAACGCCAGCGCGAAATCGCGCTGCGTTTTGGCGTGAACCTCGTGATGCATGTGCTGTCGGGCAATTACAAATCGGATCAGGTTCACGTGCCTGAATTGATTGAACGTTTGGGGCAGTAGATGGCACAAAATATCTTGTTCGATCCACTGCTTCCCTGGCCGGCGTTCTACGTCCTGGCCGGGGCAGTTGCATTGATTGTGGCGCTTGCGATCTGGCGGCGGCTGTCGGGTTGGGCCTTTCGATTGCTGGCCTCGGGTGTGCTGCTGGCGGCGTTGCTAAATCCCTCGCTCCAATCCGAAGAACGTGAGCCGCTGAGCGATATCGT
>Ga0075467_10001584_pt1 | contig 18811 bp, 11 predicted proteins | sample DEB08_DNA_9_FD_75067 | JGI IMG/M metagenome (GOLD analysis project Ga0075467, IMG submission 75067) | Aqueous microbial communities from the Delaware River and Bay under freshwater to marine salinity gradient to study organic matter... | ecosystem: Environmental > Aquatic > Marine > Coastal ... | reverse complement strand
GGCAAGCGTGAGCAGGCAGGCAAGGGCGAGGCGAAGCATGAGGGACTTTCCTTCGGCTATGGCTTATAAATAAGATAGCGCGCTAGGCGCGCCGGGCAAAGGGGTACGGAATTGAAAAGGGCCGCCCAATTGGACGGCCCATACCTGCGCAAAAAAGCTGCAAGCTTGCCGGAAGCGAAATCCCTGTCAGATTTCCATCGACGTTCAGAACCGATGGATCACCGTCGCTGCGTGGCTGGCTGAGTTGCGGGCCGCCGAAGACGTCGACGAGACCTGAGATCATCCCGCCGCCGGTCTTAAGCCAGGCGAGGATCGTTGTTCCGTCTTGCGGGTGTATGGGTCGAAATCAAGCTCGCCGGTATACGCGAATTCGTTGCGCGGGTTGACCTATTCACCATCCACCTTTGCACTGTAAGCGATCTCGTCATTATCAGGCGTCGCGCGTGGTTACTCCGCCGCTAAACCCTGCGCGTTAATTGCAGTGATTTCGATCGTACCGCAGAGCGTCGCTGCGTTAACAGCGCCTGCCAGAGTCGCTGTGGCAAATGCCACCACGAGAATAGATTTGAGCATGATTACCCCCATACAAATTTAAAATCTTAACAATTTTCGAAATTTTCTCTGGGGTCAGGCAATGCAGTAAAAGTGCCATTTTGCTGTTACATGAGCACATTGTGGAAAATCTTCAGTATTAATCGGCAGATCAGCTTCAATTTGATGGCCTTGGCGCGGGGATGGAGGGCGGCGAATGCATCTCGGAGGCTTTTTCGTATCTGTACTTGCGGCGTGCTTTGATGGCGTTGTGGGATTGCTGCCGTTCTTTGGAATCATTCAAATTACGGTTTTAAGATCGTGAGAAGTACCGCGAAAATCCGCGTTGTGAGGACCTTCGGATTCTGATTGAATAAGCCTTCAAAAGATAAACCCGAGCAAAAGACAACACGAAGGATATGCGTCATGGCCGATCGCGCAGTGGATCTGTTCGTAATTGGCGGCGGCATCAATGGGACCGGCATTGCGCGGGATGCGCAGGGGCGCGGTCTTGAGGTGAAGTTGGCCGAGATGAATGACCTTGCCTCGGGGACGTCTTCGGCGTCGACGAAGCTGTTTCACGGCGGTTTGCGGTATCTGGAGTACTTCGAGGTGGAGCTTGTGAAAAAGGCTTTGATCGAACGCGAAACGCTTCTGAAGGCGATGCCGCATATTTCGTGGCCGATGCGATTTGTGCTGCCGTATCACAAGGACATGCGCTTCGAGAACACGACGCCGGTCTCGAAATTGTTGAAGCTTTTCATGCCGTGGATGCGCGGGCGACGGCCTGGATGGATGATCCGGCTTGGGTTGTTCGCCTACGACAATCTTGGCGGACGCGAGATCTTGCCGGGGACCAAGACGGTTAATCTCAAGAAGGATCCAGTGGGCGCGGCTTTGGACGACAAGTTTGAGAAGGCCTATGAGTATTCCGATTGTTGGGTCGAGGATGCGCGGTTGGTTGCGTTGAATGCGCGCGACGCTGCAGAGCGGGGCGCGACTATTTTGGTGCGCACCAAAGTGCTGACCGCCGAGCGCGACGGAGACCTTTGGCGGATTGAAACGCTTGATCTGATGACGGGCGGGCGGCACACCCATCTGGCGCATGCCATTGTGAATGCGGGGGGGCCCTGGGTTGAAGAAATTGTGCGCGGGGTTGCTCGGCTGAACACAAGCGAAGGGATCCGGCTTGTTCAGGGCTCGCATATCGTGACGAAGCGGCTTTTCGATCACGACAAGTGCTATTTCTTTCAAGGCGAAGATGGCCGGATAATTTTTGCGATCCCCTATGAGACGGATTTTACACTGATCGGAACGACGGATCAGGAATATCACGGCGATCCGTCCAAGGCTGTCTGTACCGACGCCGAGGCAGATTATCTGGTGGCGTTCGTCAACCAGTATCTGAAGGACGATATAAGCCGGGACGACATCGTGTGGACGTTTTCCGGAGTGCGGCCTTTGTACGATGACGGGGCAAAATCGGCGACGGCTGCGACGCGGGACTACGTCTTGTCGCTGGATGACAATGGCCCACCGATTCTGAGTATTTTCGGCGGCAAGATCACAACCTATCGCAAGCTGGCCGAGCAAGCGATGGCGAAGCTTGAGCCGCATTTTGAAATGACGAAGGGCGATTGGACGGCGGGGGTGCCGCTGCCGGGCGGAGATTTTCCGGTTGGCGATTTCGCCGCGATGGTTGAGCGGCTGAAATCGGACTACCCCTTTTTGTCGCCGTTCTGGGCGCAGCGTTTGATGCGGGCCTATGGCACGGATGCGTGGATTCTGCTTGGGGCAGCGACGTCAGCGGCTGATCTGGGGGAGGATTTTGGCGCGACGTTAACGGATGTCGAAGTAAAGTGGCTTGTCTCTAAAGAATATGCCCGTTCAGCCGCAGACATTGTGTGGCGGCGATCCAAGCTTGGTTTGCGGATGACGACTGCTCAGATAGCGCGGCTGGATGAAACCATGCCGCAACCACTGGTGGCGGCACTTCAGTAGGACTAAAACCAATCCCGACAGCAGGGAGGACGATCTAATGCGCTATGTGATGGCAATCGACCAGGGCACGACTTCAAGTCGGGCCATTTTGTTTGATGAGTCCATGGCGATCAAGACGATCGCACAGGAGGAATTTCCGCAACATTATCCGGCGAGCGGTTGGGTCGAACATGACCCGTCAGATATTTGGTCCACCGTTGTGGCGACTTGCCGAGCGGCCATCGAAAAGGCCGGGATCAACGCGACGGACATTGCAGCCATTGGCATCACGAACCAGCGTGAGACCACGCTGATCTGGGACAAGGTTACCGGCGAGCCACTTCATAATGCGATTGTCTGGCAAGACCGACGGACAGCGGATTATTGCGCCGAAATGGTTGCGGCCGGGCACGAAGAGACGATCACGCGGAAAACCGGACTGCTGTTTGATCCCTACTTTTCGTCGACCAAGCTGAAGTGGGTTTTGGACAAGGTTTCGGGTTCGCGGGAGCGTGCGGCGAGGGGCGAATTGCTGTTCGGGACTGTGGATACGTATATCATCTGGCGTCTTACCGGCGGTGCGGTTCACGCGACGGATGCGACAAACGCGTGTCGCACTATGCTGTACGACATCGAAAAGGGCGCGTGGTCGAGCACGATCTGCGATCTGTTCGATATCCCGATGGAGATGCTTCCCGACGTCCGCAACAGCGCCGACGATTTCGGCGTGACGCGCCCCGATCTTTTTGGGTGCGAAATCCCGATCCTGGGGGTTGCGGGGGACCAGCAGGCGGCGACGGTCGGGCAGGCGTGTTTCCTGCCGGGCATGATGAAGTCGACCTATGGCACCGGCTGTTTCGCGCTTTTGAATACGGGCGACACGCCGATCAGATCGAACAACCGATTGCTGACGACAGTTGCTTATCAATTGGATGGTAAGCGAACCTATGCACTGGAAGGATCGATCTTTATTGCCGGGGCGGTTGTTCAATGGCTGCGTGATGGATTGAAGATCATCCGCGAGGCGCCGGAAACACAAGCGCTTGCCGAGGCGGCGGATCCAACGCAATCGGTCGTGATGGTTCCTGCATTCACTGGGTTGGGTGCGCCGTATTGGAAGCCTGACTGCCGTGGTGCGATTTTTGGTTTGACCCGAAATTCGGGTCCGGCGGAGTTGGCGCGTGCGGCTTTGGAAAGTGTTGGCTTCCAAACGCGCGATCTTTTGGAAGCCATGCGGGCGGATTCTCCTGGTGAATTGAAGGGCGTTCTGCGGGTTGATGGGGGCATGTCGGCCAGTGATTGGACGATGCAATTTCTGTCCGACATCATTGGGGCGCCGGTGGATCGTCCCGAGGTTAAGGAAACCACGGCTTTGGGCGCGGCCTGGTTGGCGGGAATGAAGGCCGGGATTTACCCCGATCAGCAAGAGTTCGCAAAGAACTGGGCACTGGACGCACGGTTTGAGCCCAATATGAGCGAAGAGGATCGCGCGCAGAAATACGCGCTTTGGCACAGGGCCGTGCAGGCAACTATGGCCGTTTAGCCGCATGCGCTCTGTTTGCGGTTGCATGGCGGGTGAATCCTCGAAATAAGAGTTGTTGTTAACGCTAACGACACTTGAAATGTTGGTTTTGGGAGCGGTGCGATGAGTGATCAGACCTTAAGGGATGCGATCCTGTCGCACCTGAAATACAGTCTTGGCAAAGATGCCGACCACGCCACGATTTACGACTGGCGTGTGGCGCTTTCGCTCGCAACGCGGGACAAGATTGTCGATCCTTGGTTTGAATCCACACGGGCCACATATCGCGCAGGCGCGAAACGGGTCTACTATTTATCAATGGAGTTCTTGATCGGGCGTCTTTTGGAAGACGCGATGGTCAACACGGGCATTCTGGACGAAGCCAAAGCGGCGTTCGACAGCCTGGGATTGCCCTTCGATCAGATCATCCACGACGAGCCAGATGCGGCCCTTGGCAACGGTGGCCTCGGGCGGCTTGCTGCGTGTTTTCTGGAAAGTCTGTCGACGCTTGGTATCCCGGCCTACGGATACGGGATCCGCTATGAGCACGGCTTGTTTCGGCAGCGGTTCAATCATGGCCGCCAGATCGAGGAGCCTGAAGATTGGCTGACGCAAGAGCATGTGTGGGAGTTTGAACGCCCGGAAGCATCGTTTGAAATTGGATTTGCGGGCGAGATATTTGAGAACGGCGGGCGAACTGTTTGGCGGCCAGATGAGTCGGTTGTGGCGCGGGCGTTTGATACACCGGTCATTGGCTGGAAAGGCCAATGGGCGAACACCCTGCGGCTTTGGGAGGCAATGCCCACATCAGTCTTGGATCTTGGCCGGTTTAATCGCGGCGACTATGCCGGGGCGGCGGAAACAGAAGCCTTGGCGCGGACGATCAGCCGGGTTTTGTATCCCGATGACACCACGGATGAAGGCAAAGCACTGCGTCTGAAGCAGGAATACTTTTTCACGGCGGCCTCACTGCGCGACCTCCTGCGGCGGTTTGAAAGCGAGCATTCTGATCTGCGCGATCTGCCAAAGAAGGTCGCTATTCAGATGAATGACACGCATCCGGCAATAGCAGGCCCCGAACTTGTGAGGCTTTTGCACGACGAGCGCGGAATGCCGTTTGCGGAGGCAATGATGGTTGCGCGCGGCTGTCTGAATTACACGAACCACACGCTTTTGCCCGAGGCGTTGGAACGGTGGTCGGAAGGCTTGATGGGGCATCTGTTGCCGCGCCACATGCGGTTGATCGAAATGATCAACGAGTCGCACGCGCAGCAATATCCCGGCGTGACCATTATTGAGCACGGACAAGTCAAGATGGGCGAGTTGAGCTTTGTTATGGCGTCGAAAGTGAACGGCGTTTCGGCGCTTCACACGAGCCTGATGAAAGAGACTGTGTTTAAGGACCTGAACGATCTGCATCCCGAGCGGATCGTGAACCAAACCAATGGTGTGACGCCGCGCCGCTGGTTGAAGACCTGTAATCCGCAGCTGGCGAATGTAATCACCGACGTGATTGGTGACGGCTGGATTGGCGACGCTGAAAAGCTGGGCGACCTTGAACCTCACATTGGAGAATCCGGTTTTCTTGAGCGGTATACGAAGGCGAAACGTGCGAACAAGGAAACGTTATCGAACTGGATCGGCACTGAACTTGGCGTGAAAGTTGATCCAAGCGGGATGTTTGACGTGCAGATCAAACGCATCCACGAGTATAAACGCCAGCATTTGAACATTCTTGAGACGATCGCGCTTTGGCAGGAGATGCGGGACAATCCGAGTGCAGACTGGACACCGCGCGTCGTGATTTTTGGCGGCAAGGCGGCACCTGGATATCATTTTGCGAAAGACATCATTTATCTGATCAATTCCGTGGCGCTGGCCGTGAACGATGATCCGGTTACATCGAAATGGCTGAAAATCGTCTATCCGCCGAACTATAACGTGACGTTGGCCGAGCGTTTGATCCCGGCGGCTGACCTTTCCGAGCAGATCTCGACAGCTGGCAAAGAGGCTTCGGGCACGGGCAATATGAAATTTGCTTTGAACGGCGCGATGACGATCGGCACGCTGGACGGGGCAAATGTGGAAATCCGCGAACATGTTGGTGCGGACAACTTCTTTTTGTTTGGAATGACCGCGCAGGAAGTTTTGGCGCGTCGGGAAGTCGAGGGCCATGCAGGCAAGGCGATCAGTGCGGATCCAAAGCTTGCCCGCGCGCTTGATGCGTTGCGCAATGGCACTTTCGCGGATGGAGATCACGACCGGTTCCGCGGCATTGCGGACAATGTGTCTGGACCCGACTATTTTCTCGTTGCCTCAGATTTCACCGACTATTGGCGGGCGTCCCGCGAGGCGGATACGGCGTTCCGCGACCCGGCCCGCTGGGCGCGAATGACGGCGCTGAACACGGCGCGATCCGGTTGGTTCTCGTCAGATCGCACAATTCGTGGTTATGCTTCAGAGATCTGGGACGCTGTGCCGTCAAAGCCGCTTCGAAGGATCGCCGCTGCATAGGCGCTCGATTTCTCGGAGCCTTAAACCACTGGGGGGATCTATGCCGTCGAAATCGACTGATCTTAAGACCGCGATTTCACACGAGGATGCGCGACGGATTGTCGTTGGACAGCATGACGACCCCTTTGCCGTTCTTGGACCTCACACCGTGGACGGTGCGCGTTTTGTGAATGCGTTTGACCCTGGCGCAGCGCGTATTTTTGCGGTTGTTTCGGGAAAGAAGCACGCGCTGGGGGCTGTTCGAGACGCGCCGGGCGTGTTTTCCGGCGAAGTGCCAGGAACGGAACCCTACCTTCTGTGCGGCGAGGACGATGCTGGCGGCAGTTGGGAGATGGAGGACGCGTTCCGGTTCGGTCCCGTTATGGGCGAGATGGACGAGTACCTTCTGGCCGAGGGTACGCATGAGCGGATTTGGAAAGTTCTTGGCGCGCATGTGATCGAGCACGAAGGCGCGCTTGGCACGCATTTTGCAGTCTGGGCCCCCAACGCGCGGCGGGTTTCGGTTGTTGGGGATTTCAATGCCTGGGACGGTCGCCGGCATCCGATGCGGCGGCGCGGTGCAACGGGTGTTTGGGAAACGTTTGTGCCCGGTGCCGGGGATGGCACGGTCTATAAGTTTGAGATCCTTGGAATAGACGGGACGACAATGCCTTTGAAGGCCGATCCTGTTGGATTTGGCAGTCAGCACGCACCGGAAAACGCCAGCGTTGTGCGCGACATTTCCGGCTTTGGCTGGGATGACGCGCAGTGGATGTCGCAGCGGGGTGCGCGAAACGCGCGAACAGCGCCAATCAGTATCTACGAAGTACATTTGGGATCGTGGCGGCGGAAGGTTGAGGACGACAACCGCATGCTCAGTTACCGCGAGTTGACGACGGAACTGGTCGACTACGTTGCCGATATGGGGTTCACACATATCGAGTTGTTGCCGATCAGCGAGTTTCCGTTTGATGGGTCCTGGGGCTATCAACCGGTGGGTATGTTTGCGCCGACCATCCGGTTTGGTCCGCCGCATGAATTCCGCGATCTGATTGAGGCGGCGCATCAAAAAGGCGTCGGTGTAGTGCTCGACTGGGTGCCGGGGCATTTCCCTACGGACGCCCACGGGCTTGGCCGGTTCGACGGGACAGCTTTGTACGAGCACGCCGACCCGCGCGAAGGGTTCCATCAGGATTGGAACACTTACATCTACAATTATGGGCGTCGTGAGGTGTCTAATTACCTCATATCGAACGCTTTGTATTGGCTTGAAGAATACCACATTGACGGTCTGCGTGTGGATGCGGTCGCCTCGATGCTATATCGCGACTATTCGCGGAAAGACGGGGAATGGGTGCCAAATAAGGACGGTGGTCGCGAGAATTACGAGACGATCGATATGCTTCAGCGGATGAACGTAACGGTCTATGGCAAGGTTGATGGCATCATGACCGCGGCCGAGGAATCCACCAGTTTTCCGGGGGTTTCGCGCCCTGTTGACGACGGCGGGCTTGGGTTCGGCTACAAGTGGAACATGGGCTGGATGAACGACACGCTGGAGTACATGAAAAAGGATCCGATCCATCGCAAACACCATCATCACCAGATGACTTTCGGGCTACACTATGCGTTTTCGGAGAATTTCATCCTTCCGATCAGCCATGATGAAGTGGTGCACGGCAAGGGGTCCATGCTGACCAAAATGCCGGGTAACGAGTGGGAAAAATTTGCGAACCTTCGGGCCTATTACGGGTTCATGTGGGGCCATCCGGGCAAAAAGCTTTTGTTTATGGGACAAGAGTTTGCGCAAAGAACTGAGTGGAACCATAACATTTCGCTTGATTGGGCGTGCCTTGATGATGAGCGCCACGCAGGCATGCAGCGGTTGGTGCGTGATCTGAATACACTCTACCGCGCGGAGCCTGCGCTTCACGTAAAGGATTGCGAGCCGGACGGATTTCAGTGGATCGAGTCCACCGACGCCGAGGCCAGCACATACGCCTGGATCCGGCGCGGGGGCGAGGATGACACCCCAGTGGTGATTATTTCTAACTTTACGCCTGTGGAACGCAGTGGATGGCAGTGCGGTTTGCCGCATGAGGGCCGCTGGCGCGAGGCGTTGAATACGGATGCCAGCACTTACGGCGGAGGAGATCGCGGGAACATGGGAGAGGTGATTGCGCAAGGCGCCGGTTGGCATGGCCAGCCTGCATCCGCGCGCGTGACCCTGCCACCCCTTAGTACGGTCATTTTGACCTTTGAGGGAAGTTGAACGTTAACAATACGATAAGAAGAATGGGGAGGACCATATGACACCGAACGTAAATGGACGTCTATCGGCGAAATCGATGGCTTTTGTGCTTGCGGGAGGGCGCGGATCACGGCTGAGAGAGCTAACCGATAACCGTGTGAAGCCGGCAGTTTTCTTTGGTGGCAAGGTCCGAATTATTGACTTTGCACTCTCGAATGCGCTGAATTCTGGCATTAGAAAAATGTCGGTTGCCACGCAGTATAAAGCGCACAGTTTGATCCGACATTGTCAGCGCGGCTGGAATTTCTTCCGGGCCGAGCGAAACGAGTATCTCGATATATTGCCGGCATCCCAGAGGGTCGAAGAGAACAAGTGGTACGTCGGGACCGCCGATGCGGTGACGCAGAACATCGACATCGTGGACAGCTATGGCATTGAATATATTCTGATTTTGGCTGGCGACCATATCTATAAGATGGACTACGAAATCATGCTGCGCCAGCATGTGGACACCAATGCAGACGTGACGGTCGGCTGCCTGACCGTGCCGCGTGAAGAAGCCAGCGCCTTTGGCGTGATGCATGTTGATAAAACAGACCAAATCACGGAATTCCTTGAAAAGCCGGCTGATCCTCCGGCCATTCCGGGTGATCCAAAGCACGCATTGGCGTCCATGGGGATCTATGTGTTCAAGTGGTCGTTCTTGCGCGAGCTGCTGTTGGAGGATGCTTCAGATCCCAATTCGAGCCACGATTTCGGCGGTGATATCATCCCGGAGATTGTGAAAAACGGGAAGGCACAGGCCCACCGGTTTTCGACGTCCTGTGTGCGTCAGGGGCCGAAAGCTCCGGCCTATTGGCGTGACGTGGGAACGGTGGATGCGTTCTGGAGGGCCAATATTGACCTGACCGATTTTGCGCCGGATTTGGATTTATGGGATAAGAACTGGCCGATCTGGACGTATTCGGAAAGTGTGCCGCCCGCGAAGTTTATCCACGATCAGGACGAGCGGCGCGGTTCGGCGGTTTCGTCGTTGGTGTCGGGAGGCTGTATCGTTTCGGGTACCGAGATCAAAAAGTCGCTGCTGTTCACGCAGGTGCATACCAACAGTTATGCCTCACTCGATCAGGTGGTGGCCTTGCCTTACGTGAACGTTGCGCGCTCGGCGCGCCTTCGCAATTGTGTGATTGATCGTGGTGTTCACATTCCGGAGGGCCTTGTCGTGGGCGAAGATCCGGTTGAGGACGAGACCTGGTTCCGGGTCACCGAAGGGGGTGTCACGCTTATTACGCAGTCGATGCTTGATGTGAGGGCTGCCAAGAAATGACTCGTATTCTGTCCGTTACATCGGAGTGTGTCCCGCTGGTGAAAACCGGCGGGCTCGCCGATGTGGCGGGTGCTTTGCCGGCGGCATTAAAGCCACTTGGACACGAGATGCGGACGCTTTTGCCTGGGTATCCGACTGTCATGAAGGCGTTGAAGAAAACAAGGACGGTGCTGACAGAGGACGATCTTTTTGGCGGTCCGGCGCGGGTGTTGGAAGCAAGGGTTGCAGGACTGTCTCTGTATGTTCTGGACGCCGCGCATCTCTTTAAGCGCGAGGGCTCGCCCTACCTTGATGTGGATGGAAACGACTTTCCGGATAATCCCGAACGGTTTGCGGCGCTGTCGTGGATGGCGATGCGGATTGCCCAGGATGGCGCGGGTGGTTGGACGCCCCAGCTGGTGCACGCGCATGACTGGCAAGGTGCGTTGGCGCCTTATTACTTGAAGACGAACGGTGTTGATGTCCCGTCTGTTTTGACAATCCACAACATAGCGTTTCATGGGCTGGCTCCGGCTAATCGGCTTGCAAGCCTACGACTTGATCCGTCAGATTTTACCGAGGACGGCTTTGAATTCTGGGGGCAGATTGGTGCGCTGAAAGCGGGGCTGCAATTTGCAACGGCGCTGACAACTGTCAGTCCTACCTATGCGCGTGAGTTGACCACGCCTGAATTTGGGATGGGTCTTGATGGCGTGTTGCGCGCCCGTTCCGGTGATTTGACGGGCATTTTGAACGGCATTGATCTTGAGGTTTGGGATCCAAAAACTGACCCGAATATCGCAACTTACAAAACGGCTCGTGGAAAAGGCAGGGCCAAGGCGCGGCTTCGCAAGGAGTTTGGCCTGCCTGATGCTGATGGACCGCTGGCGGTTGTTGTGTCGCGATTGAGCCACCAAAAGGGGCTAGATCTGCTGCTTGAAGCTTTGCCGGCATTTATTGATCGCGGCGGGCAATTGGCGCTTTTGGGATCAGGTGACAAGGAGTTGGAAGCTGCTTTCGTGAAGACAGCGGCGGCGCAAGCGAACGTTGCTGTGCGGATCGGTTACGACGAGGCTTTGAGCCATCGGATGATGGCGGGAGCGGATGCGATATTGGTGCCTTCGCGGTTCGAACCCTGTGGTTTGACGCAGCTTTATGGGTTGCGCTACGGGGCGATCCCAGTGGTCGCGGCGACAGGCGGATTGGTGGACACGGTTATTCACGCAAGCCCGATGGCGATGCGATCTGGTGTGGCAACTGGCTTGCAGGTTTCGCCTTTGACGGCGCATGCGCTTGCCGCAACGATGGTGCAGTTGGTAGATTTATTCCAAGACGTCGACGCATGGGCGATGCTGCAGTCAAATGCGATGCGTCAAAGCGTTGGCTGGGAGGCCTCGGCCGCTGAATATGCGGGCCTTTATGATCGTCTGACGGACAGCGCATGAACCACGCCATGGGTCCCGGAAAAAGCGCGCCGCTTGGCGCGACGCTGACCGAAGGTGGGGTGAACTTTGCTGTTTTTTCAGACCACGCAAGGCAGATCTATGTCTGTCTTTTTGACGCTGAGGGGCGCGAGACGCAGATTGCCCTTCCAGAACGCGAAGGCGGTATTTTTCACGGGCATATTGATGGGCTGAAGGCGGGGCAACTCTATGGGCTTAGAGCCCAGGGGCCGTACCGACCGGATAAGGGACATCGATTTAATATCAATAAGTTACTGGTTGATCCCTATGCCCGGAAGCTGACCGGTCGTCCGACCTGGGACGATCGGATTTTTGGATATAACCGCGCGGCGGAGGCGCTTGATCTTAGCTTTGATCCCCGCGACAGCGCGTCGAAAATGCCGCGATGTGTCGTGACCGAGACCTTTGATTTCCCGCCCCCACAACGTCCGGGGACGGCTGTTGCAGATACTGTGATTTACGAAGGGCACGTGCGTGGCCTCACGCAGATGCATCCGGGTATTCAGGCGAAAGGCACGTTCGACGGGCTGGCCGAACCGGCAATGCTGGACCACCTCACGAAACTTGGGGTCACGGCCGTTGAGCTGTTGCCCGTGCATGCATTCCTCAGCGAGCAGTTCCTCGTTGAGAAGGGGTTGACCAATTACTGGGGCTATCAGTCGTTTGGATTTTTCGCGCCCGATCCGAAGTATCTTGGACCAAGTGATGTCGCCGGATTTCGCGCGATGGTCGACCGGTTCCACGAAGCGGGGATCGAGGTGCTTTTGGATGTTGTTTACAATCATACGCCGGAAGGCGATGAGATGGGCCCGACGATCTCGTTCCGGGGATTGGACAACGCAAGCTACTACATGCTTGCCGATGATCGGCGCCACTATGTGAACCACGCGGGCACCGGAAACACAGTGAATGTAGATCACCCGATGGTCTTGCGGATGGTCATGGACAGCTTGCGCTATTGGGTCGATGTGATGGGCGTTGATGGTTTCCGCTTCGATCTGGCGAGCGTTCTGGGCCGGACGCAGGGCGGATTTGACCGCGGCTCGGGCTTTTTTGATGCGATCCGGCAGGACCCTTCAATGAAAGGGATCAAGCTGATCGCGGAACCTTGGGACATCGGTCCGGGTGGATACCAACTTGGGGCTTTTCCGCCGCCGTTCCTTGAGTGGAATGACAAGTATCGCGATGGCGTTCGTCGGTTCTGGCGGAGCGATCCGGGCCGGGTTGCCGATCTGGGTGCACGGCTAACGGGTTCGGCGACGCAGTTTGACCACTCGCGGCGCAATGCAACGGCTTCGGTGAATTTCCTGACCGCGCATGATGGGATGACGCTGGACGATCTGGTGAGCTATTCGACAAAGCACAACGCGGCGAATGGGGAAGGCGGCAAAGACGGCCATTCTCAAGATTACTCGGCGAACCTGGGTGTCGAAGGGCCGAGCAATGATGCGGATATCCTTGAGGCCCGCGCGCGGCGTAAACGCGCAATGATGGCGACTTTGCTGATGTCGCAAGGCACACCGATGATCCTGGCGGGCGACGAGCTTGGACATTCGCAAGGTGGCAACAACAACGCATATGCCCAAGACAACGAGACGGCCTGGATTGACTGGTCTGACATTGATGCCGATTTTCTGGCGTTTACGCGTCGTCTGATCGCGTTCCGAAAGGCGCATCCCGTGCTGCGCCAAAAGCTGTTTCTGCATTCGCGGGAGCGGATGATCGATGGGGTGGAAGATCTGTTTTGGTGGCGGGAAGACGGCGAGGCGATGGGGACGACCGACTGGCACGACCCTGCCCGCAAGGTATTGGCTGTCGAAATGCGAACTGCGGCGGGCACGCCTGCCTATGCCGCGTCGGAATATGCTGTCTTAACAGTTTTTAACGCTGGACCAGCGGTCGTTTTCCAGCTGCCTCCGGCACCGGAAGGGCAGCTTTGGCGGCACGAGGTTGATAGCGCTAGTCCCGGGCTTGTTCCGGTGGAAATTCTGGATGAAAGCATTGAAATTGAAGAGCAAAGTGTATCGGCTTTGGTGCTGGTAAGTGCCGAAGCCTGAGAGAGAGGACGTCGAGATGGAAATGATCACAGTTCAGACGCAACCGATCGAGGGCCAGAAGCCGGGCACCTCGGGCCTCCGTAAGAAGACAAAGGTTTTCATGGGCGCGCATTACCTGGAGAATTTCGTGCAAGCGATCTGGCAGGGTATTGATGGTGCCGTTGGTAAGTCCTTCGTTCTGGGGGGGGATGGTCGCTATTTCAATGAACAGGCTGCTCAGGTGATATTGCGCATGGCAGCGGCAAGCGGAGCGACCAAAGTGATTGTTGGGCAGAATGCGCTTTTGTCAACGCCCGCTGCTTCTCACCTGATCCGCAAACGCAAGACCGATGGTGGGATCATCATGTCGGCAAGTCACAATCCCGGCGGGATCGATGAGGATTTCGGCGTCAAGTTCAATATGGCGAATGGGGGGCCAGCCCCCGAAGATGTCACAAACCGCATGTTCGAGGCGACCAAAACGCTGACGTCTTATGACATTCTTCAAGCGCAGGACGTGGACTTGTCGACAGTCGGGTCCTCTAAGCTTGGTGGCATGGAGGTCGAGGTTGTGGATCCGGTTGTCGACTATGCCGAGTTGATGGAGACCTTGTTTGATTTTGCCAAAATCAGGCATCTGTTTGCGGGCGGGTTCACAATGAAATTTGATGCCATGCATGCCGTCACCGGTCCTTATGCCACCGAGATATTGGAACGCCATCTGGGCGCACCCGTTGGAACTGTCTTGAACGGCGACCCAAAGCCGGATTTCGGTGGCGGGCATCCAGACCCAAATCCCATTTGGGCGAAGCCTTTGGTGGATTTGGTAATGGGGCCAGACGCGCCGGATTTTGCAGCCGCGTCGGACGGGGATGGCGATCGCAATATGATTCTTGGACGGGGCGTTTATGTGACGCCCTCTGACAGCCTCGCTGTTTTGGCAGCACGGGCGCATCTTGCACCGGGGTATGCGGCAGGACTTGCCGGTGTCGCGCGATCAATGCCCACGTCGCGTGCCGTGGACCGTGTCGCAGATGCGAAGGGTATTGCGTGCTTTGAGACACCGACAGGGTGGAAGTTTTTCGGCAACTTGCTGGATGCGGGCCGCGTTACGCTGTGCGGCGAAGAAAGTGCGGGTACTGGCAGTGACCACGTGCGTGAAAAAGACGGGCTTTGGGCGGTGCTGCTTTGGCTCAATATCTTGGCGGAGACGGGCTTGTCGGTGAAGGATCTTTTGAGTGATCACTGGACGACGTATGGGCGAAATTACTACTCGCGCCATGATTATGAAGCAGTGGACGCAAATCGCGCTGAAGCCATGATGGAGGCGCTTCGTGCCAAGTTGGTTGATCTGCCAGGCCAAACCTTTGGCGCCGGCATGGTCGAAAGCGCGGATGAGTTTGCCTACGACGATCCAGTCGATAACTCGCGTTCGGAAGGCCAGGGCATTCGCATTGTCTTCGCCGGCGGGAGCCGGATTGTGTTCCGCCTTTCTGGAACCGGTACGGTTGGGGCGACGCTTCGCGTTTATCTTGAAGCCTACGAAAGCGATCCAACCAAGCTGCAGATGGAAGCTGAGACCGCCCTGTCAGACATCATTGCTACCGCAGATAAGATCGCAGGGATCCGCGCCTCGACCGGGCGGGACGCGCCTGATGTTAAGACTTGAATTGTCAGCAGGATTTTCGCGAATTTTATGGTGACTAAGGGGCGGTGCCCTGGTCGGTTTTTACACCGAGCAACCGGGTGTCCGCTCAGCTGCGATGGTAGGGATTGCCTGCAAGGATTGATGCTGCGCGGTAGAGTTGTTCGGCCAGCATTACCCGGACAAGCATATGCGGCCAGACCATTTTGCCGAAACTGAGACTGATGTTGGCACGGGCGCGCAAATTTGGGTCTATCCCGTCGGCACCGCCGATCATGAACACAGGCTCTGCGGCCCCCTGATCGCGCCAGGTGCCAAGCAGTTTTGCAAAATCTGGGGAAGACATCACCTTGCCGCGTTCGTCCAATGCGCAAACGGGAGCAGAGAGGCCGATGGCTTTTTCAAGCAGATGTGCTTCCGCCGCCATGCCGCCCTTTTTTGCCTCAACCTCGTGCAGTGAAATGGGTCCGAGCCCGAGGTTGCGGCCGGTTTTGTCGAACCGGGCCATATAGTCCCGGACAAGGTCAGCTTCGGGGCCAGCACGTAGCCGGCCCACCGCCGCTATTTTCAGTTTCATCCCAGCCCGCTTTAGGCTGGCATAGAACCGGGTCCGCCGGGCGTCAGCCACATTTTCTCAAGCTGATAGAACTCGCGGACTTCCGGACGAAACACATGGACGATAACGTCGCCGACATCGACGAGAACCCAGTCGCCGGTTTCCTTGCCCTCGATTTTGGACAAGCGGCCGTGGTTCTGCTTCAGCGAGTCGACCAGATGGTTGGCGATTGCTGACACCTGTCGTGAGGAACGACCGGATGCGACAACCATATAGTCTGCCATCTCGGATTTGCCGTGCAGGTCGATTTTGACGATGTCTTCCGCCTTGTCGTCTTCCAGCGATGTGATAATTTCGTCGAGCAAAGCCTTGCTCGTCAGTGGGGCGGTGTTCGCGGTCGTCATGCGACCGCTTCCGCTTGCGGCCGGTTCACGGACCGCATCGTGGACGTGTGACAGGACATTGTCCTCCTTGAGAAGCACCAAAGCTTGGGCTGAAAGCATGCCCATACGTCAAACATAACACTGCGGAAAGCCATTTCCAAGAATGATGACAAAAACAGTTAGTAGTCGCGCTCGAAGAACACGCCGACGCTGGTATCTCCGTCTGTTGCGGTGGACCCTTTTAGGGTGAGGGAATTGCTGAGATCGAGGTTCAGGTTCAGTTCGGTTTCTCCCGTCGCGTTGACGGTTACGTCCGTATAGATGTTTTCTCCAAGATAGGCGCCTGCGCGGACCGAAGCGTTGCCATCTGCGTCACTGGTGACATCGAAATCAGCCAAACCAAGGCCTTTGCGGACGTTGGATATGATCCCCTCGCCGCCCTGGCCGGCGAGCCTGCGCACCGCAAGCGCAAGACGCCCGGCCTGAATGGGCGACAGGCTTTGCAGTTCGCGACCGAACAAAAGCCGCGCGAGGACCTCTTCTTGTGGCAGGTCCGGCTCCGACGTGAAGGTGATCTCGGGATTGTCGGCAGGTCCGGCGACGATGACCGCGACACTGACGTCTTCGGCATCGGTCGTCGCGCGAATGCGCAGAACAGGAATGAAAGAGCCCTGAATTGTTACGGTTGCCTCCTCGAGCGCCAGTCTCTGCCCAAGAATATCAAGCCGTCCGCGAATCAGATTGAACGCCCCCTGTGGGATAACGTTTGCGGTTGTGCCCGTAATTTGCAGACTTCCGCCAAATTCGCTGTCGAGACCCCGGCCGCGAACGAAAATACGGTTTGGTGCAGCGATGTTGATGTTCAGCGGGAAGACCGGGCCGGCTCCGGCGCGGGCATCGGCGTCGCGCTCAAGCATCCCTGCACGATCACGCGTTTTGCGGACCGGTGGCGGTTCGTTGATGTGGATAATCTCTGGAATTGCGCCAGCTCCGCCGAAGCCTGAGGATGGGATGCGGACGTTTGTTTCGCCCAGGCCGAGATTTCCGGCGATACGCGCACCTCCGGCGAGTGGGCCATCAATAGTGATGGTGCCGCTGATTTCAGTCTCGTAAAGCTGCGGATCGCTCAGGACGACTTCGATCAGACGGATGTCGAGATCGGCGTCGCGCTGCCCAGTGAGTGATATCTGGCCTTCGACACCCAGGCGCCCACCTGTCGAGACATTGGTTGCCGCGGAGATCGTGGCACGGGCGTTTGCGAGTGTCAGGTTCAGATTGGTGTCGTCCAAAGTGATCCCGATGGTCGGTGCGACAAGTCGGGCATTGGCGCTCGTGATGCGACCCGAAAGGCTTTCAAGGGCTGGTGCGCCATCAATACGGAGATTGAAAGCGACGTCGCCCGAGAGTGAGCGGGGCTCGAGGAAGCGATTAAGCAGGCCAAGAGGCGCGCCGCCGCTGACGCTGAGTGCAAGGTTCGACGCATCGCTGGCGACACTTCCGGCGATCGTGGCCCGCGCGCCGCCGGGGCCTGTGGCGTCAAGATCAAGTTCAAGGCGTTGTTGGTCGGCTTGTGTGACTGTGCCGGTGACGCTTGCGGCCCCAGCGAAGCCGGTGACGAAGGGAGCCACATTGGCCAGACGGGCGTCGATCTCGATAGCGCTTCCGACTGGACCGAGCGCGCCTTGGGCGGTTGCCGAAACGAGGTTGCTTGAAAAGCGCGCCGTTTCGATGCTGATCGCGTCTCCGTCGCGCGCGGCTTTGATGTCGGCGGACAAAGCCCCGGCCAAGGCGGTGTCAAGTTCCCCGATACCGGTCGTCACGTTGTTACCGCTTGCGGTGGCGGTGATGTCGAAGCTTGACAAATCGGCGGTGGCCCGGCCCGAGGCGTCGACCGTGAGGGATCCGGTTAATCGTCGTTGCGCAAGGTCAGAAAAGATTGAAAGATCGGAAAGAGCGGCGTTAACTGCTCCCTCAATCGCGGGGGCCGGGCCGGTTGGATCAATCACGACCCCGTTGGATGCAAGACTGATCGCGGGGCCATCCGTCTTGACGTCGAACCGCCAATTGTCACCTTCGCGGACCGTTTCAGTTTCAAACGTAAGGGGACCTGACGGAGCACCCGCCAAGACCGTCGAAATATCTGTAAGGCGGCCCGAGACCTCAAGTGCGCCGGACGTGCTTGACAGGATGCCATCCGCCAAAAGGCTTGCGGCGGGACCGTCTATTGTCGATTGCCGCAGCGTGAAGACCTGATCGGCCATTGCGACATCGATCACAAGCGCGAGGTCACCCGAGAGCAAAGCATCGGCCTGCTCGTGACCAATTTTCAAGTCCGAGGCCGTGCCATCAAGGTTCAGGGTCGCTCGGCTAAGATCGGCCACGATCTCGGTTGTGAAGGCTGTGTCGATAGAGCCAGAAAGCGGTCGGCCCGCCAATTCGGAAAAATCGTCAAGGTTGTCTGCGGCCAAGCGGCCGTTTGCGGCAATAACTGGTCTGTCAAAAATGTCGACCGCCGTACCGGTTGCGGTCAGGATTGTACGCTCAAAGCCGCTGTCGAGGGTCCATTCCCACCGTCCGTCGACTTCATTTGCATCGGCCGCGACGCGCACTGGTCCCGTAACTTGCGGCAAGATCAAGGACGCGTC
>Ga0075467_10001583_pt1 | contig 18823 bp, 13 predicted proteins | sample DEB08_DNA_9_FD_75067 | JGI IMG/M metagenome (GOLD analysis project Ga0075467, IMG submission 75067) | Aqueous microbial communities from the Delaware River and Bay under freshwater to marine salinity gradient to study organic matter... | ecosystem: Environmental > Aquatic > Marine > Coastal ... | reverse complement strand
TTCCCGGAGTGACTTTGATGTCAGCAAGACAACACAAATGCTTTAAGGCTCAAGAAGCCTGAAAAAGAAAGAGAACGTTTAATTTCGATGAATTAAAAATGCAAATCTCAATAATAATTCATTTGTTTTTTATAAATAATTTTCCCAAGTTCTATCTGATCACATATTTTTTTAATTTTTTTCTCTCCAAAAGTCCTTATGCTTTTATTGTTTTTATTTATTTTTATATCACTTGTGATAGTTTGGGAGGCGAGAAAGGTTACCACAAGGTAAATGCGCATGCACTTTTTATTTATATGAGATTGTTAAGGAGTTATTTGTCTTGATGATTAAATATATCCAAAAGCAATTGAATCAAGTGCGTGTCTATTTAATATTGATCATTATATTATCCGCGAAGATATTGCGTTTAGACAGCTACATATGCAACCTAACCAGCAACAACAACCTCAGCCCTCTCCAGGTGCTGAGGCTAGCGTGAAGGTGATTGGAGGCGAGCAGGATCTCGCCGCACTCAACCTCTATCTGTCTGCAGCTTGCTGCACACTACTAGATGTCAACAAGGACAAGTTTCACAGGGCTCTCCATGAGCCCGCTAACCAAGACCTCCTGGCGCAGTACGCGCACGAGAAAAACCAGCGAGCCCTGCTCATCTCGCGGGTCGATCAGCGAGGCAGAGCCTTCCAGGAGGACGAGGAGCACAAGGACGAGGTGGCCGGCGCTGGGTCTCCCAGCAAGAACGACGCCGAGACAGAGCAGGCGGACGACGCCCGCGAGAAGCCCACCGAGGAGCTCGGAGAGCTCATGCAAGGGGACGAGCTCAGGTTCTCCCTCAAAGTGCAGTACTACGGCGCAGTGGCCCACACGATCGCTTTCCTCAAGCGAGAATCGTACACAGTGCTGGACCTCAAGGGGGACGAGGCAGGCGAGCACGTGTCCAAGCAGCTCTAGCTCCTCAACCTGGGCTACGTGGGCGAGGAGTTCAGCATCTTCGAGCTCGCGGCCACGTACGTCGAGTACTCTCTCCTGCCCCTCTTCAACTCCTACAAGACGAGCAAGGCCTCGCAGTCGGACAAGAGCGGCTCGACTTCGACAGGGTTCGAGAACATCCAGAAGAACCTGGCCCAGTTGAAAGTCCATCTCGTCCAGTGCCAGCAAAACATCATCGTGCCGGAGATCGAGCTCATCCACGACGCCGAGATCAAGGCCAAGAACGAAGAGTGCAAGGCGCAGGGGCGCGAGCTGACGACCGACGACTTCGAGAGCCGACTGCAGGACCCCAACTTCATCAAGAGGCTTGAGAAGACAGTCACGCAGTGGATCAAGGACATTCGGCGCATCACGCAGCTGAACCACGATCCCCAGCAGGGCTCAGCTCTGCAAGAAATCAACTTCTGGCTCTCGATCGAGCGCTCCCTCACCCACATCGAGGAGCAGCTCAAGAACAACATGCTAGCCGTGACCCTGAGGCTCCTCCAGCAAGCCCAGAAGATCCAGCTCGTCTACCACTTCTAGCTGGACACGGAGCTCGAGGCCAAGCTCAAGACGGCGAGGGACTACAACAAGCTGCTGAGGGACTTCCCGATCAACCAGCTGCTCTCGGCCAACGACCTCGAGCAGGTCAGAAGGGCCATCGAGCTGATCTTCGGGCAGTTCAGGTCCATCAAGCAGCCGGGCGGAGACAGCTACCCGACCCCGAGAGCCATCCTGCTGATGAATGCCCTGACCCAGGACCTCAACGAGCAACTTCTGAAGATCCTCTCCAACTTCCAGGTCATGCACCTGGACTACCAGGAGTTCGAGGCGCTCAAGAAAGAAATCCAGAGCGTATTCGGGCTGCTGTTCGAGAAGATCAACGACTTCCGCAGCATGCTTGTCAGCAACCGCTCGAGGCTGGACCCGACGAGCAACAAGGTGATGGACAACATCATGAAGAACCCGCTCAAAGAACGGCTCGAGCGCATTTTCATCTTCAGGAAGCACCACTACAAATTCCGCCAGATCATCAAGAAGACGCTCTCGAACGAGGTCTCCGGCGACAAGAAGAACCTGGAGGACGTGGCGCTCAGCAAAATCAACGAGGCGTACCAGTTCTTCCACGCCATCAACGTGCTTGACATCAGCAAGGAGGGCTTCGACCTGTGGGACCAGACCGAGCGCACGTACAACCTCAAGATCGACAAGGTGGAGTCGCAGATCACTTCCATCCTGAAGGCCAAGCTCTCTCAGGCCCAGAACGCGAACGAGATGTTCCGCGTCTTCCAGATCTTCAACGCGCTCTTCACCCGCCCGAGGATCAGGGGCGCCATCCAAGAGTACCAGATCCAGCTCCTGATCAAGGTGGAGAAGGACATCGAGATCCTGCGCGACAAGCTGCTGAACAACCAGAGCCAGGAGCAGCACCAGTCAACGATGCTCAACCGAATCAGGGGCTTCCCAGACCTCTCCAACAAGATCATCTGGACGAAGCAGATAGAGCGCCGACTCGGCATCTACATGAAGCGAGTCGAGGACGTGCTGGGCTCGAACTGGAAAGACCTCCACCAGGGCAAGAAGCTGAAGCAAATCGGCGACGCCTTCCAGCAAGCCTTGCAAGCGAGACAAGACCACTACCTGACCACGTGGCAGTCCGAGATCCAAAAGATCAACGCCTCGATCGAGAAGGCCAAGAACATCTTCAACATCGAGCAGCGCATCGACCGCTACCACTTCTACCTCGACTTCAACATGCAGCTGCTGCACTTGCCTCAGGAGCTGAACCAGCTCAAGATCATGGACGGCGGGCGCCTCCCCTTGTCGATCCACCTGAAGGCGCAGGATGTCCAGAACCTCTACCCCATCGCCATGAGCCTGCAGGAGAGCCTGAGGACGTTCGAGTACACCGAGAGCCGAGTCATCCCCAAGTTCGCCAAGCTCGTGGCGGAGAGCCGACTGCAGGCGCAGCAGCTCATGATGCGGGGGCTCCAGATCCAGTGGAAGTCCGACACCACCGTCGAGAAGTACGCGAAAGAGCTCCGGATGCGGGTCACCGAGTTCGAGGAGGCCGTGAACGATGTCATCGAAAAGATCGCCCTCATCGACGAGTACCTCGAGGAGCTCCAAACGAGTGAACTGGACCAGGAGCTCTTGGCCGAACGAATTGAAAAGATTCAGAAGATCATCGACGTCTTCGAAATCGAGGGCTACTCGAATCTGCAAATCTGGGTCGACGAACTGGACAAGCGGATCTCCGACATTCTGATCGAGCGCCTCGAGAAGCGGCTCCAGCAGTGGGTGAGGGAGTTCAGCACTCACAACGAGGACAGCGATGCAGCACGCTCGCTGGTGGACACCTACACCCTCAAGATCAAGATGCAGAACCAGACCTTCATCCTCGATCCCCCGCTCGCAGAGGCAAGAGCGTTCTGGTACGCGCAGCTCCACGGCCAGGTGGAGATCATCTGCGGGCTCAAGAGAGTGGAGGCCCAGAGGTACGGCAAGTACAAGGGGCAGGACAGTCAGAGGGAGAAGACCTACATGAGCCTGGTGAAGCAGATGGGCAACTACAACATCACCGACGCCTACGAGACGCTCGAGAACGTCCTCAGCACTGCGGGCCAATACTTCGGGATCTGGAAGCAGTACCAGGCTCTCTGGGACCTGCAGAGCGTCCAGATCTACGACATGCTCGGGGACGACGTCGACAAGTGGACTCAGCTGCTCAACGAGATCAGGCAGGGCAGGAAGACCTTCGACACCTCCGAGGACCGCAAGACCTTCGGCACAGTCGTGATCAACTACGGCGGAGTCAAGCAGGACGTCAACAACAAGTACGACCAGTGGCACAAGGAAATCCTCAACAAGTTCGGCAGCAAACTCAAGGGCACCATGCGGGCATTCTACCAAGAGATCCAGGGCGCCAGGAGAAAGCTCGAGGGCCTGTCGATCGACGCCTCCGACGACGTCACAGTCTTCGTCACCGAGATCCAAGAGATCAAGCGCTCGGTCCAGGGGTGGGAGCAGTCCCTCGAGAGGCAGAAGAAAGGCCAAAAGCTGCTCAACAGCCAGCGGTACCAGTTCCCAAGCGACTGGCTCGGCATCGATATCGTGGAGTTCGAATGGAACCAGTCCTTCCAGCAGATCCTCGCCAAGAAAGTCGCTCTCATGGAGGACCAGATCCCCGCTCTCCAGGCCAAAATTCTGGAGGAAGAGAGGTCCTGCAGCGCCAAAATCAAAGACATCGAGGAGGAGTGGGAGAGGAACAGGCCCCGAACAGCCGAGTTTGCCCCCAAGGAGGCCTTAGACCAGCTCAACATCGCCGGGAAGAAGATCGCCACCTCCAACGCCGAGTGGGTCAGGATCTGCAAAGCCAAAGAGCTCTTGGACATGGAGCTCGGCGACCCTCTCCGGCTGCAGAACCTCGTGGAGGACCACCAACTCCTCAAGGGCGTCTGGGGCGAAATCCACAAAGTTTGGCAGACCATCGACGTCATCAACGAGACTCCGCTCTCGGCGTACGTCCACAGGAAGGTGAAAGAGGCGCTCGACACGATTCTCGAGCAGATGAACGCGTTCCCGAACCGGCTGCGGTCGCACAGTGTGTACGACGAGTACAAGTCTCTCCTCCAGAAGTACAGGAAGGTCAATGCTGTGTTCCTCGAGCTCAAGAGCGAGGCGATGAAGCCGCGCCACTGGAAGCAGCTGCTCACCAAGCTGAAGATCAAGGTCAAATTCAACGACCTGATCCTCGGCAACCTCTGGCAGGCCGACCTGGTCAAGAACAACAAGGTCGTGGCGGAAGTCCTGAGCGAGGCAAGGGGCGAGTTGATCCTGGAGGAGTTCATCCGAAGCATCAAGGACTGCTGGGCCAAGTACGAGCTCGAGCTCATCAGGTACCAGAGCAAGTGCAGGCTGATCAAGGGCTGGGACGAGCTGTTCGCCCAGATCGACGAGCACATCAACAACATCGCCTCGATGAAGATGTCGCCCTACTTCAAAGTCTTCGAGGAAGAGATCGTGCCGTGGGACGAGAAGCTGCAGAGGATCCGGATCGTCTTCGACACCTGGATCGATGTGCAGCGAAGGTACGTCTACCTCGAGGGCATCTTCTTCGGGAGCGCGGACATCAAGTCGATGCTCACGACCGAGTTCAACAAGTTCAGAGGCATCGACAACGAGTTCACCACCCTCATGAAGAAGGTGGCACAGAAGCCAGTCGTCCTCGACGTCATGGCCATCCAGAGTCTCCAGCAGAACCTGGAGCGCTTTGCCGACATGCTCAGCAAAATTCAGAAGGCGCTCGGCGACTATCTCGAGAGGCAGCGACAGAGTTTCGCCCGCTTCTACTTCGTTGGAGACGAGGACCTCCTCGAAATCATCGGCAACTCGCGCGACGTCAGGATGGTGCAGCGGCACTTCCCGAAGATGTTCGCGGGCATCACTTCGATGAGCTTCGACAAGGCCGCGGTGCAGGACCAGGAGCTGTACGGCATGTTCTCCAGAGAAGGCGAGCACGTGAAGTTCGCCAACCACGTCCTCATCGCCGAGGACCCGACAATCTACGTCTGGCTCTCCAAGATCGAGTCAGCCATGCAGATGTCGCTTGCTCACCAGCTTCTCCAGTCGATCGAAGAGATGTCGAGGATAGACATCCAGGAGCAGCCTGACGACTTCACCGCGTGGATCGAGAAGTTCCCGGCCCAAATCGACATCCTCTCGATGCAAGTCTTCTGGTCCAACAAGGTGGAGGAGGGGCTGAACACCAGCGTCGGCTCCAAGTCCCTCGTGCTCGTCGAGAACCGGACGATTGCAATCCTCGCCATGCTGGCCGAACGCGTCCTCACTGACCTTGCGAAGGACATCAGGCAGAAGTACGAGCAGCTGATCACGGACCTGGTGCACCAGAGGGAAGTCACGCGCCAGCTGATCAACGACCAGATCCAGTCGATCAACGAGTTCGCTTGGCTGTACCACATGAGGTTCTACTTCAACCACAAGCAGAAGAACGCCCTCGAGCAGCTCCAGATCAAGGTCGCCAACGGCCAGTTCTTCTACGGCTTCGAGTATCTCGGTGTCGGCGAGAAGCTCGTGCAGACTCCCCTGACCGATCGCTGCTACCTGACACTGACGCAGGCCCTGCACTGGAGGCTCGGAGGGTCGCCCTTCGGACCAGCCGGTACCGGCAAGACGGAGTCCGTGAAGGCGCTGGGCTCCCAGCTCGGCAGGTACGTCCTCGTCTTCAACTGTGACGAGACCTTTGACGGGAACGCGATGGGCAGGATTTTCGTGGGCCTCTGCCAGGTAGGCGCCTGGGGCTGCTTCGACGAGTTCAATCGCCTCGAGGAAAGGATGCTGTCCGCCGTATCGCAGTCCATCTTGCTCATCCAAGCAGGCCTGAAGGAGAAGCTCGCGCGCATTGACCTCATGGGTCGCGACGTGAAGCTCAACGAGGCCATGGGCATCTTCATCACCATGAACCCCGGCTACGCGGGCAGATCGAACCTGCCGGACAACCTCAAGCAGCTCTTCAGGCAGATCGCCATGGTCAAGCCCAACAAGGAGATGATCGCTCGTGTGAAGCTGTACAGCCAAGGCTTCAAGACCGCCGAGAAGCTCAGTGGCAAGATCGTCTCGCTGTTCGACCTGTGCCTGAATCAGCTCAGCTCCCAGAGCCACTACGACTTCGGCCTCAGAGCTCTCAAGAGTGTCCTGGTCAGCGCAGGCAACCTGAAGCGAGCCGAGAAAGCCAAGCTCGCTGACCCAGCCAGGGAGATCGACGACACCTGGGAGCAGAACATCCTCCTCCAGAGTCTCTGCGACACACTCGTGCCGAAGCTGGTGGCCTAGGACATTCCCCTGCTCGAGAGTCTGCTCGCTGGCGTCTTCCCCGGTGCGACCCTCATCTAGCTCAGAGAGCAACGCATCAGGGAGCAGCTGGAACGGCTGCGGCAGAAGTACAACATCCTGACCAAGGACCAGTTCGTGGAGAAGGTGCTGCAGCTCTACCAGATCCTCAACCTCCATCACGGAGTCATGATGGTCGGCCCTACAGGCTGCGGGAAGTCGCTGGCCTGGCGAGCTCTCCTCGAGACGATGGAGGCGGCGGACGGCATCAAAGGAGAGGGCTACATCATCGACCCAAAAGCCATCACTAAAGAGGAGCTCTACGGCAAGCTGGACTCGACCACCGCCGAGTGGACCGACGGAGTCTTCACGCAGCTCCTCAGGAAAGTCATCGACAACCACAGAGGCGAGTCCTCGAAGAGGCACTGGATCATCTTCGACGGCGACGTCGATCCGGAGTGGGCGGAGAACCTCAACTCGGTCCTGGACGACAACAAGCTCCTCACCCTGCCGTCAGGGGAGCGACTCCAGGTGCCAGACAACGTCAGGATCATGTTCGAGGTGGAGACTCTCAAGTGGGCCACTCTGGCAACGGTCTCGAGGTGCGGCATGGTCTGGTTCTCCGAGGACACAGTCACCCTTGACATGACCTACCACCACTACCTCATGCGGCTCAAGCAGGACGACTACGATGGCCTGGGCGAGGGCCCGGACGAGAAGCAGAAGCAGCTGGGACAGCAGCAGCCAGAGGGTGGCCAAGGCGTGCACCAGCCGAACTTCGGGGATCCCAACGTCGAGATCAGGCGGATCCGCAAGCAGTGCGTCGAGGCGATCCTGCCACTGTTTGATGACTCGGAGGGTCCGGGCTTCATGACCAGGACGATCGAGCATGCAGAGACGCTGCCGCACATCATGGACTTCACGAGGATCAGGGGCCTCGAGTCGTTCTTCGCCCTCGTCAGGCGCGGAATTTCGAACGTGATCGAATACAACGAGAACCACGCCGACTTCCCTCTCTCGGAGGGCCAGGTGGCCGCGTACATGAGCAAGTGGGTCGTGTTCTGCGCTCTCTGGGGCATCGGCGGGTCCATGAACTTGCAAACCCGCACTGAGTTCGGCGAGGAGCTCAGGAACTCGAGCAACGCTGACATGCCCTCACAAGCCGCGAATGCGCCGCTCCTGGATCACGAGGTCAGGGTTGAGGACCAAGCCTGGCACCTCTGGAAGAAGCGCGTGCCGACTGTGCAAATCGAGCCCAGCAAGGTGATCGAGGCCAGCACAGTGATCAACACCGTCGACACCTGCAGGCACTAGGAGGTCCTCTGCAGCTGGCTCAGTGAGCACCGACCCTTCTTGCTGTGCGGGCCACCTGGTTCCGGGAAGACGATGACCTTGATGGCCACGCTGAAGATGCTGACTGACATGGAAATGATCTTCATCAACTTCTCGTCGTCCACGCTCCCTGAGCTGATCTTGAAGACCTTCGACCACTATTGCGAGTACAAGAAGACGCCGCAAGGTGTCGTCCTGAGGCCCAGGCAGCTGGACAAGTGGCTGGTCGTGTTCTGTGACGAGATCAACTTGCCCGACGAGGACAAGTACGGGACTCAGGTCGTGATTGCCTTCCTGAGGCAAATCACCGAGCACCACGGCTTCTGGCGATCAGCCGACAAGCAGTTCGTCAGGCTCGAGAGGATTCAATTCGTAGGCGCCTGCAATCCTCCGACAGATGCAGGGAGGCACCCCTTATCGGACAGATTCTTGAGGCACGCCCCACTGATCTTCGTGGACTTCCCAGGCCCCGAGTCCCTGAAGCAGATCTTCGGGACCTTCAACTCGGCGATGCTCTCGAGACTCCCAGCGCTGAAGGCCTCGGCCGAGCCTCTGACCGAATCGATGGTGGAGTTCTACACCCGGTCTCAGCAGCACTTCACAGCTGACCAGCAGCCGCACTACATCTACTCCCCGCGAGAGCTGACGCGCTGGAAGTACGCCATCTACGAAGCGCTCTCGGCCGTCGAAGATGTGGAGGACCTGGTCCGGCTCCTCGTGCACGAGGGCCTCCGACTCTTCGAAGACCGCCTCGTGTACCCGGAGGAGAAGGAGTGGTGCAACGAGACCCTCGACGAAGTCGCGCGCAAGTGGTTCCCGGCAATGGACAGCGAGAAGGCCCTCCGCCGACCGATTCTGTTCACCAACTTCATCAAGAAGGACTACGTCTCGGTCTCCCAGGCAGAGTTGCAGCACTACATCGAGGGGCGACTCAGGACCTTCTACGAGGAGGAGCTCAACGTGCAGCTTGTGGTCTTCGACACCGTGATCGACCACATTCTCAGGATCGATCGAGTGTTGCGGCAGCCACTCGGCCACTTGCTCCTGGTCGGCGCCTCAGGTGTCGGCAAGACGACCCTGACCAGATTCGTCGCCTGGCTCAACAACCTGCAGGTGTTCCAGATCAAGGCTGGGCGAAGTTACTCGGTCCTTGATTTCGACGAAGACTTGAGGAGCGTGATGAAGCGAGCAGGCTGCAAGCAAGAGAAGATCTGCTTCATCTTCGACGAGAGCAATGTCCTCTCCACGGCCTTCTTGGAAAGGATGAATGCGCTGCTCGCAAGCGGTGAAGTCCCCGGCCTCTTCGACGGCGAGGACTACATGGCTCTCATCAACCAGTGCAAAGAGGCCGCCCTGAGAGACGGCAAAATCATCGACACGGAAGACGAGCTCTACAAGCACTTCATCTACAACGTGCAGAGGAACCTGCACGTGGTCTTCACAATGAACCCTGCCAACCCAGACTTCTCGAACCGAACTGCCAGCAGCCCTGCCCTCTTCAACAGGTGCGTCATCGACTGGTTTGGTGACTGGTCGGACGACGGCCTCCTCCAGGTGTCCAAGTCCTTCACCGAGAGCATCGACATCGCCTCCGACTGCTTCTCCCGCGAGGTGGCGCTGGACCAGGGCACAGTCGAGGCCGGTGAAGACGGAGGCAAGGTCATCGATCCTCGGAACGAGCTCCTCAGCGAGTGCATCGTGAAGCTGCACATCGCCGTGAGAGACGTGAACACGAAGCTGCTGCGGTCGGCCAAGAAGTACAACTTCATCACGCCCAGAGATTTCCTGGACTTCATCAGGCACTTCATCGAGCTCAAAGGCGTCAAGCAGTCCGAGCTTGTCGAGCTGCAGGGCCACCTCAACAGAGGCCTGGAGAAGCTGAAGGAGACAGAGGACGAGGTCCAGCAGATGCAGGCCACCCTCCAGGTCTACCAAGCGGACCTGCAGGTGCAGGAGGCCGCCGCGCGGACGAAGCTGGAGTCGATGATGCACGAGCAAAGGCAGGCCGAAAAGCAGAAGGACGTTTCGGAGAAGACGGCCACCAAGCTCGAGCGCAAACAGGCGGAAATCCGAGAGAGGACGCGCCAAGTCGACGTGGACCTTGCCAAGGCCGAGCCTGCTCTGATCGCCGCCCAAGAGAGTGTGTCGGGCATCCAGAGGGAGCAGCTGAACGAGCTGAGGAACTACGCGACACCTCCAGCCGCGGTGCGACTTGCTCTCGAGCCCGTGATTGCGCTGATCACCGGGAAGGCCGCGAAGCCCGAGTGGAAGGACGTCAAGCAGTGGCTGCGAAAGGACGACTTCATCAGGTCGGTCACGCGCTTCGACAAGAACGACATCCCCAGCAGCGTGAAGGCCTTCATCACGGACACCTACCTGAAGGACGAGACGACGTTTGACCCCGCGAGGATCATGAACGCATCCAGAGCTGCTGGACCTCTGGCCCTGTGGGTCAAGTCGATCGTGGAGTACTCCACCATCTTCCACTCTATCGCGCCCCTGAGGGAGGAGCTGAAGCAACTGGAGGCAGAGGCAGCCGAGATGACGGCGGAGCAGCAAGCTCTCGAGGCCCAGATTCGCGACCTGGAGTCCAGCATCGAGGAGCTGAAGGCGGAGTACTCGAGCTTGATCGCCAAGGTCGAGGGCATCAAGACCGACATGAAGACGGTGCAGGAGAAGGTGGGCAGGAGCGTCCAACTGCTCGTCAACCTGAGCTCGGAAAGAGCCAGGTGGGAGGAGAGCAGCAAGAACTTTGTCGACCAGATGTCGTGCCTGGTCGGAGACTGCTTGTTCGCCGCCGGCTTCCTCACCTACATCGGCTTCTTCGATCACTACTACCGGAAGTACCTGCAGAGCGACTGGAGGGACGCCATCGAGCAGGTGAGCCTGAAGATGAGGCAGGAGATGAAGTTCGCGGAGTTCCTGAGCAGGCCCAGCGAGCGACTCGAGTGGGAGAAGCAAGGACTGCCCAACGACGAGCTTTGCATCGAGAACGCGATCATCATGATGAACTACAACAGGTTCCCCTTGGTGATCGATCCGTCGGACCAGGCCCTCAAGTTCGTCATGAATCACCACCAGCAGCGGAAGATCCAGAAGACCAGCTTCGCCGACGAAGGCTTCATGAAGCACCTCGAGACCGCCATCCGATTCGGGCTGCCGCTCTTGGTCCAAGACGTGGAGAAGATCGACCCCATCCTCAACTCGGTGCTCAACAAGGAGGTCCAGAAGGCAGGCGGCCGAATCCTGATCCGAGTTGGCGACCAAGAGATCGACTACTCGGACGCCTTCGTGCTGTACATGATCACGAGGGACCCCAATGCCGCGTTCACCCCTGACCTCTGCTCCAGGGTGACCTTCGTGAACTTCACGGTCACTCCCTCGAGTCTCCAAGACCAGTGCCTCAACATCTTCCTGAAGGAGGAGCGGCCAGAGATCGACAAGAAGAGGAACGACATCACCAAGCTCCAGGGAGAATTCCGGGTGAAGCTGAGGCAGCTCGAAGACCAGCTCCTCAACGAGCTCACCGAGTCCGAGGGCAACATCCTCAACAACACGAAGTTGATCCAGACGCTGGAGACTCTGCAGAGAGAGGCCAAGGAAATCGCGGACGAGGTGGCTCAGGCCGACGAGACCATGAAAGAAGTCGAGGAGGTCACCGCAGAGTACCAGCCTCTCGCCAACATGGCGTCGCGAATCTTCTTCTCGCTGGACAGCATGTCGTCCGTCCACTTCCTGTACCAGTTCTCGCTGCAGTTCTTCATGGACACCTTGTTCTCCGTCATCGAAAAGAGCGAGAAACTCCGCCAAGTCCCCAGGACGAACCACGAGGCCCGACTGCAGGTGCTCATGCAGGAGTTTTTCGACAGAACCTTCGAAAATGCCGCTCGAGGCCTGCTCCAAGAGCACCAAACGCTGTTTGCCCTTCGCCTCGTCCAGATCCGCAAGCACGGCGACGAGAGGTTCGGGCGGCTCTTCAGCCTGCTCCTCAGGCCGGTCACAGTGCCGGTGCCGAGGCTGTCTCCGGGCCTCTTGGATGGAAGGCTCTCGAAGAGCCAGCTGGCCGCGATCGAGGAGATCTCCAGTGCCCACGAGTTCTCCGGCCTTGTGGCGAGCATGGAGACCGAGGAGTCGAGCTGGCTGACCTTCCTGGACCACCCGACTGCGGAGCTGGTCGTGCCCGAGCCATGGCGCCACGACAACCTGGACGCGAGCAAGGAAGCCCTGCAGGTGATGAGAATGATTCTCGTCAGAGCACTGCGGCCCGACCGAGCTGTCGAAGCGGCCGAACAGTTGATCCAGATGGTCCTGGCGGAGGAGGCGACTCACCAAGGGCCGCTGCAGCTGGACCACATCGTCGACAACGAGAGCAACGCCAGGAGCCCACTTCTCCTCGTGTCTGCTCCCGGCTACGACGCCAGCTACATGGTCGACTAGCTCGCCAAGGGCCAGCACAAGAAGTACACGTCTGTGGCCATCGGAAGTCCGGAGGCTTTCGAGCAGGCCGAGAGCGCGATCAAGCTGGCCGCCAGATCTGGGTCCTGGGTGCTCCTCAAAAATGTGCACTTGGCTCCCTCGTGGCTGGTCGAGCTGGAGAAGACCGTCTACAAGCTGGCGCTGCACGGCTCCTTCCGCCTGTTCTTGACGATGGAAGTGAACCCCCGGGTGCCCACCACGCTGCTGCGGGCATCTCACGTGCTCCTGTTCGAGCCGCCTTCGGGGATCAAGGCAGTGATGACGAGGTCCTACACCCAAGCGATCACCAAGGAGCGCTCTGACCAAAGGCCGGTCCAGCGGGCGAAGCTGCACTTCATTGTCGCCTGGTTCAACGCCGTCGTGCAGGAGAGACTGCGGTACATTCCGATCGGCTGGTCGAAGACCTACGAGTTCAACCAGAGCGACCAGAGATGCGTGCTGGACTGCGTCGACGAGTGGGTGGACTCAGTCGGCCAGGGAAGAGAGGCCATCGATCCCGACACGATTCCCTGGGACGCTCTGAGGACCCTGGTCAGCCAGTCCATCTTCGGCGGCAAGATCGACAACGACTTCGACCAAAAGATCTTGCAGTCGCTCGTGGAGTACTTCTTCAGGAAGGAGACGTTCGATGTCGACTGCCCGCTCTTCACTGCGGACGAGGACTCGTCAGCCCAGCCGCTCGTGATTCCCGACTTCAAGTGCTACCAGGACTTCCTCGGGTGGACCAAGCAGCTGCCCAACATCGAGTCCCCTGCGTGGAGTGGCCTGCCGATGAACGTCGAGAAACTCAACCGCATCCGACTCGCCGAGAGCCTGATCGCGAGCACCAGGCTCCTTCAAGGCACCGACGACGATGAGCTGCCCGGGCCAGGCCAGCCAGGAGACCGCGCGGCCGGCCAGACGCAGCCGGGGCTGGTCAGCCTCCTAGCTCGGAAGGTCGCGGCGTTCGACGACGTGCTGCCAGTCGAGCTCCCGACTCTGCAGCGAGCCGGTGCCCTGGTGAAGAACCCGCTCTTCCGATTCCTCGAGCGCGAGTGCAGCGTGCTCTCCGGACTCCTGCAGGCCGTGAGGAAGGACTTGCAACTCGTGCGCGAGGTGTGCGAGGGCGAGCGAAAGTCGACCAACCACATCAAGGCTCTGGCTCGGGCCCTCCACGCTGACGCAGTGCCGCCCAGCTGGAAGAAGTACGTCGTCCCTGACTCAATGCCCGCCGCCGAGTGGCTGAACGACTTCGCGCGCAGAGTTGAGCAGCTGAGGCGGCTCGCAGGCAGTGCCGACCAGGGCCGCAGCGGCATCTGGTTCGGTGGGCTGCTGGGCCCTGAGGCCTTCTTGATCGCAACCCAGCAAGCGACAGCTCAGCAGCACTCCTGGTCCCTCGAGGAGCTGGAGCTCAAGCTGGACTTCGATCCCAGTCCCGAGGAGATCCAGCGCGCAGTCGACGAGCGCTCCGGGTTCATCGTGCACGGCCTGGCGATCGAGAGCGCAGAGTTCGACGCCGCCGCGCGTCGCATCCGGCTGAGCAGCCAGCTGGCGTCCTCTCTGCCCACAGTCAACTTGCAGTGGGTCCGCAGGGACTCATCCAGCGCCAGGGGACAGCCCGCTGAGGAGGGGTCGGGAGGAGAGGGCCAGGCCGCCGACCTCGTTTCGCTGCCCCTGTACCTGACCCGCTCTCGGAAGAACCTGGTCTGCGCGGTCAGGATGCCCACCTACGGCGTCCCGCAGCACACCTGGTACCAGAGAGGAGTGGCCCTCTTCGCCAGCTGAGCACTCAGCCAGCACGTGCGCGCCAAAGTGCCTGCCCCAGCGGACCAACCAAAGCTGGTTAGAGACTGAACTTTGTTTTGTTAAGCTGCCGCTAAGGCGCACTCTAAGGCGTTCCGCCATAATCTCTGCCTTTCCATTTCACTCATTTGCCGATCGGCCAGGGACTCGGTGTCCTTGCCCTTCGCATCCATTTCCCGATCGCTGGGTTCCACATTTCTTGCTCGAATTTTGCCTAAAGTTTTGATTCAACTTTATGTAATTAATTTTGAACAATTGTCAATAATAATTATCGAACGCAAATGTCCACCGCCAAAGCAAAAGCAGTCCAGGAGACAACCAAGCACCAGGGCGGCGCACCGAGGGCCAGGCTCAGGTCCGACGCGGTCCTCCCTCGCGCAGCACCGAGAGGCGCCTCCAAGTCGGGGGAGACCGAGGCCCATCTCGCAGCCCAGGCAGGCGTGCTCAGGGTGTCCGGAGTGAGCCAGGGCAGCTACAATGCCCTCAGGAGCGCTCTCCAGGCATAGCGATTGTGGGAGACGCGCTCGAGAGTGCCACAGGACTCCCCGTCGCTGAGGGCCTGCCAGCATCTGCTCCGCCAAGTCGACACCCAGCGCGAGCAAGTGGACCACGGGCTGGAGGAAGCCCAGCGCAGCATCACGCGGCTCTACAGGTCGCTGATGGAGAACGAAGGGATCAGGAGCGACGTGACGGCATGGCACGACAGCTCCCCAGCCCCAAGCGGCAGCGACGCACCCGGCCCAGTCGGGTTCGCGGGCCTCCCTCCGAAGGTGAAGAATACTTTCCACCTCAACGTGATCAAAGCCAGCGGCGGGAAGGCCGCCGAGGCCTCTGAGTGGGCGAGGCAGGGCAGCTCAGGCCAAGTGCCAGCGAGGCAGCCAGGCTCGTCCCTCTGCCAGGAAGGGGCTCGCGGGGCCCAGCAGCCCGGCCAGCTGGTCTCCACCGACGAGGGCGACCCGTACAACCAGAGCAAGGTGAACAGCGACAGCCTGGCCAACGCCCTCTGCAACGACAACAACATCCTCAAGGCAGACCAGCTGCAGCGACAGCGGGAGCTGAGGCAGGCTCGCGGAGGGCCCGGCAGCTCCAGAGCCCCCGTGACTGGCGAGCCTTCGCAGCAGCCCTCGGCAGTGGGCGGGCTGTCTTCGCCCTTCGTGTCCAAGGGGAGGGACCTCCTCTACGCTCAGGGCCCTCCGCACGACCCGATCAGCGAGAGGGATGCGCAGAAGCTCTTCACCGTCGACAACCCGGCCAATCTCTACATCCACGGCCAGCTGCGGAAGAAAATCTACAAGCATGTGGCCCTCAACTACCACGAGGCGCCAGCTCAGGCCTGCCAAACGGCACCGGCCACTCGCGTGCAGCTCGAAGGCTTCAGCGAGCAGTTCCTCGCAGCCCAGCGGAGGGGCGGACAGCAGGCCCCGAGCTGCCTGCCGTAGCTCCAGACACTGCCGAACTGCTACACCGGCGATTCGCGAAGGCACACGAGGGGCCAGCGTGGAGGCCCGGCTGCCCAAGACGGGAGTGCCGCCGAGCGAGGCAGCGCGTACTTCAGCTTCGAGCAAGTCAAGGCGGGGGTGGCGGACATAGAGATGGTGGCCAATCTGGGCCAGCCCTACAACAACGGCTACTGCCACCTCAACCCGATCTACGACTTCGAGCCCGCCAACGTCGAGATGCTCGTGATGGCGAGGCTGGCCTTCTCGATGAAGAAGGACAGGATCCTCAGCTTCATGCGCAATGTTGCCAACCGGAACTGCGAGGTCTACCAGAGGTACGGGCAGTACAAGAAGGAGGCCTTCCCGAAGTATCACCACCAGCAGGCAGCTCGCCTCGAGCTGACGGACCGGGAGCTCCAGGCGCAGTACCCCCAAGTGTACCGGCAGCACTACCAGTCGACGAGGTCCAAGAGCATCACGGACGTCTTCAACATCCAGTTCAACGAGTTCGGCGAGATCCAGGACATCGTGCAGAAGACCCAGCTGTGCAGCTTCCACATCCAGCAGCGGGCGGAGGGCATCAGCCTCGACAACCAGCCAGTGTCGATTTCCTTCTCCCCCGACTGCTACATGTGCACGAACCTGAGGTCTGGGCGCAGAGTCCGCAACCAGGGCGAGGAGGACGAAGACGAGATGTGGCGCTACAAGGAGAACTTCGCCAAGATCACCAGGATCAAGACCGACATCTACTCCAACCTGCCCATCTGCGTCGACGTCAGGAACGAGAATCTCCAGAGGGACCCTGTCGACTACGAGCTGGAGCACAAGAGGCGCCAGGTGTGGAGCGTCCAGGACCTCAAGACCTTCTTCGCTGTGCTCAGCGAGTCGCCCAAGTACATCTGGGTCGCCAGCTCAAGGCTCCCGCACAAGACTTCGAAGGAGATTCTCTACTTCAACCAGGCCTTCGCAGGGCTGATGCGCTTCGAAGCGTTCCAGGCCGAGGTGAACCAGATGAAGCAGCAGCTCAAGCACCACAGGGAGCGCATCCCGCAAGCCCTCACCGAGCTGATCGAGCGCTGCCTGGAGCCGCTCTACACGCACCTGTCGGCTTCAGGGCGACTGCTGGCCCCGGAGTGGCTGTGCTCGGCCAGCGGGGAGCAGACCTCGTTGGCAGGCACCAGCAGGTACGACTCGGTGAGGCTCAACCTCCAGGAGCTCGTCGAGATCTACTCCAAGGTCAGCCCACAGCGGCTTCAGCGGGAGGCGCGAGGCACCCTGCGAGGGGCGGGCCAGGCACCCAGTCCTGCCGTCTGCGGGGCCATCAGCCAGGAGAAGCCGGCGAGCCTCGGACTCTTCCCGATGAATGCAGCGAGGCGGGCGGGCCACCTCTGCAGCGTGCCAGGTGGAGCCGGGACCTCTGAGCTGCCCTCGCTGCCCTACTTCGAGAAGATCGAGCGGTGCAGCCGGAGGATAGGAGAGTACTACCTGGCGAACCGCCAGCTGGTGGACCAGCTCTGTGCCAACAAGAGGGAGTTCTTGCTCCGCTTCTTCGGCTTCCACTGCTCCAGGCTCACGTGCGCCTCCCTGCTGCAGCTGAGCCAGCACGACGTGGCCAAGTACTGCAACCCCTACAGCAAGCGGGAGGTCAGGCAAGGCAAGCGACACTTGAGCGAGTTCCTGGCGCAAGGGGACTTCTTCAGTGGCGGGGGCAAGCTCGGCTACTACTACCAGGACCGAAACTTCCTGAGCGAGGTCGAGTTCGAAGACTGCGTGGGTCCTCTGGCTCAGATGCAGTTCGAGTCGCGTCCCAGGCTAGAGGCGGCGGCGGACGGGGCCCAGGGCACCCAGGCGAAGCGGCTGAAGACGGACGACCAGGACCCCATGTCGCCTCCGTGGGTGCCCTGCCTGGAGCAGGCCGACAGGCCCAACCCCGAAGGCGCGGCGGTCGGACAGTAGCCTGAAGGAGCGGACCCGGGTGCGGCGAGACTCCCGGGAGGGAGCCCTCTGCAGCGTGGAGAGCCTGCAGGGCCAAGGAGCTTCACCGTGGAGTACTTCAGCAAGCGCACCTCCAAGCTCATGGAGAAGCAGAGGAGGACGAGGCTCGCCCAGTCTCAGCTGGAGCAAGGAGGCGTGGAGATCAGCGGGGGCAGCAAGCAGCAGCTGGCCGAGCGCCTCTTCTTCTCCAGCACCCAGATGGAGCTTGATGTCGAGGGACTCCTCCTGGCAGCGCAGCAGCCCTCGTCGGGGCAGGCCGCCTCGGCGGCGGAGCCAGGAGCGGGCAGCAGGCAGGAGGGTGACGTGGCAGCAGGGTAGTTCAAGGCGCCAAGGCCAGCTGCCTACGCAGGCGGCTATCACTGGCCCTCCAAGCGAGCCTAGCTGCTGGGCCAAGCCCAGGATCAGCGCGCAGCCCAGAAGGCGTCGGCGGAGGCCCAGGCGCAAGGGATGGCAGCGAGTGGCTCACTGTCGACGGCTGCACCCCACGCCTCCGCTGCCCAAGGTTTGCAGCAGGAGATGGGCCAGCTCGGGGATCCCTTCCAAGCGGCCGTTTCAGACTCGGGCCAGGTGACGGGCCCCGTGAACCAGCCAACTCTCTTCGGGAGCAGCATCAAGGCCCAGAACCAGTGGCAGCGAGACGAGAAGGAGAAGTTCATCCAGCTCCTCCAGCTCCACGGCCGCAACTGGCAGGTGATCGCCGACGAGCTGCCCCGGCGCACCGCTCAGCAGTGCCGGAACTACTTCCAGAACTACAAGTACAAGCTGCGCCTCGGACGGTACCTGCCCTCCCACGACGAGCTTCACGTGCAGGCTGGAGGCAGCTGGAGTCCCTCGGAGAGGAACTGAGTGAGATAGGCTATGATGTCTCTTTAATAATATAAACTTCAAATTAAAATCTTTGAATGAAGCTTCATTAACAAAATAAAAGTTATAAATTAAATTTTGAGTCATTTTCTTGGGGTTTTGGGGTTTTGGGG
>Ga0075467_10001582_pt1 | contig 18829 bp, 15 predicted proteins | sample DEB08_DNA_9_FD_75067 | JGI IMG/M metagenome (GOLD analysis project Ga0075467, IMG submission 75067) | Aqueous microbial communities from the Delaware River and Bay under freshwater to marine salinity gradient to study organic matter... | ecosystem: Environmental > Aquatic > Marine > Coastal ... | reverse complement strand
TCATCAACCTTCGGAAAAGCGTATTCCCAACTGGCTGCGGCGCCTGTCTCTGATGGCGGAGAAAGAGGCCGTCATAAAACGGGTTGAATGGGCTGTCTTGCTGCTGTTTGGCGCGATCATGCTCGGCACCTATTTTCTGCTGAGCCGGCAATCCGATCAGACCGATTTCATTTCTCCGCCTTTGACCGCTGCGCTGCTGGTCGCAAACCTGATCCCGGCGATGACATTGCTGGTGCTGTTCGGTCGGCGGATTGCAAAGGACCGGGCGGCCAAGTCGTCGATCGGCAGCAAGGGCCGTCTGCACGTCCGGCTGGTTGCCTTGTTCTCCCTGGTGGCCAGCATCCCGATGTTGCTCGTGGTCATATTTGCCTCGCTGCTGTTCCAATATGGCGTCGAATTCTGGTTCTCCGATCGGGCCAGGGGCATGCTGGAAAATGCCAACGACCTGGCGCGCGGCTATTATGAGCAGAATCAGCGCGAGGTGGGTGAAGAGACGATCACCATGGCCAATGATCTGCGCAACTATTTGCAGCAGGCCGATCTCCAGAGCCCGGAATTTGCGGAGGGCTATGTGTTTCAGGTGCTGTCGCGCAAGCTCAATGAATCGGCCATAATCGAATTCGGTGCCGATGGTGTCGCTAGGACAGCGGCAGCCGTCGATCCCGATGACGCTGACCAGGAGCCGAAGATCACCCCGGCGGTACTGAAACAGCTGGAGCAGGGGAAAGACTATGTAGTGACGGCCCGGCCCAACAAGATCGAGGCGGTCACCGCGCTCGATCTGAAATCGCGGATTTTCCTCTACGCGGCGCGGGATTCCGATATGCTGGCACTGAGCCAGTGGGAGCGGGCCCAGGCCGTCCTGGCGGACTATGAAGAGCTTTTCTCGCGATCCAGAAGCCTGCAACTGCAGTTCAACATAGCCCTGTTCGTCATTTCCCTGCTCATCGTCGGCCTGGTGCTGTGGATTGCACTGCTGGTTGCCGACCGGATGGTAAAACCGGTGAGCGATCTGGTCCATGCCGCCAAGCGGGTCACCGAAGGGGATCTCGCGACGCGGGTGCCCACGACATTTGAAAATGACGAGATCGGCACCCTTGGCCGGGCCTTCAACCGGATGACCGAGCGGCTGGAAACGCAGACCACGGCCCTGATCACCGCCAACGAACAATTGGGCAGCAGGCGCGCATTTATCGAGGCGGTGCTGGAATCGGTTACCGCCGGGATCATCAGCCTGGATACAAAGGGGGAGATCAGACTGGTCAATTCGCAGGCACAGTCACTGCTGTCCAAGCCGATTGATGACTTGCTCGATGCCGACATCGGCAAGGCGGCTCCACAATTTGCCGAGCTGATTAGGGATGGTGTGGAAAATAGCATCATCGAATTTGCCTCCGATTCCGACATAAGGACATTGGCGGTGAAGATTGTTGGTGGCCCGTCCGGACATGTCATCACCTTTGAAGACATAACCCAGCAATTGCTGGATCAACGGCGGGCTGCCTGGTCCGACGTCGCCAGGCGGATCGCGCATGAAATCAAGAATCCGTTGACGCCGATCCAGCTGGCAGCCGAGCGGTTGCAGCGACGATTTGGTCCGCGCATCACCGACGATGGTGCGGTGTTTGAAAATCTCACCAATACGATTGTCCGGCAGGTCGGGGATTTGCGGAATATTGTCGATGAATTTTCGTCTTTTGCGCGTATGCCCAAACCGGTTTTCCGCGAGGAAAATCTCGACGATATCATGAAACAGGCCCTGTTCATGCAGGATGTCGCATGGCCGGCCATCACCTTCAACTTCGTCTCTGATGATCAACCGATATCGCTGGTCTGCGATCGCCGGCAACTGGGCCAGGCATTCACCAACATCATCAAGAATGCGGCGGAAGCGATTCAGCAAAAGGCCGAAACCAATGCCGGTTTCCAGATTTCTGATGGCGAAATAGATCTCGCCGTTCGCAAGGAAAAGCAGATCATTGTCATTGAACTGACCGACAATGGCATCGGTCTGCCGATCGAACGGGATCGTATCGTCGAACCCTATATGACGACCCGGGCGAGCGGCACCGGCCTGGGACTCGCGATCGTCAAGAAGATCGTCGAGGAACATTTCGGCGAGATAAAGTTTAGCGATGCGCCCGGCGGCGGCACCAGGGTGACGATCCGGCTCAGCCCGTCCAAATTGGCACGGTTGTCGCACGGCTCGGTGGATCGCTCAGGCGGATCGCAGTCCGACCCGGCGGAAGATAGCGAACAGATGGCAGAAATTGAAAAATGAGGATTAGAGGTTCAACATGGCGTTAGATATTCTGGTTGTCGACGACGAACCCGATATTCGAGATCTTATATCCGGTGTTCTGGAAGACGAGGGCTACACGACCCGGGTTGCCGGCGATAGCGATGCCGCCCTTGCTGCCGTGAACGAGCGGCGGCCTTCGCTGGTCCTGCTCGATGTCTGGCTGCGGGGATCGCGGCTGGACGGCCTGGAATTGCTGACCGAAATGAAGCAGCTCGATGCAAAAATGCCGATCATCGTCATTTCCGGTCACGGCAATATCGACACGGCGGTTGCCGCCATCTCGCAAGGCGCTGTCGATTTTATCGAGAAGCCCTTTGAAGCGGAACATCTGCTGCATCTGGTGGCGCGGGCGACCGAAACCGAGCGGCTGCGCCGGGAAAATGAGATTCTCAAGGCACGGGTGGGCTTTGCCGATGAGCTGACCGGCAATTCGGCAGCGGTCAACAATGTGCGGGCGACATTGAAACGCGTTGCGGGCACCGGCAGCCGCCTGCTCATTTCCGGCCCGGCAGGGGTCGGCAAGGAAGTGGCTGCCCGATTGATGCACAATTGGAGCTCGCGTTCCGATGCGGCCTTCGTAACCATCAGCGCCGCGCGACTCTCCCCGGAAAGCGTAGAAGAGGAGCTTTTCGGAACCGAGCGCAATGGCAAGATTGAAAAAACCGGGCTGATGGAAGAGGCGCACGGCGGAACCCTGTTCATTGACGAGGTCGCCGATATGCCCCTCGATACCCAGGGCAAGATCCTGCGGGTATTGACGGAGCAGAGCTTCAACCGGCTTGGCGGCTCCCAGAAAGTCAACGTGGATGTCCGGGTCGTGTCGGCAACTTCGCGCGACCTGGAGGTGGAGATACGCGAAAAGCGGTTCCGGGAAGATCTATTCTATCGCCTCAATGTCGTGCCGGTCGTCTTGCCGCCACTGAACCAGCGGCGCGAGGATATTCCGGTGCTGGTCGACCATTATGCGGCGCGCTTCGCAGCGGAACAGCGGCTGCAACCCCCCGAGATATCGGATGAAGCCATGGCTGCGCTCCAGGCCTGCGACTGGCCGGGCAATGTCCGGCAGCTGCGAAATGTTGTCGAACGCACGATCATCCTGGCGCCGAAGGACAATTTCACCAAGATAGAGGTGGAAATGTTGCCGCCGGAGGTGCTTGGCAATGACGACGATCTCGACCAAGGTGTGGCTTCGTTGATGGGATCGCCGCTGCGAGAGGCGCGGGAGAGTTTCGAGCGGGAATATCTGAAAGTGCAGATCCGGCGCTTTTCCGGCAATATTTCGAAAACGGCCAATTTCATTGGCATGGAACGATCCGCACTGCACCGGAAACTGAAAATTTTGGGCCTGGCCTCGCGAAAGAAGACGGACGTCGAGTAGGCGATACGGTTAAGCGGTTGTCCCGGAGGCACTAATCCCATATATGAAGGACGAAGGTCCCCCGATCACCGAATATACCTTCGCAGAAATCATAAAATGCCATCGCAAAGATAGCCAATAATTGGAGTCAAATATGGCCGAAAAATCAAACAATCTACAGGATTTATTCCTGAACTCCCTCCGGAAGTCAAAAACCCCCGTGACGATGTTCCTGGTCAAGGGTGTCAAACTTCAGGGCATTGTGACCTGGTTCGACAATTTTTCTGTCCTTCTGCGCCGCGACGGACAATCGCAGCTGGTTTACAAACATGCCATCTCGACGATCATGCCGTCCGAGGCGCTCGACACGCAGCCTTTTGCCGAGCTGATGAGCAACACCAAGACCCGGGCAGGGGTGCTGCAGGAAGTATTCCTCACCGCAGTCCGGGAAAGCAATGATCCGGTGACGATGTTTCTCGTCAATGGGGTGATGTTGCAGGGTGAAGTCTCTGCCTATGACCTTTTCTGCATATTGCTGGAACGGGAAGGCTTGTCGCAACTTGTCTACAAACACGCCATATCCACCGTGCAGCCCGGCGGACCGCTCAATCTTGCGGATTATAACAATGCAGATGATGGTGTGCATTGATACCATTTGAAAAGGAAAGTCTCGACAGCAAAAGCCGTCGGGCGCTCATCGTACATCCGGACATGGTGTCCCTGAGCCAGTCCGCGCTCGAGCATCGGCTGGAAGAGGCGGTTGGCCTGGCCCGCGCCATCGGTCTGGTGGCGGTGGCCTCTCACTATTATTCGGTTCGCAAGCCCAAGCCCGCCACCTTGTTTGGCTCGGGCCAGGTGGACCAGATCCGCAAGATGATGGAAGAACATGGCGCATCCATATTGATCGTGGATGGCAGTCTCAGCGCAATTCAGCAGCGCAATCTGGAAGAAAAGCTGGACGTAAAGGTGATTGACCGGACGGGCCTCATCCTTGAAATATTCGGTGCGCGGGCGGCCACGGCAGAGGGCCGTTTGCAGGTGGAGCTCGCGCATCTCGACTATCAGGCGGGCCGCCTGGTCCGCAGCTGGACCCATCTGGAACGACAACGCGGCGGCTTCGGCTTTCTCGGCGGCCCGGGCGAAACCCAGATCGAGTCCGATCGCCGGATGATCCGCGACCGCATGGCCAAATTGCGCAAGGATCTGGACCATCTGCGCAAGTCCCGCACCCTGCACCGCGAACGGCGGCAGCGCGCGCCCTGGCCGGTCATTGCCCTGGTCGGCTATACAAATGCCGGCAAGTCGACCCTGTTCAACCGGCTGACCGGCGCCGATGTTTTTGCCGAGGACTTGCTGTTTGCCACCCTCGATCCGACCATGCGGGAATTCTCCCTGCCGGGCTATGACAAGGCGATACTATCGGACACGGTGGGATTTGTGTCCGATCTTCCGACGCAGCTGGTCGCCGCGTTCCGGGCGACGCTCGAAGAGGTGACAGCCGCCGACGTCGTGATCCACGTGCGTGACATTTCGCACGAGGCAAGCGACGCACAGGCCCGGGATGTAAGGCAAATATTGGCGGACCTTGGCGTGTCCGAGGAATCGGGCGAGGGGCCTCCGGTGATCGAGGCCTGGAACAAGATCGACAAGATTTCTCCAGAAGACCCGCAATTTTCCCGTATCTCCTCACCCCTGCCGGAAAATGTTTGCACAATCTCAGCCGAAACCGGCGACGGCGTCGACCGGCTGGTCAATCTGATCGCGAAGACCCTGTCGGAAGGGCACAAGTCTGAAAAGATTGCCATCGCAGCGTCCGACGGCAAGCGCATGGCCTGGTTGCACGAAAATGGCCGGGTGCTGAGCAGCGAGCAGCAGGCCAACGATCTGATATTGACGGTGGAAATGTCGCCGCGCAACTGGGGACGCTATCGCGCGCTGGACTAGCGGTTCAGGAAGTGGCCAGTCGTACCTTGGCTTTCTGCCATTCCGCTTCCAGTTCCTCGAGCGACATGTCTTGCATGTCCTTGTTTAGATTGGCTTCTACCGTATTGAATCTTTTGGTGAATTTCTCTGTGGCATCGGCAAGGGCGCGTTCCGCATCGACCTTGTAATGACGGGCAAGATTGACCGCGGAAAATAGCAAATCTCCAATTTCCTCATGCACTTCTGCATTGCTAGTGGCGGCCGCAACCTCGTCCAGTTCCTCGAGCAACTTGTCCTTCACCGGTGCCTTGTCGGGCCAGTCAAAGCCGACACGGGCCGCCCTTTTCTGTATTTTCTGGGCGCGCAGCAATGCGGGCAAGGCGAGCGCCACCCCGTCCAGAGCGCTCGATTGGCCGGATGACTCGCGTTCACCGGCCTTGATCTGCTCCCAGCCGGGGCTCTCGTCGGCCTCGCCAAAGATGTGAGGATGGCGCCGGGTCATCTTGTCACAGATTGATTGGACCACATCCCGAAAGTCAAATGCTCCGCTGTCGGCGGCAATCTGGCTGTGGAACACGACCTGCAGCAGGAGATCACCAAGTTCGTCGCGAAGTGCAACCATATCGTCGCGGCCGATGGCATCGGCGACCTCATAGGCTTCCTCGATCGTATAGGGTGCAATGGTCTTGAATGTCTGCACCTTGTCCCAGTCGCAGCCGAGCTCCGGATCGCGCAAAAGCCGCATGATTTCAAGCAGGGGATCGATCAAAGGGGCATCCGTTCTAACCCGTCTATCAGGTTGATAATATATATTATGTTAAATTAAAGATCATCCCGCAGGGACATTTGTTGGCGGTTCCAAAACCATTTCGGTCCCCTCTACGCGCCAACTTCGCAACTTTGACAAAAAATTCATCCCAATCACATTGGAATCGCCAAATTCCTCGGCAACGACAACGGCCAAATCCTTTGCTACCATTGGTCCGACCTGCAGCGACTGGATCGTTCCGCGCTGCGCCTCGACCGATCCGTTCGCCGTAGTCAACACCACCGGAAACGGGCTTTCGCTGATATCGACGCCGGCATTCTCCGCAGTCCTCAATGTCATCGCGGTGGTGGTCGCTCCGCTGTCAATCAGAAACCGCACCGGCAGCGCGTTAACCTTTGCGTCCACCCAGAAATGACCATCTGCCGACTGCCGAATCCTCAGAGTATGGCCAACCACGACCTGCTCGTTCGCACCGGTCATTTCGCCCGATACCCGGCTCCATACAGTTAATATTTCGCGCTGATAGGAAAAGCCGACGATGAAGACGGCGAAGATCGCCACCCACAACAGTATATTGCGGACGATCTCGCCAAAGCCGATCCGTCGCGAAAACAAGGCACTGGCGACCAGAACCAGCGCTCCGATTGCGAAAACAAGATTGATATTTTGGTCTTCGGTCACCGTCAGATTTCTTTCACATATCCATCATAAGCTGGCCGAACATGGTCCGGCAATATGCTTGCAAGATGGGCATAGTCCATCGACTTGTCCATATGAGTCAATAGGCTCAATCCAGGCCGCACGTCCTCTATCAGCGCCAGCGTCATGCCCAGATGCGCATGGGTCGGATGCGGTTTGTTGCGCAAGGCGTCGACGACAAACAGATCGCAACCCTGGTACAGGGTCCGCATCTCCGCCGTGACCTCGCCAAAATCGGTGGCATAGGCGACGGATTTTCCCTCATGTTCGAAACGCAATCCTGCCGAGGTAATGCCGCCGTGCGGCTGGTCGACATGGCGGAGCAAGATATCTCCGATTTCAATATCGCGCTCCATCGCGATTCCCTCGCAGATAGACGGATAATAGTCATGCCCTTCAAAGGCATAGGCAAAGCGCTGTTTCAGACTGTCAAGAGCAAATGGCCGGGCAAAGGCCGGAATGGGGTTACGCTTTTGCTGGAATACCGACCGCAGATCGTCGATACCGTGGCTATGATCGGCATGGTCATGCGTCCAGACAACCGCGTCGACGCGGTCGATGCCATTGTCGAGAAACTGGTTGCGCAAATCCGGCGAGGTATCGACCAATATCCTGGTTGTCGGGCTTTCCACCAGGATCGACACGCGGCTCCTCCGGTTTTTCGGTTCTTCCGGGTCGCAATCGCCCCAGTCATTGCCGATACGCGGCACGCCAGTCGAAGTCCCGCATCCCAATATCGTAAGTTTCAAGGCCACATTCAGGGCCGCGCCTTGGAGAAGAGCCGGTAGAAATTGCGACTGGTGGATTCGCAAAGCTGGTCATATTCCTCGTTGCGTAGTCCGGCGAGATAACGGGCGGTTTCGGCAACGAAGGCCGGCTCCCCGGTTTTTCCACGATGCGGAACCGGGGCGAGGAAGGGCGCATCGGTTTCGACGAGCAGGCGATCTGACGGCAATTTTGCAGCCGTTTCCTGCAGATCCTTGGCGTTCTTGAAAGTGACGATACCGGAAATCGATATATATAGCCCGAGCGCCAGGGCCTTCTGCGCGAAAGCCTCGCTCGCCGTGAAGCAATGGATCACACCGCTATAGGCGCCCTGCTCCATTTCCTCGGCCATGATTTCGGCGGTGTCATCCTCGGCATCGCGGGTATGGACGATGATCGGCAGGCCGGTCTGGCGCGCCGCATGAATATGGGTGCGGAAACTCTGTCTCTGGCGTTCCCGGTCGCTGTGATCATAATAATAGTCCAGCCCGGTTTCGCCGATCGCAATGACCCGGGGGTGCGCCGCCTCGTCGACCAGCTTGCCGAGATCAATATCGGGATGGGCATCCGCTTCGTGTGGATGAATGCCAATGCTCGCCCAGACGTCCTTTTCTCGTTCGGCCGTCGCGACGATGTCGCGCCATTCGCTTTCCCGCGTGGAAATATTCAGCATCGCGGTAACACCGCTGTCCCTGGCCCGATCAAGGATAGCGCCCTGCTCTTCCACCAGCCCCTTGTAGTTCAGATGGCAATGGCTATCGATCAGCATGTCAGAGATTCACTTCATCGGTCAGCAGCTCCAGCCGAGGGAAAATTCCCGTGGGCGGCGGCAATTCAAGCCCGGATTCGATCGGCGTGGCCAGATTCTCAAAATCTCGCGCATCTGCCGGTTGTGCGAGCAAGTCCAGCATCCTGTCACAGCTTTCTGGCATCGCCCAGCGCAGCATGATCGCCAGTTGCCGGATCGCTTCCGCAGTATGATACAAGACGCTGTCCGCCCGCGCCGGGTCAGTTTTTCGCAACGCCCAAGGTGCCTGATCGGCGAAATAGGTGTTGGTTGCGCTCAGACGTTCGCGAATGATGTCGAGTGCCTGGTCGATCTTGAACAGGCCGCCGGTCATCGCCACCTTGACGTCGGTAAAACAACTGTCCAGCTGGCTAAGTAATTGCCGTTCGGCGTCCGTCACAGCACCTGGAGACGGTATCCGACCATCGCAATTCTTGGCGATCATCGACAGGCTGCGCTGCGCCAGATTCCCGAAATTATTGGCAAGATCGGCATTGGTCTTGGTAACAATAGCATCAGCGGAATAGGTGCCATCCTTGCCGAACACGACGTCGGCCAGCAGGAAATAGCGCAGTTGATCGACGCCAAAACGCTGTGCCAGCTCCATCGGATTGACCACATTGCCAACCGATTTGGACATTTTTTCCCCGCGGTTCAGTAAAAAACCGTGACCGAACACCTGCTTGGGCAGTGGCAGCCCAGCGCTCATCAGAAAGGCCGGCCAGTAAACGGCATGAAAACGGACGATGTCCTTGCCGATCAAGTGCAGATCTGCGGGCCAATATTTTGCGAACATTCCCTGCGTATCGGGATAGCCGACTCCGGTCATATAGGTCGTCAGCGCATCGACCCAGACATACATCACATGACCCGGCGATCCTGGCACCGGCACACCCCAGTCAAAACTCGTCCGCGAAACGCTGAGATCCCTCAGCCCGCCCTCGACAAAGCGCATGACTTCATTGCGTCTGCTTTCGGGCTGGATGAACTCGGGATGTTCTTCGTATAATTTCAGTAACTTGTCCTGATATTCGGACAGTTTGAAGAACCATGTTTCTTCTGCTGTCCACTCGACCGGCGTGCGCTGCGGTGAAAGCTTCTCGCCCCCCTCGCCTGTTTCCAGCTCGTCTTCTGCATAAAAGGCTTCGTCGCGGACCGAATACCAGCCTTCATATCGATCAAGATAAAGGTCGCCATTGGCCTCCATTGCTTTCCACAAAGCCTTGCTGGCTTCATGATGCGCCGGTTCGCTGGTGCGACGAAATCCATCATATCCAATATTCAGTTTGTCGCACATCTCTATGAAATAGGACGACATTTCATCCGCGAGCTTGATTGTTTCGACGCCGGCATCGCGCGCCGTCTGCACCATCTTCAAGCCATGTTCGTCGGTTCCCGTGATCAGCCGGACATCGCGTCCGCTGAGTCGGTAAAATCGAGCAATAGCATCGGCGGCGATCGCCTCATAGGCATGGCCGATATGCGGACGACCATTGGGATAGCTGATCGCGGTGGTGATATAAAAGGTTTCAGACATGTCCATCTCTCTTGATGGAATGGCGGCGCTTGTAAACAGCCAAAATCCCTATTTTCCCGGCTCGGTCGGCGCGAGATCGGCCATCAGGCTGCCCAGCCGGAATATTACCGCCTGACTATCGAGCGCTTTCGGCAGAGCTGTCGAGGCCAAGTCACTGGCTTCACGCCATTTTTCGATGGCCTGCAGCGTAGCGGCTAACCCGCCATCCCTGATTCTCTCGGCAATCAGACTGGGAGCCCGCTCCAGAAATGCTCGATATCTCGGTGGTGCGGCCTTCAACGCCAGCTTTCGCGATAATTCGCTTTTCAATCGATTGTCCCGGTCGCCGGTCCTGATGATTTCGCGCGCCAATCCCTCCAGTTCTGCCAGACCGACCTCGACATATTGCAGCGCGCGTCCGGGCGAGCCCTCTCCAGCCAGGACAAGCGCCTGGAGTTCGGCTTCATCCAAACCGGGAGCGGCGCTTTTCAGCACCAGACGCATGTCTTCATCGCTCAGCGGATCAAAACGCAGCATCTGGCATCGCGACCGGATGGTCGGCAATAGCCGGTCCGGCATATGGCTGATCAGGAAGAAAATCGTATTTTTTGGCGGTTCTTCAAGATTTTTCAGGATGGCATTCGCGCCCGCGCGCTCCAGGTCATCCGCCGCGTCGATGATGACCACCCGATATTCCGAGATCGACGACTGATTTTGAAACAGCGGTTGCAGGGCACGAATCTGATCGACCTTTATGTTCCGGGCAAGATCATGCTCATCCAGCGAATCGAGGCCATTGTCCCGCGCCTTTTTCTCCTCCTTGTCGCCTTTCGGACCCCGCCGGAGCAAGCGGAAGTCCGGGTGTGACCCGGCGGCAAGCAGATGCCCGGCTTCATCGTCCTGATTCTCGCTGAAACCGGCAGGCCGGTTGCGCGAATTGAGCAGGAAATGAGCGGCCTGCTGGGCAAAACCGGCCTTGCCCAGTCCCTTGTCACCCGCGAGAATCCAGGCGTGGTGCAGCATGTCCCTGTTCAACGACTGGCGGAATATCTGCCGCGGTTTGTCGTGGCCCAGATAGGACGTCATGACGTCAGGTCCTCGAGGCCTTGCAGCAGTTTTGCGGTAACAGCTTCGACGGTTTGTGACGCATCCACGAGACGGATGCGTTCTGGTTCATCGGCAGCAAACCGCCGGAACTTGGCCATGACCGCACGATGATAGTCGCTATCCCGGCCACCGATCCGGTCGCTGCCGCCTCGATCTCTCGCAGCGGCCCGTCTTGACGCCACTGCTTCCGGCAGATCGAGAATGAAAGTGCGGTCGGGCATCAGGTTTCTGCTGCCAACCCGGTGTACATCCATGATCTCGGAGTCGCTGAGATCGCCATTGACACTTTGATAAGCGCGGCTGCTGTCGACGAAACGATCACAGACAACCCATTCTCCCGCCGCCAAGGCAGGACCGATTAATTTGGCGCAATGTTCGGCACGGGCCGCGGCGAATAATAAGGCTTCGGTGCGCATGTTCCATTTTTCCTCGGCGCCGCTCAACAGCAGCTCGCGGATGATTTCTGCGCCTGGTGTGCCGCCCGGTTCCCGGGTCAAGCGGACAACATAGCCTTTTGCCTCGAGTGCGCTTGCGAGAGATTTCGCCTGGGTCGACTTTCCAGTACCTTCGCCGCCTTCCAGGCTGATGAACTTGCCCCAGGTCACGCCAGTCCGAGCAGGGATTTCAATCCGGCCCAGACCCGATCGAAAAAGCCGGCCTCGCCTACATCTTCGCCCGCGACCAACGGTACGGCCTGCTGGCCGGCATCCGCAGTGGTGACGATCAACGTTGCAATCCTCTGTCCCTTGGCAATTGGTGCCTTTATCGGACCGTTATAGGTCACTTTCATCGATATCTTGCCATCAGACGCTTTTGGAATCGTGGCAAACAGATCCTTGGCGGCAACAAGCGACACGGTCGAGCTGTCGCCCATCTGGACCTCTGCGCTCTGGATTTTCGTGCCTTTGTCAAAAAGCTTCCTGGGCTCCCAGGCGTTGAAGCCCCAGTTCATGAATTTCACAGATTCCTCGATACGGCCATTGTAGCTATCCAGACCGGCCAGAACCGATACCAGCCGCCGTCCCTTCTGTTCCGCTGAACCGGTAAAGCCATAGCCTGCTTCCTCGGTATGGCCGGTCTTCAACCCGTCGGATCCCGCCACTTTGCCCATCAAGGGATTCCGGTTCGATTGCTTGATGCCATTCCACTCAAATGCATCCTGGCCATAGAAGGCATCATATAATTTCGGGAATTTGCTGACGGTTTCCGACCCCAGTTTGGCCAGGTCCCTGGCAGTGACCATGGTCCGCCCTTCGTCTGGCCAGCCGTTGCTGTTGCCAAACCGGCTATTCGTCATGCCCAGTTCCTTTGCCCGCTTGTTCATCAGCGCGACAAAGGCTTCTTCGGTGCCGGCAATGCCCTCGGCAAGGACGACACAGGCGTCGTTGCCCGACAGGGTTACGATGCCATGCAGCAGATCGCGCACACTGACCTGATCACCCACGCCAAGAAACATGGTGGAACCCTGATTATTCCACTTTTTCCAGGTTTCCTCGTTGACGCGAAATTTGTCATCCAGCTTCAACTTGCCCTTGTTGATCAGGTCAAAGGCAACATAGACGGTCATCATCTTGGCCATCGAGGCAGGCGGGATTTTCTTGTCCGCATTTTTCTCGAACAGTACCGCTCCGGAAGACAGGTCCGTCATATAGGCGATGGGAGCATCGGTATCGAAATTGGGTGCCGCGACGACGGCCGATGATACAAGGATGATGGGCAGTGACGCCAGGATATATTTTTTCATTAAGGCAAAGATTCCCGATCAATATTTAGCGACTCAAAAGGATTTGTTCGCCTGCAAAATACGCGCTCCGCTATAGCCGCGCCGTTGCGCCTGTGCCAGCCCTGCTTGTGCTTCCTTTTCACTGGAATAGGGCCCGTAGCGTACGCGCCAAATGGTTCGCGTGCCGTCAGGCATGACCTGTGCTCCAATCTTTTTTGCCAGCGCCTCGGCCCTTGATTTGTCGCTGAATGCGGCGACCTGCACCACGTAAGTCCCGGTCAAGCCGCCGACATAATTGTCGCCAATGCTATTTTCGACGGAAACCGGGCGACCGGCGCCTTCCACAATGAAACGGCCATCCCGTGTTCCGGCTGACGCCGGCGGCGCGGGTCGTTTTGCCGTGTCGGTCGGGGATGGGGAATATGCAGGCGTGGCAATCTGCCTGACTGGCGCGGCAGGCCTCGGGAGCTGGGCCAGGTTTTTCCGCAATATCGAAAGCAGCGAGTCGGGTGTGGCGATACGTTCGGTGGCCGCAGCACCCATTCGAAGCACCGCGCGCTCCTGTTCATTGGGATTGACTTTGCGAACACGGACACCGGAAATCCCTTCGCCGTCAATGCCGAGCTGCTTCGCCGCTCCGTGCGACAGATCTATCAGCCGGTCGTTGGCAAAGGGTCCCCGATCATTGACCCGCACCAATATCGTGCGACCGGTATCCAGGGCGGTCACCTCGACATAGGAGGGGAGCGGCAGGGTCTTGTGAGCGGCCGAAATGCCCTTCGGATTGAAAGCCTCGCCGTTGGCGGTCTGATTACCCGCCAGTTCGTCACCATACCAGCTGGCATAGCCCACTTCATCATAGCTCTGGACATCCTCCGGCGTGTAAGTGGTGCCGCCAACCTTGTAGGGATCACCAATTTTTTGCGGAAAGTCGGAGACCGCCGCCGTGCCGGAAGCCTGACCGGCGCTGGCCGGTGGCGGCATTCCTTCAGGAAATTGACCAAAGTCCCGCGACCCGCTGCAGCCGGCCAAGGCCAGCAAAGCAGTCGACAGGATGCCAAGTTTAACTGCGTATTTCATCCGCCAATAACCCCACTGCTAGTCCGTAAAAATTCGAACAATTATAATCCAGAATGACGCGATAATTGCCGGTCAGCAAATAGGCCGTGTTGCCGGTTCCATCAGGCTCGAGCAAGGTTGCCATGACATTTTCGTCGAGACTCTTTCCGGTCGCCGGAACAACGCCGAGTGCACGCCATTCGGCCATGGTCTTCCACTGACTGTGGCGGCCAAACACGCGAGGACAGCGCGTCGGCACAATCCTGCTTTCAATCGCCGAGCGATCGAGCGCGGACGGTACATTGACGGCAATGCCCCATGGCTCTCCCCTGCGCCATCCAGAATGGACGAAATAATTGGCGATTGAGGCAACGGCATCATATTCGCTGTTCCAGATGTCGGCATATCCGTCGCCGCTCCCGTCTTTCGCCAGCCTCAGGTAAACCGAAGGCAGAAATTGCGGCTTGCCCATGGCCCCTGCCCAACTGCCCTTGAGCGCAGATTGGGGCACGCCCTGGTCGAGGAGCTTCAGCACGGCGAGCAATTCGGGCTCAAAAAGAGCACGGCGCCGGCCTTCATAGGCTAGGGTTGCCAGCGACCGGGGGATATCGAAATTCCCGGTATAGGATCCGTAATTTGTTTCCTTGCCGTAAATGGCCATGATGATCGGACCCGGCACGCCCGTCTCGCGTTCCACGTCAATCAGCTTGGCGATCAGACGGCGATAGGCTGCCTTGCCGTTCTCGATCCTCTCGGGGGTGATATGCCGACGCTGATAGGGTGCAAAAGGCGGGATAGCGCTGTCCGGACCTCCCCCCGGCTGAGACTGATCCAGTTCGATCACCCGCGGATTATAGGTCAGTCCGGGCAGAACCCGATCCAGAGTCTGCGCGCGGACGCCCTCCTGCAGGCTTTTCTCGCGCACCTGCTGGAGATAGGATTCAAAGCTGGAACTGGCCTGAGCCTTGACGTCTTGCATCGGCGTTGCAGTGCTGATGCTGACAAGTGCAAGAGCGCTGCAGGCGATAGCGGTCATGATACGCATGAATACTTCCCTTTCGTCATGCCGTTGTCGCACAAAGCGAGTCGGAGGGGAATCCCTAAATATCCCGCAGGAGCAACCGCTCGGCCCAAAAGCCGCAACAACGTACAATATTGCTTCGCGATTTCATGCCTTTGCAAAATGTTTTGCGCTTTCAAATGTGGAGCGCTAGGACGCGTTCGACCCGGCTTCTAGAGCTGTGCGGACAGGTGGCAGAGTGGTCGAATGCAGCGGTCTTGAAAACCGCCGAGGGTGCAAGCTCTCCGTGGGTTCGAATCCCACCCTGTCCGCCATTAACACCGTCCTTTACGCGCATGATCGACCCGACCGGTATTTTCGCTGCTCTGTCCTGCCATCGGAATTGCTAAACCCGCCAGATTGTCATTTTCGCGCTTCGATCGATCTGCTAGCCCTTGGGTACATCATGTCAATGCGCCCTGCCTATCCCCTGATATTTACCGATCTCGATGGCACTTTGCTGGATCATGAAAGCTATTCGGCAAAACCAGCCGATCTGCTGATCGAACAGTTGGTCGAACGATCCATTGGCGATATCATCCCGATTACCAGCAAGACGCACGCAGAATTGGGAGCATTGCAACAAGTGATCCCGATCGAAAACATGATCGGCGTGACTGAAAATGGTGCTGCCGTCCATATGCCGTCCGGACATCGCTGCAATCGGGCGAATGGTCCAAAAAAAATCCTGCTGGGAATCGAATATGCCGAGATTTTGGACCGGATCGGCAATCTCCGGCCAAATTTGCGCCAGCATATCACCGGTTTTTCCGACATGTCGGTGGCCGAGGTGTCGGAAGCCACGGGATTGGCGACGGAAGACGCAATGCTTGCCAAACGGCGGGAGGCGTCGGAACCATTTCTCTGGACGGGGTCGGATGCGGCCATGCAGGAATTGCGCATGATCATGGCCGCGGCCGATATCCAGATTCAGCGCGGCGGCCGCTTTTACCATTTGACCGGCCGAGCGACCAAGGAACAGGCAATGGTGCGCCTGAAGGCGGCCTTTGTAGAGCAAAAGACGGATTCCGAGATCATTGCAATTGCCCTGGGCGATGGCCCTAATGATCTGGCGATGATCGAAGCCGCCGATATTGGCGTGATCATGCCCAATCCCGAAGGCGTGACGATCCGAACAACCAAAGCCCATGTTCGCACCGCGCCGACGCCGGGCCCGAAAGGATGGGCGATCGTGATCCGGGAAATATTTGCGGAATTGGGTTTTATCCTTTCCCAAAGCTGATTAGGCAGGGTGCACGGAAAATGCAGGGACACCTATGGCTGATTTTCATCAAAATGGCATTATCTCTACGCTTCACAATCTGACGGACCGCACCACGGAATCGCTGGAAGCCGACTTGATGGGCTTTCGTTCCTTCAATCCGATGGCGCTGGTTCTGCCCAGCCTGTTTTCCGAACTTGAGGGACCAGCGCTTGAACATATTGTCGACGAACTGTGCGAAGTGCCCTATCTTGATGACATCATCATAGGACTGGATCGCGCAGACAAAGAACAGTTTCAATTTGCCAAGAGCTATTTTTCCCGCCTGCCGCAACGCCATCATATCTTGTGGAACAGTGGGCCGCGGTTAACCGCTCTGGACGAAGAATTGAAAGAACATGGCCTTTCCCCTGCCCAACCGGGCAAAGGTCGCAATGTCTGGTTCTGTTTCGGCTATTTTCTGTCAGCGACGGATGCCCAGGTAGTGGGGTTGCACGATTGCGATATTCTGACCTACGACCGGGCGCTGCTCGCACGACTGATGTATCCAGTAGCCAATCCAACCTTCCCTTATGTTTTCTCGAAGGGCTATTATGCGCGCACGACCGAAGAGCGGTTCAACGGACGGGTCGTGCGTTTGCTTATCGGGCCGCTGCTGGCGGCGCTCAAGAAAGTATGTCAGCCCAATGACTACATCATCTATTTGAACAGCTTTCGCTACGCGCTCGCCGGGGAATTCGCGATGGGCCGTCAGGTGGTCAAGAATATCCGCATTCCATCGGATTGGGGTCTTGAAATCGGTGTCCTGTCCGAAGTGTGGCGCAGCCAGTCGACTCAGGCGATTTGCCAGGTGGAAATAGCCGATAATTATGATCACAAGCATCAGTCCGTTTCCCATGACAATCCGGAAAGCGGCCTGTCGAAGATGAGCATCGACATCACGAAATCGATCTTCCGCAAACTTGCCACAGACGGGCAGGTTTTTTCGCAAGGGACGTTCCGGACGCTCAAGGCAACCTATTTCCGGATCGCGCTGGACCGGATTGAAACCTTCTACAATGATGCGGTAATGAATGGCCTGACGCTGGACCGGCACGAGGAAGAGACGACGGTCGAGCTGTTTGCCCAGAATATCATGAAGGCTGGTGAAATATTTCTGGAATCCCCCAACGAGACTCCCTTCATGGCGAACTGGAACCGGATCAACAGCGCCATTCCCGATTTTACCGACCGGTTCAGGGAAGCAGTTCGGCTCGACAATGAAGATTAGCCAGGGATTGCAGCCAAATTGGATATCCAGAGGCTCTGGTAGGGCGACAGAGAGAAATCACTTTCAATATCGGCGATGATTTGCCCGGAAATCAGATCCTGCCAACGGTCACCGGCGATCAGGTTGATATCCGCCAATGACAGCGTCTTTTCGTCCTTGGTCACATTGGTAATGGCGAAAATGCTCTGCTTCCGATCCCGGCTTTGTCGCCAGACGCCGAACAGGCCCTCGGGCAGAGCGAGAGTGAATTGCACGGCGTTCGGATGGAAGGCCTGCTGCCGCTTGCGGATTTCGATAAGAGCCAAAAACCGCCGGAATACTATTGCCTCGACTGCCTCCGGATCCGCCAATTTTGCGGTTATCGTGTCATAGTCCAGCTGCCGCCGGTTGATGGACCGGTTGTGCCCGGTGATGTTGACTTCCTCATAGCCGTTCGGGGTGGCCAGCAAGCTGTGAATATAGATGGCCGGAATGCCTTCCAGCGCCAACATGATCGCCATAGCCGCCATGAACCGATCGACTTGATGCTCATCCGGGCCCTCCAGTGTCCCCTGCATCGCTTCGAAATAGGAGATATTCATCTCATAGGGCTTCTCCGTGCCGCCTGGACCACGCCGCATCGAGACCCGTCCGCCAAAGCCCTGAATGGCGGCCAGCATCTGGTCGACTTCGCCCTGTGGCAATGCGCCTTCGGTCGGACGCAGCCCGATCCCGTCATGGCTCGCGGTAAAATTGAGGTAGGTACAGCCGATCAATGCGGGAGGATTGCTTCGCGTCAACCGCTTCAGATAGAGCGCGTTTCCGGTCAGCAGCGCATGGGTCAGGAGTGGCGGCAACGAGAAATTGTAGATGACGTGCGCTTCGTTCTGGTTGCCGAAATAGGTCAGATTTTCATGATTGGGAATATTGGTTTCGGTAATGATGATCAGCGTCTCCGCATGGTGATCCATCAAGGTGCGCAACAATCTTATTATCTCGTGGGTTTCATCCAGGTTGATGGATGGCGTGCCGACTTTCTTCCAAAGAAAGGCCACTGCATCGAGCCGGAATATCCGAACGCCATGGCCGATATAGGCGGCGATAATCTTGACAAATTCGAGCAGCAGCTCCGGGTTGGAGAAGTCAAAATCCAGCTGGTCCGTGCTGAATGTGCTCCAGACATGGCGGTCGCCCGAGGCCGTGCGAAAGGGCGTTAGCAGGGGATGGGCGCGGGGGCGGACGACTTGTCCCAGATCGGCTGCCGGATCGGCGGTAAAATAATAGTCCTTGC
>Ga0075467_10001579_pt1 | contig 18832 bp, 18 predicted proteins | sample DEB08_DNA_9_FD_75067 | JGI IMG/M metagenome (GOLD analysis project Ga0075467, IMG submission 75067) | Aqueous microbial communities from the Delaware River and Bay under freshwater to marine salinity gradient to study organic matter... | ecosystem: Environmental > Aquatic > Marine > Coastal ... | reverse complement strand
GTGGGCCTACTTTTCATCAAGCACTGATATAATGTTGCAAAATATCTGGAGAAAAACCGTTGAAACGGACATTAATTTTGTTTTTCGCCCTGTTTTGCGCCTCAGTGATGGCAGAACCGGTTTCTGGACTCTATAACGGACGGGTTTTGGTTGCCGATCAAACTGAGCAATCGAGATCAAAAGGAGTTAATCAGGCACTGGAACAGGTGCTGATTAAGCTTACTGGCAACAGTAAAATCATGCAGCTTCCCGGTATTCAAAAAGCCGTTTCCAACACTGATAATTTTATCGCCAGTGTCGGCTACACAAAATTGCCGGCAGGTTCGTCTGAGGAGCTTGCTGATCAGCCAGGTTTTTCACTGCAGGTAAGTTTTTCCACTCAGGCCATCGATCAATTGATTCGCTGGGCGCAGTTGCCCATATTGCCCGCTGGACGACCGAAACTGCTATTTTGGATAGTGCGTGATGACGCAGAGACAGGTCGTCAGTTTATCACTGAGCAGCAGTTTCCCGATTTCATCCAGAGCTTTCAGCAAATTATGCAAGATCGCGCGTTGCCTTATCAGTTGCCAGCGCTGGATCTGGAAGATCAGTTATCGCTCTCAGTGAATGAGGCTTGGTCCATGCGCGAGGAGACTATAGAAGTGGCCTCGCAACGCTATGGGGCCGATGGCTGGGTGCTGCTACGATTTTTCACCACCACGTCGGGGCAGGTGCGTGGCAGTTGGACCTACAAGTTAGGTGACCAGCGCGGCTTTGATGATGTGCGCGGGGAGAACCCTGAGGTGTTTGTGGGTCAGGCGGTGAATGAGCTGGTGGACAGTATCTCTTCAAAGTTGACCTACGTACCCCAGGTGGATACCAGCAAGTTAGTGGTGCAGATTAATCAGGTTGATTCCTTCGCTGACTATCAGGCCGTGGTGGCACAGCTGCAGGGCTTAAAGTTGGTGCGATCCAGCCATGTCTCAGCGGTTGAGGCTGATCGGCTGTTTGTCACTGTGGATATAGACGGCGGTGTAGATCTGCTGATTTCAGCATTGCAGCGCGGTGGTCGTTTGGTTAACCAAACGTCCGAGATGGCGCGCTTCAGTGGTAACTTAGAATTTGATTGGATGGTTGAGTGAACGATTTTCAGCAGTTAAGTTTGGCTATTAAGCTAGATGACCGGGCGACCTTTGATAATTTTTATGCCCCTACAGGCACCCCCCAGCATCTGGCGAAGATGTTACTGCAGGATGAAGGCAAGCAGTACGCCTATGTCTGTGGTTCATCGGGCACAGGTCTGTCTCATCTGATGCAGGCGGTTTGCCAGCAGCACAGCACTCGCCTGAGCAATGGTGCGGCGGTCTACCTACCTTTAAAAGAGCTCTGTGACTATCCCGCAGATCAGGTTCTCGAGGGGCTGGAGTCTTCTGATCTGGTCTGTTTGGACGATCTCGATCAGGTGGCGGGCCGTGAGGAGTGGCAGGCACCACTGTTTAACTTTTTCAATCGCTGCAGTGAGTCGGGTACCCGGCTGCTGATTACCGCGCACACATTGCCTGACTATTTAGAAGTGCTGTTAGACGATCTGTTGTCGCGCTTAAAATCTGGCATTTCACTGCAGCTAATGGATTACAAAGATGCAGATCTTCGTCGACTGTTGCAGCATAGGGCCAGTGGCTTGGGGCTTTATCTGTCTGACGAAGTGGCGCGTTTTTTATTGCATCGCCTACCGCGGAATAGTCATTTATTAATGGCAGCGTTGGAAAAGTTGGATGCGGTGTCGTTGCGCGAGCAGCGCCGATTGACGCTGCCCTTTGTGAAGACTGTTTTGGATATCTAGTGCTTGCTGTTTATAACGGACAGCTCTCACAGTAGAGATAGACATGATTCGGGTCGTTCAGTGCATCTAAAAACTGCAGTGGCTTGAGTGCCGATGCCAGTTGACGCTGGAGACTCATAGGCAACCAACTCTGCAAACCCATAGCACCCACCGCGGCATCCATATTGCCGCTAATCTCCATCATCACCTGCTCCATAAAACTCAGTGGTTTACGGCGATAATTAACTTTATAGTCGCTGACACCGGCCAGTATAGCGGCGCTGGCGATGGCATCATTTAAGTCGCCGAGCGCATCTACTAGCCCCAGCTCTAAGGCTTTCTTACCGGTCCAGACACGGCCCTGAGCGATTTCATGAATGGCACTGGGTGTGGTCTCGCGGGCATCGGCCACCAGATTCAGGAAGCGTGAATAAACATGTTCAACACCAGACTGCATAATCATTTTCGTCTCTGGGGTCATGGCTCTGCTGAGTTGCAACATGCCGGCAATATTGGTGGTGCCAACACCATCTGAATAGACGCCCATAGCACTGAGAGAATCCTCAAAGGTGGGGATCACGCCAAACACGCCGATTGATCCGGTGATGGTGGTGGAAAGTGCGACTATTTTGTCGGACTCGGTAGCGATCCAATAGCCACCGGATGCAGCGTAACTGCCCATAGAGATAACCACAGGTATATTCCTTTTCCGCAGGGAGGCAATGCTGTCGCGGATTACATCTGAGGCAAAGGCGCTGCCGCCAGGGCTGTCGACGCGCAAGACCACAGCCTTCACTTGATCCTCGTCTTCAATTGCAGCAAACATCTCCGCCAGGGTGTCCCCACCTACAGTTCCTTCGGGTTGATTGCCGTCGAGAATCGCCCCACTAGCAACGACCACTGCTATTTCGGGTCTGCCTTTATTGACCGCTTTCAGAGAACCCAACTTCATATGGTTGAGGTAGGCGGCCATGGGCACGCTATCAAACTCGCCATTGCTATGGGGCAGAATCTCTAGCAAGTGGGCCTTGGTTTCGCTGCGTGTGGCAATGCGATCAATCAATCCCTGCTGTAGTGCCAATGCGGCAATATCGCCATTTTCTTCGGCTAACCTGAGGTGTATATTATTCGCTAAATCATTGAGGGCGCCATTGGGTAGACCACGCAACTGCTCTACTCTGGAAGTGTAAAACTGCCATAGGGAGTCGACTAAATCTCGTCGGTCTGCGCGAGCTTCGTCGGACATGCCTTTGCCCAAAAAGGGTTCGACAGCACTTTTGTACTTTCCGACACGGAAGACATGAACATTGATTTTGAGTTTATCCAGAGCTTCTTTGTAGTAGTTGCTGTAGGAGCCGAAGCCGGTGAGCATAACGCGGCCAAGGGGATTCATAATGATTTCATCGGCGTGGGCAGCGAGAAAATACTGCGACTGAGAAAAGTTGTCGCCAATGGCAACAATCGGTTTGCCGCTCCTCTTGAAGCGTTGCAGTGCACCGCTGATCTCTTCGAGTTTGGCTATGGAGCCGCCCGCCATATAGTTGGTGTCCAGCAGCACATGGGTGATGCGCTCATCGTACTGGGCATGATCTAGGGCTTGAACTATATCTCGCACCAGGGTTTCAGTGTCGCGCTGACCTGGCTGTGCGAATATTTCGCTGACGGGATCTATATAGGAGAGCTGGTCAACCAATGTGCCGCTGGGGGCTAAGTAGAGTGCGCCGCGCTCGGGCATTGGCTGAATGTCGTCGACAAACATGCCACCGATGATGGCGATAAAAAATAACACTACAACCAGGCTGATCATGTAACGAATGGCGCTGACAACGCTGCCGATAAATCTAAATATTCTGCGTATCAAGCCTGGTTTCTTTTCACTCATAGAGCTAGTCCTTTCAATCGTTGTTTCACAGCACTTGCCTGTCTGTTTTAAAAACTCGTTGCTGGAATGCCGTCCGCGTCCTGTGAGTATAGACTCTAGCTGGCAGTTTGTTCTTGCTGCTCTTGCTGAAGTGCTTCCTGTCTGTCGTACTCATCTTGCAGTGCCTTGCCGCGCTGCTGTTTCCAGCGTGCATACATCATTGCTGCGTTGAACAGGATTACCGTCAGTGCCAGTTCCACCCAATCGAGTAGCTGTGGCGTTGGGCCGGCTAAGTTATCGATGGCTGTGGCGAAATAGATCAGAATGACAAAGCAGATCCAGATTAATGTGCGAGTGTTGTTGACGATTAGGCCAGGAATAAAAATCGCTAGGGGAAACAGGCAGAGAAAGTAAATAATGCCCGGCGCGCCCTGAATCCATGCATTGGCTGTCATGGCTGCCAACATTAGATAAAAGCTGGCGTGGGTGAGGAGACGGGAAAAATTAATTTTTTGTTCTAGGGTCATGTTACTGCGCTCCGTTAAGTTGCGCGGCTAGTTGGGCGACGCGTTTGCCCTGTGCTCGACAGAGGCTAATCTCGTCACTACTAAGGTTTTCGGCTTCAACGTGGCTGGCGCCATAGGGGGTGCCGCCGCCGGTGGTACTGTGCAAGCTGGGCTCTGAATAGGGAATGCCGGTCAGCAGCATGCCCTGATGCAACAGCGGAATCATCATCGACATAAGTGTCGTTTCCTGACCGCCGTGCAAGCTGGAGGTTGAAGTGAAAACGCCAGCGGGTTTGTTGATCAGACTGCCATTGGCCCAGAGGCCGGCGGTGCCATCGATAAAGTATTTTAATGGCGCTGCCATATTGCCAAAGCGCGTTGGGCTGCCCATCAGCAGGCCTGAACAGTTGGCCAACTCTTGCTCGGTGCAGTAAATGTCGCCACTGCTGGGAATATCTTCTGCTGTGGCTTCGCATACTGCAGACACCGCAGGCACTGTGCGCAGACGCGCTTCCATGCCCGCACTTTCCACACCCTGAGCAATTTCTTCGGCGAGTTTTTTAACATGGCCATTGCGGCTGTAATAGAGCACTAGTACATAGTTGTCTGACATTAAATAATCTCCAGTACGGCTTCTGGGGGTCGGCCAATGGCGGCGCGTTCGCCATTAACCACAATAGGGCGTTCAATAAGCTTGGGGTGCTTGGCCATGGCGGCGATAAGCTGCTGCTCAGAGAGGCTGGCGTCCGCTAGACGTTGATCTTTATAGTCCTGTTCACCGCGACGCAGCAGTTGCCGCGCACCTATGCCCAGTTTTTTTAGCAGTAGGGTAATGGTCTCAGGGCTAGGGGCGGTTTCTAAGTAGAGTACTATCTCTGGCTCTAGGCCCTGATCTTGTAATAGGCTCAGAGTTTGCCGCGATTTAGAGCAGCGTGGATTGTGATAAATAGTCAGCATCGTCTATGTTTCAGGTTATGGAATTGAGTACGCCATTGTAGAGGCAAATGGATTTAAACAGAATCAGAGGTTTAACGGCATGATCAATCAATTATTAATCACTGCGGGCAGAATACCCCAGCAACTGGTCAGCAGTGGTCAGTTTCTGGTCTATGCAGTGCGTCGCTTTCTCGGCGATGGCTGCCCTCAGAGTGCCGCAGCACTCACCTATATGAGTCTGTTTGCGGTGGTGCCCATGCTGACTCTGATGTACAGCATGTTCTCCCTGGTGCCTGCATTCCAGGAGCTCGGCGGTCAGGTGGAGGAATTTATCTTCTCCAAATTTTTGCCCAGCAGTGGTCAGGAGATTACTCAGTACCTGAGTGAGTTTTCCAATCAGGCGCGCAAGCTTAGTGTCGCCGGTGTGGCGATTATCTTGGTCACTGCCCTGTTGATGTTGAGTAATATCGAAAAAACCTTTAATCATATCTGGGCCACCACTGGCGGGCGCAAAGGCTTGGCCGGATTTTTGGTCTATTGGGCGATCTTGAGTCTTGGGCCCCTATTGCTCGCCGTGGGCATGATTATGAGTACCTATCTGATGTCACTGCGCCTGGTGGTGGCCGAGGTCGACAGCTTAGGTGTGGTGGCGCTGCTGTTTAGTTATCTGCCCTGGTTGCTGACTTGGCTGGCTTTTACCCTACTTTATGTGGCGGTGCCCAACTGCAAGGTGAGAGTGGTCTATGCGCTGTTTGGCGGTCTGATCACAACACTGTTGTTCGAGACCGCCAAGGCGTTATTTGGGCAGTTGGTCGCCAATTCCATTTACACCAACGTTTATGGTGCATTCGCTGTTATTCCGTTGTTTTTGATTTGGATTTATCTGCTCTGGGTGCTGATTTTATTCGGCGCCGAACTGGTGCGCAGTCTTGAGACCTTTCAATATGAAGGCCGCGACGCAGAACTGCCGGACGCCCTCGCCGTGCTGATTATTTTGTGGCAGTGCTGGCGTCGGCAGCAAAAGGGTCGCAGCCTGTCGGACCGCTCCATGAGTATTGTGGGTCTTGATGTTGAGCAGTGGCGACGCCTGCGCAATATGTTATTGAGTCAGCGCATTTTAGAGAAAACTGCCAGTGGTCAATATGTGATGATTCGCGATGCGGAAACTATCAGGCTGGCAGATATCAATGGCTGGCTGGGGCTGGGATTCAGCGGCGGGAATAGAGCGATTAGTGAAAAGCTGGCCAACGCCCATCCTTGGATGGAGACCTATGACAGGTTGATGCGTGAGAATAGTCAGATGACTGAGCAGAATATGACCCTGAGCCTGCAAAAGTTGTTTGCCACTAATAGCCATTCTGCGGATACTGACAACTCAAATGAGAATTAGACTTCTATATTAAGGCGATTGTGTATGTTCAAAGATTTCTCGAAAAAAAAATTCTTGGTAAACGGCCCCACAGTGAAAGCATTTTTAGTCAGCCTGATTTTGGTTGGCTGCAGCGGTGACAGTGGCTACAAATTGATTGATGGCAGTAGTCACAGTTTCAATAATGATCAAGGCAAATATACCCTGGTTAACTATTGGGCCGAATGGTGCCAACCCTGCCGAGTAGAAGTGCCGGAGCTCAATGAACTGGCTGCTGAACACGCTGATCAGCTAACTATTCTAGCGGTCAACTTTGATAATGAGCAGGGCCCGAAGCTCCTCGAGCAGCTGCAGAAAATCGATATACGGTTCCCGTCGCTGGCAGTAGACCCCCGCGCTAAATGGGATCTTGAGCGACCCAAGGTGCTGCCCGAGACACTGATAATAAATAGTGATGGCGAATTGGTTAAACGTTTAATTGGTCCGCAAACCTTGGAATCGCTGATGGCCTTCATCGTCGAGTGATCTCCGTACCTCAAGTGGGTATAGGTGCCTGAGCTGCTGCCCTTTAAGCTTCAAGCGATTAAATTACGCCCGATATAAAGAGAGAGGTATACGATGAAAGATCTACGCAAATTTTATATCAATGGCCAATGGGTTGAGCCGTTGCAGGCACATGATCTGGCCGTTGAAAACCCTGCCACAGAAGAATCTGTGGCTATTATTTCCCTCGGTGCGGCGGGCGATGTGGACCTAGCTGTAGCTGCTGCCAAGGCCGCCTTTCCGATTTACTCTCAATACAGTGTTGAGCAGCGCATCGCCTTGATGGAAAAGCTCCTTGAAGTCTATATGGGACGCTACGACGAAATGGCAGCTACCATCTCCATGGAGATGGGCGCACCGATCTCCTTTGCCACCGCAGCTCAGGCAGACTGTGGTCGCGGACATATCTCCGCAGCACTGGAGGCACTCAAAACCTTTGAGTTTGAACGTCAGGTTGGCAGCACTCTGGTAGTTAAAGAGCCGATCGGTGTCTGTGGCTTTATTACCCCCTGGAACTGGCCGATCAATCAGATCAGCTGCAAGGTTGCCCCAGCCCTGGCAACAGGCTGCACCATGGTGCTAAAGCCCAGTGAAATTGCACCGCTTTCCGGATATTTATTCACCGAGATGATGGATGAGGCTGGTTTCCCAGCCGGTGTTTACAATATGGTCAATGGCGATGGGCCAGGTGTAGGGGCAGTTATTGCCAGTCACCAGGATGTGGATATGGTCTCCTTTACCGGCTCCACTCGCGCTGGGATATTGGTTGCCAAAGCCGCAGCCGAAACGGTCAAGCGTGTCACTCAAGAGCTGGGGGGTAAATCGCCGAATATTATCTTTGCCGATGCTGACCTGGAGTCTGCGGTCAGTGGCGGTGTTCTCAATATGATGAGCAACACCGGACAGTCTTGTAATGCTCCCTCAAGAATGTTGGTTGAGGCCTCGGTGTACGATCAGGCGGTAGAAATTGCCCGTCAGGTCGCCGAGCAAATTCCCGTTGATCAGCCCACCAAAAAAGGCGAGCACATAGGCCCGCTATCCAGTCGTGTGCAGTTTGATAAGGTCCAGGGTTTGATTGCCAAAGGCATAGAGGAAGGCGCCCAGTTAATTGCTGGCGGGCTTGGTAAGCCTGAGGGTTTTGAAACAGGCTATTTTGTTAAGCCTACGGTATTTGCCGGAGTAAATAATCAAATGGCCATAGCCCGGGAAGAAATTTTCGGTCCAGTGTTGACCATGATTCCCTTTGACGGCGAAGCCGAGGCAATTGCAATTGCCAATGACACGGCCTATGGTCTGGCCGCCTATTTAAGTACCGGTGACGACGAACGCGCCAAGCGTGTTGCAGGTCAGTTGCGAGCTGGCATGATCAGCGTGAACAGAGCACAGCAGAATTATACAGCGCCATTTGGTGGTTATAAGCAGTCTGGAAATGGCCGCGAGTGGGGCGAGTTTGGCTTTGATGATTTTCTTGAAATTAAAGGTATTAGTCGTTAGGTGACTGGCTTTTGTAGCGCTGAAGGCTTTTTATCACGCTTAAGGCTCCTTAACACGCTGAAGGCTCTTTATCGCGCTGAAGGCTCCTTAACACGCTGAAGGCTCTTTGTAAGCCGCAGGTTCTCTATCATCTGTCGGCCTTTTATGAGCTGTTGGCACTTTATGAGCTGTTGGCACTTGAAGATTAGAGCTAGTTAAACGTTGAGATTAGCGCACTCCCAGGCATGTATTGCATGCTTGCGTGTGAGCCCCCAACGGTAATCTCCTGCTTGGCCATCTGGGTCTATTGCCCTGTGACTTGGGATAAATAAAGCAATGGGATTGCTGTTTATAGCGTTGAGGGTGGCAAAGGTGGATTTACGTCGACCCACGGCTTCAGCAATCGCCTTGTGATGAGTCAGTTTTCCTGGCTCTGTCGTCAGTAGCGCGCGCCATACATTAATATGGGTAGGCAGGGCAAACAGATGCAGATTCAATGTTTTGTCGATGGGCTTGTCGCGAGAAAAAATTGATTGAAAAATTTCTATGGGTTTTGGCTCTTTACGCACCAGCTTCGCTTCAGGTAACAGTCGTTGCAGATTGCTCACAAGGGCGATTAGTGGCAGTCCGCTACTAAACGAAACCTTGCAAATCCCCCTCGGTGTCTCAGCCACAAACATCTCCCCAAAGGGGCTGTCGTGGACACTGTATTCAATAGTCAAATCGTAGCCTGGGCCGCTCTTATAAAAACTCGGCAGCCAGCCCTCTATCTGAACCTTATGGCCAAAGGTGGTCATGCCGCCAATTAAACCAGACTGACTTTTAATCTCGGGCAGAGGCTTGGCCGAGGCGAGCAGTTTTTCGCCGCGCCGGGGATTGATGGTCTGCAGGTAGGTCTTGGGTGTAACCTGGCTCCAGCGTGTGAACAGGCGTTTAATTTCAAAGGCGCTAGTGTCGAGATGCTCGGCAATCTCGTCAAGGCTTGGCTGCTGGTTGTGTTTGGTCGCAATAAACCTGATTGCTTCAGCGATGCGTTGGTAGTCTGGATTAGTCATCCTTGGAGTGTAGACTAGCCAAGCATGGCTGCAAAAAAATTACTGTTTATTCGCCGATAGTTTGTATAGCAGGCCGCCAACGGCAATCATGGTTATGCCAATTCCGCCTTCAATGGGTCTGGAAATAAGCACATAGGTTAGTGTCCAGACCGTTACGCTGAGATAGATCAGCGGTGCAAAAGGGTAGCCAAAGGTTTTATAGGCCCCGTCAATGCTGAGTTTTTTCCAGCGCAGCACAAACACTCCAAGCACCGCAAAAAGAGTATTGAGCCCCAGTACAAAGCTGGAGAAGATCAGCACGGATTCAAAGGTGGCACTGAGGATAAATATCACTGCCAACAGACCCTGAAAGAAAATTGCCGTCATGGGCACGCCGTGAGAATTACTGCGCGAGAGCATTGAAAATAACCGAAAGTCTTCTCCTATCACCTGAAGCACTCGCGGGCCTGCCATGGTCATGGCACTCACTGTGGAGATCAATAGCAGTGCTAGGACCAGGCCCATGGCTTTGCCTGCACTGTCGCCGAGGGCGTGGTCGGCGACAATCACTCCGACTTCTAGCTTACCCTCAAGGATGGCGATGGGTGCCGCACTCAAAAAGGTAAAGTTTAATAACAGATAGAGCATCATCACCAAGCCAGTGCCGACAAGTAGCACTATGGGCAGATTGCGCTGTGGATCGTCTAACTCGCTGGTGACATAGGTGACAGCGTTCCAGCCGGTGTAAGCATAGTTGACGTAAATCAAAGCCACGGCAAAGGCGCCGCTAAATAGCATTGTGCTGTCACCACTTTGTGGAGCGAAGCTTATAGGTTGCGGTGTGCCGCCCCAGATAAAAATCGTTGCACAGAACAGTAGGATTAATAGCACTTTGAGGGCGGTAAATAGCTGTTGCACTGCACTGCTGGTTTGCCGCGAGCGGCAGTGCAGTAGCGTTAATATCAGTACCAGTGCGACCGCCGACCAACGCGCTGAAATATTTGGAAACACTGCGGATAGATAGGCGCCAAAGGTCATGGCTGCTAGGGCTACTGGTGCGGCAAAGCCGACAGTAGCAGAAACCCAGCCGGAGATGAATCCAGCAGCAGGGTGATAAAGCCGCGATAGAAAATTGTATTCACCGCCGGAGCGGGGCAGGTTGGCGCCGAGCTCAGCATAGGTCAGTGCGCCACAGAGTGCGGTCAGGCCACCGATAAGCCAGAGCGCCATCAGTACAAAAAACGATTGGATGCCCAAAAGCTGAAAGCCGAGGCTGGTGAATACGCCGGTGCCAATCATATTGGCAACCACCACCGAGATACCTGTGGTTCTTGAAAATGTATGCATGGGTATGTGCTTGTATGGCTAGTGATGAGTTGATTTTTTTGACACTCTACCGCAGCTCGGCGCCTGTGACATTAAATACTCTAAGGTCACAAAAATGACACAGAGAATAATAGGGAGTACCTTACACTTCTTGGTAAAATCGCTCCAAAAACCGCGGCAAAAATAATAACAATAATTGAATAAAGAGAGTCTCGAAATGGAAAAGGGTCTGTGTTCAGCAGTAGTACTTATTGGTGTCAGCATGTTGCTCGGCGCTGCAGGATTTATATTCGCGCCGGAAGCAATGGAGGCTCAGTTCTCTGTGGTGGCCAGCCGTGTTGACGGTATGGGAACCCTGCGCGGTGATCTCGGCGGCCTATTTCTAACCCTGGCGGTTTTTACATTGGCTGGCTCGCGTCCGGGTAAAAGTGCCTGGTTGGCTGTGCCGGTGGTATTTATGCTCGCGGTGCTGTTTGGGCGCACGGTTCATATCCTACTTGATGGCCTGTCAGAACCGGCGATCCGCTCGACAGTGGTGGAAATTATCGCTCTGGTGATTCTCGAAGCGGCGCGCCGTAAACTCGTCACTGATAAGGTGGAGAGTTAATTATGGCTGCCCACAAACTGCTTCTCTCAACACTACTTTTGACTGCCGCCAGCCTGTCTATGGCGGAGGGTAAATCAGTCCCGACTCAGGCCTATTTTGGTGATACTCACCTACATACGTCTTATTCTTTTGACGCCTTTCTAAATAATAATCACAGCGCTGATCCAGACACTGCCTATCGCTGGGCTAAGGGGCAGCCGGTTATTCATCCCTATAATCGCGCACGAGTGCAGATTCAAACGCCATTGGATTTCCTTGTGGTCAGTGATCATGCTGAAATGCTCGGTGTGATGAAAGCGGTGCGCAATGACAGTGATCTATTTGGTGAGCTGGGACTGTGGGCGAGCGTGAAACGTTGGTATGCGATGTCCCAAATGAATGACGCCATTGATGCCGACACTGGAATGGCATTCTTTGGGCGCTTTTTGCCGCGGCCAGCGCGTGGGGAGGGTCATGGTGACCCAGTGATAGACCCCAGCAATAATATAGCCCAGGTGGCTATTTTTGGTGATACTACGCCAGTGAGTTCGGCGGCATGGAATGACATTGTCGACACTGCCGAGCGTCACAATGATCCCGGTACATTTACCAGTCTGGTCGGTTGGGAGTGGAGCTCAATTCCCACCGGCGCCAACTTACACCGTATTGTGATCAGTCCAGATGGAGCCGAGAAGAGCAATCAATATCTGCCCTTTGGCTCTGACCAGAGTCAGTATCCAGAAGACCTGTGGAAATGGTTGGGCGAGACGCAAGAGCGCACCGGTGCGCGCTTCTTAGCCATTCCCCACAACTCGAATATCTCCAAAGGCTATATGTTTGACACAACCACCTTGCGCGGCGAAGAGATTACCGCCGACTACGCCACTCGTCGCATGGCTTGGGAGCCGGTAGTTGAAATCACCCAGATCAAAGGTGATAGCGAAACTACCAGCAAACTCTCGCCAGAAGACGAATTTGCCGACTTCGAGACATATGAGCACTACATTCAAAATGGCGTTGTGGATTATGTCGCCAGTGCCGCTGACTATATTCGTCCGGCTCTAAAGAGAGGTCTGTCCATCGAGCAAAAGGTGGGCGCCAACCCTTATAAGTTTGGCCTGATAGGTTCAACGGATGCTCACTCGGGGTTGTCGTCGTCCGAGGAGAATAATTTCTGGGGCAAGATGGCTAAGGATTCGACCCCCGAAACCAAGTCCCGTCCCGGCGACAAGCCTGAGACTCGCGATGGCTGGAGTATGTCGGCCTCTGGTATCGCCGCCGTCTGGGCTCCCGAAAATACTCGTGAAGCGATCTACGCTGCGTTTAAACGCAAAGAGGTCTATGCCACCAGCGGGCCGCGCATGCGTGTACAGTTATTTGCCGGTTGGAGTTTTCCCGAAGGTGCCGTCGAAGCGGACGATTTTGCCGCCATTGGCTATAGCAATGGCGTGCCTATGGGTGGCGATTTAACGGCCACTGACGAGTTTCATCAAGCACCGAGCTTCTTATTGCGCGCGGTAAAAGATCCACTGGAAGCCAATCTTGATCGCGCACAGATTGTTAAGGGCTGGGTCGATGCCAGCGGTGTTGAGCATGAGCAGGTCTATAATGTCGCCTGGTCTGGTGACCGTCAGTTGGATAGCGATGGACGCTTGCCAGCCGTGGGCAATACCGTCGATTTGCAATCAGGCCGTTACAGCAACAGTGTTGGGCAGGCTGAGTTTGCGGTGAAATGGATGGATCCAGATTTTGACCCGCAGCACTCAGCGTTTTACTACGCGCGCATATTGCAGATCCCAACACCGCGCAATGCTCTATTCGATGCTCGCGCCCTGGGGCTAGATAAGCCGCCGAAAGGACCCAGTACTATTCAAGAGCGCGCCTATACTTCACCGATTTGGTACCAGCCCTAATTGGGCTGGCAGTTTCTGAAGTTTAGCTTAGTCTTATCGAGCAACTAGCGCGGTGCAATCCTGGAGGTAAAGAGCGATTGCCCCGTATCTATTAACTGTCTTTTAATTAATTGTCTCCCAGAGGTTTGCAAACAGTAGCCATGCCTAGCTTATTCAAAGAACCGCTATTCCAATTTCTCGTTATTGCGCTGTTGCTGCTGCTCGGTGAGCGGTTAATAAATGCCGATGACTACGCCTACGACCAATATCATATAGAGGTTGATAATGACGTGCTGCTGCAGTTTATGCAGTTGCGAGCCAAGACTTTTAAGCCAGAAGAAGCCCAGCAGGCGCTTGATGCGCTTAGCGCCGAAGACCGTCAGCGTTTAGTCGATGACTATGCTCGAGAAGAGGCGCTGTTCCGTGACGCCATGGAACTCAATCTGGATAAAAACGACCAAATTATTCGCCGTCGTCTGATCCAAAAAATGGATTATCTGGCCCAGGGCTTTTACGACGAGGCTGAAGCCATAACCGAAGATGATCTGCGCGACTATTACACTGAGCGCCGGGAACAGTATAAAAAGCCGGCGTCGGCAACCTTCACCCATGTATTTGTCTCTAGTGAGCGCCATGGTGTTGAACAGGCGCAAGCCATTGCCGCTGAGCTTCAACAAACCCTCAATGCCGAGACTGTGCCATTTGAGAATGCTCCCCGTTACGGCGAGCGCTTTCTCTACAACCGCAACTACGTCAATCGCGACGATGACGAAATTGGCAGCCATTTTGGTGATCAGTTCGAGCAGCAGTTATTTACTTTTTCAACTAGTGATAAGTGGCAGGGACCAGTGCAGTCAACCTATGGTTGGCATCTGGTGTTGTTGGTGAAAAATACTCCAGCCTATATCCCGCCGCTTGAAGAAATTGCCGCCAATGTTTTTGCTGATGCTCAGCGCCAGCAACAGCAGCAGGTCAAGCGCGAGGCGATTAATAAGTTGATGGCCAAGTACAAAATAAGTGATCGGAGCGGCGAGTAATGATCGCTAGGTTACTTTCATTATTATTGGTCAGCCTTCTCTCGCTAAGTGCAACACTGCGGGCTGACGAAGCACGTCCGGTCTATGTTGAAGTCACCCAGATGAGTGACTCTGAATATGTGCTGAAGTGGAAAATTCCACCGGTGATGCCCCAGGGCCAGGAGCCTGCCATTGAACTGCGACAGAGCAATTGCCGTCTCCACAATGGTGCTCTTGGGGGCAAGCCCGCTGGGCTGGTTGGCCGCAAGCTATATCGCTGTGATAGTAATACCCAGGCCGACTATCAGATTGAGTTAATTTATCCCAATAGCAATCCAGCGCTGACCTCATTAATCGTTTTCAAACCTTTGTCGGGCGATCCGGTACAGGTGTTTTCCGGACCCGAAGAAACTCTGGTGACCCTGACTTTAGTGACTTCTCCTTCTGCAGTGGCCAAGCAGTACACCGTGGCTGGTATCGAACATATTCTAATCGGTACAGACCACCTGCTATTTGTGCTCTGTCTGATGATGATTGCCGGGAGCTTCAAACGTCTGGTGCTCACCGTCACCGGGTTTACTGTGGCCCACTCTATTACTTTGAGTCTGGCTACCCTGGATATTTTTCGTCTGCCGACGGAGTTGGTGGAGCTGTTGATTGCCCTGAGTATTTTACTGCTGGCGGTAGAGATTGTTAAACATCGCGCTGGGGGCGCTAAAGACAGCTTTACCTGGCGTTACCCGGTGAGTGTCTCGGCGGTATTTGGTCTATTGCATGGCTTTGGTTTTGCGGTGGTGTTGCAGGAATTAGGTCTGCCATCGGCGATGAAAGTTCAGGCGCTGTTATTTTTCAATATTGGCGTTGAGCTGGGTCAGCTGGCCTTTATTTTGATGGTGTCGATTGTTGTCTTAATTGTTAGGCGCTTGATCGTTACTGGAGCCAGCCAACAGGATCGACTGACGCAGGTGGTGATATACAGTATTGGAGTGTGCAGCGCTTACTGGTTGTTTGAACGCAGCGCCGTGATCTTTAGTTGATAAGTAAGCCTAACTAGACCTAGCCAGGCTTGTTTCGCTCTATTTTACGTTACCAAGATGCTTGGAAATCACCGTCAGAGTTGGCTTAACCAGCTTGGGGGTGCAAGCAACTATGTGTCCAGTTTCCAAGAACTTTTCACCACCTTGGAAATCACTCACCATGCCGCCAGCTTCGCGAACCAAAAGTGCACCAGCCGCTATATCCCAAGGCTTAAGATACATTTCCCAGTAAGCATCCATGCGCCCGGCTGCAACATAGGCCAGGTCCAGCGCTGCTGCACCCATACGGCGAACACCGGATGAGTTGGTGGCAAACTCGTGCATCGACTTTAGGTAACCGTCCATATGATCGAAGGAGGGCGAACTGAAGGGAATGCCTGTGGCGTAGAGTGCACCGGCTTCACTGGCGCGACCCGAGACACGAATGCGGCGGCCATTAAGTTTGGCGCCATCACCGCGACTGGCGGTAAATTCCTCGTGCTTAAAGGGTTCTACTATTACTGCATGCTCAAGCTTGCCTTTAATGCGGCAGGCGATTGAGATGGCGACATGGGGAATGCCGCGAATAAAGTTGGTGGTGCCATCCAATGGATCGATAATCCATTCCACATCACTGTCTGGGTTGCCGCTGACGCCGCTCTCTTCACAGAGGAAGCGATGGTCTGGGTAAGCCTTGGAGATATGATAAATAATCGTCTCTTCGGAACGTCTATCAACTTCAGTTACAAAGTCGTGGCGACCTTTCTCGTCGACCTTTACCAGGTCGAGATTGTCAGCCGATTTTACAATCATTTCGCCCGCACTGCGCGCAGCACGCAGGGCAATATTAACCATAGGTTGCATGTTAGATTTTCCAAGTGACTTAAAGAGCGCCGGCATTGTAACAGAACTAATGTGTCAGAGAAGACTGATTCTGCTACACTCGCGGCCGTTTTTTGGCGCTCTAGTAACAGGGGCCATCGAAGGCCGTAACAGGGCCATTTGAGAGTTATAAGAGGTGATAAGTGTCAATAGTTGAGCGTCAGGAAAATATTCGTATCGTGCTAGTCAATACGACCCATCCCGGTAATATTGGCGGTGCTGCGCGGGCCATGAAGAATATGGGACTGGCCGAATTGTATTTGGTTCAGCCTCGTGAATATCCGGCGCCACGCGCTGTATGGCGCGCTGCTGGAGCTCGCGATGTACTTGCCAACGCGACCATCGTCGAGTCTGTTGATGAAGCTATAGCTGACTGCGCGCTGGTGGTTGGCACCAGTGCTCGGGAGCGACGTATTCCCTGGCCACTGCTTAATCCCCGGGAGTGTGGCGAGAAAATATACAGCGAAGCAGTAACCCACAAAACGGCACTGCTGTTTGGTCGCGAAGATCGCGGACTAACCAATGATGAGCTGCAAAAGTGTCACTACCATGTGCATATCCCATCCAACCCTGACTATAGCTCGTTGAATCTGGCCACTGCTGTGCAGGTGTTGGCCTATGAGATTCGCATGGCCAGCCTGGCGGATGACCAGGGCAATTTGCCCTCACTCAGTGAATGGGACCAGCCGCCAGTTGCCGCCGGCGACCTGGAGTTCTTCCATGAGCATCTTGCCACCACCATGGCCGAGCTGCAGTTCTATGATCCGGAAAATCCAAAGCAGCTTTTAACCCGCATGCGCAGATTATTTAACCGTGTGCGCATGGATCAAATGGAAGTTTCTATACTTCGTGGTCTGTTGTCTGCGGTGCAGCGTAAAATCACCAAATGATGGTCTGTAAGAGTCAGTCAGCGTCATTTTAAGAGGCAGTTTTTGCTGCTATAAACGCGGTTTCAAGACCCTGCTCAGAGATGATCACTTACTTGACTAAAATAGTCGGGTATTGGATAATTCGCCCCTGACTGAAATAGGTAGGATTATGAGACTGACAACCAAGGGGCGATATGCGGTAACCGCAATGCTGGATCTCACCATCCACTGCGACGACAAGCCCGTTTCACTGTCTGAAATATCTCAGCGCCAATCCATTTCACTCTCGTATCTTGAGCAACTTTTTTCAAAGCTGCGACAGTCTGAACTGGTGACCAGTGTGCGCGGTCCCGGCGGCGGGTACCATTTAGGCAGGGCTAGCGAGACCATTTTTATCGCGGAAATCATCGACGCAGTGAATGAGTCGGTTGATACCACGAACTGTCAGGGCAAAGGTGACTGCCAGGGTGGTGAGATTTGTTTGACCCACTCGCTATGGGATCAGTTAAGCAATGAGATCCACAATTTCTTGAATGCAATTTCTCTGGCTGATCTGGTTGCCCGCCGTGATGTAAAGAGTATTGCCCAGCGCCAGGTTGAGCAGTTATTAATTTTAAATGAAAGTCCGCAGGCTGGTGCCTGCTGAAACTGGAGTAATAAATGAGTCTTCCAATTTATCTCGACTACGCGGCAACCACACCGGTTGATCCAATAGTTGCAGACAAAATGATGCAGTACCTGACCCCAAATGGTCATTTCGGCAACCCCGCGTCACGCTCTCACACCTTTGGTTGGGAAGCAGAGGCCGCAGTAGAGGACGCCCGTGAAGAAGTCGCCAAGATGATTGGTGCCGATCCACGCGAAATCGTCTGGACCTCTGGTGCCACAGAAGCGAATAATCTTGGCATTAAAGGTTGCGCCCACTTCAACCAGCGCAAAGGTAAGCACGTCATTACCTCGCGTATTGAACACAAAGCTGTACTAGACACCTGCCGCCAACTTGAGCGTGAGGGTTTCGAAGTGACCTATTTGGATCCAGATTCCAGCGGTTTGATTCAGCCACAGATGGTTGCCGACGCGATTCGCGAAGACACCACTGTTGTTTCGATCATGCATGTGAACAATGAGATCGGCACGTTAAATGATATAGCCGCAATCGGTGCGATCTGTCGTGAGAAGAAAGTCTTCTTCCATGTGGATTCAGCTCAGAGCGCAGGCAAAACGCCAATCGATGTCGAAGCCATGCAGGTGGATATGATGTCCTTCTCGGCACACAAAATCTACGGCCCCAAAGGTGTTGGCGCACTCTATGTCCGCCGCAAGCCCCGCGTTCGTATTGAAGCGCAAATGCACGGTGGTGGACATGAGCGCGGTATGCGTTCTGGTACTCTTGCTACCCATCAGATTGCTGCCATGGGTGAAGCTTTCCGTCTTGCCGGTGAAGTGCTGGCTGAAGAATCTGCACGAATCACTGTATTGCGCAAGCGTCTCTGGGACGGTGTCTCGGATATGGAAGAGGTCTACCTCAACGGCTCCGCTACTCAGCATGTGCCGGGTATCGTCAATATTAGCTTTGCTTTTGTAGAGGGTGAATCACTGATTATGGCGCTGCGCGATCTTGCCGTGTCTTCAGGTTCGGCCTGTACGTCTGCCAGTCTTGAGCCTTCCTACGTGCTGCGTGCATTGGGTCTCAATGATGAAATGGCGCATAGCTCAATT
>Ga0075467_10001576_pt1 | contig 18837 bp, 18 predicted proteins | sample DEB08_DNA_9_FD_75067 | JGI IMG/M metagenome (GOLD analysis project Ga0075467, IMG submission 75067) | Aqueous microbial communities from the Delaware River and Bay under freshwater to marine salinity gradient to study organic matter... | ecosystem: Environmental > Aquatic > Marine > Coastal ... | reverse complement strand
CCCCAAAACCCCAAAACCCCAAAACCCCAAAACCCCCTCATACTGACTATAATATTTAGTTAAGTTAATTATAATTTGAATGGACGAACTATAAGCGGACGAAAGTCCTAGTCAAACACATACTAAGCAAAATCCCAACGCCACCTAGGGAGCTCATCGATAGACGCACCTTGCAAGCGAGGAACACTGGCACAACCAAAGCAAGTCCAACAGCGACAAGGAGGACGAGGGGATCACACCTATCAATGTGCAGGTTAAAACGCGCTTAGGCAAGCCAAGGGAGACGCCATCACAGGGAGACAGTTACCATTCTTCCAGACTCTCCGAAAGAGGAGAGCAAAATCCAAACCGCGGCCAGAGGAAACTTGTGCCGATACGGGGTTCGAGCAAGAGGAAATCGAGTGCTCGCAAGACTCCAGATGTGAATGAGACTGAACAGACTTAAGAGGTGATCAGTGTGCTTTCACAAACACGGACAGCCATTGCAGGTACCAATTTGAATACTCCTAGCAAAGTTATAAACTATGGCCACCCCATCCTCAACGAAGAGTTCGGAGGTATCGAACCCTTAAAAGCGGTAGAGAGTATAGCCAGTAGTAGAAAAGGATCAAGATAAGGAAGCAAGAAGCAGCATGAAGTTAAGTACAATGTTGACCACTCAACTTAGCTCAATCAATCTTATGTAGATACAATGCTTGCCATTGAGAACGAGGCTAATGCTAACGGCGGGGAAGGAAAGCCAATTCCACAAAAAAGACAGGCGCATGGGCCATTTGGAACTCGGCACCAGTCAGTGGACGTGGCAGCTCAGCCTCGAGGTCAACTGAGGGAACTGAACAAAGGACTTGGTCTTCCAAGACCTTCGAACGACCTGAGTTAGTTGTCAGGCCTCCATCTCTCCAACAACTCGCCCCTCATCGAAGAAGTACAGAAAAACAACTTTGTGAAGGTGTCAAGAATCATGGACCAGTTTATGCTGCAGAAGAACACGACGACGACTCTCACGGGAAGACAGACACAACAGCGTAACCGCAACATCAAGAATACCTTCTAAACTGTTCAATAGCAGACTGATGCTCTTGAACGAAAAGCACATCGCTCTCCTGAGAAAGACAGGGAGCTTCCAGGAGGGATCGGGCCTAAGATGCAGGTCAATGTGCCAAAACACCTGGTTCTTTTCTAGCTCTCCAAGCACTTTGATGCTACGCAGCTCGAAGAAAGTTTGAGCTATGCGCAAGGAGCGCCCACGATGCCGTCTCGAGGAAGCAGGGGCAATCATTCCTTCCTCGACTACGTGGAAGGCCAGAGTCGAGATCCTGCTAGACACGGGTAGAATGCCGACTCTGTGTCCTTGTTTGGAACAGTGCCTGATGCTCACGCTGAGGCACAATCCTCAGGCACCGCGGCGCCATTGCTCGGGAGCATCCTCGACGGGCCTGAGGCTACCAATCCCCTCGTCGGCCGTGCGGGGTAGAGCCTCTTCGAGCCTAGCTAGATGGGAATGCCAAGCATCCACAAGCCGAGTCAAGTAGCCCCGTCCAACTTCCACATCACTGACCTCCTTGAGCGGTCTCTGATCATGGGCTAGGGGCAATAGAAGGAGCAGAACAAGTTGCGCCAGGTAGTCGAGCTCTACAAGCGCCAAGTCAAGGCTGACAAGGACATTGGAAACCGAACTCAGGCCATGATCCACAACTATCGGCTCCACGTGGTCACGGATGCAGCTCGGGAGCTCAACCCACAGGCGCGTCAGTTGTACACCCTCAATAAGGGCACCTCAATTTACGTCAGCAACTCTCTGATCAGGCCGGAGATTCACCACTATGGCACTCAGGTTACGGACAAGCTGAGCCAAGCCTGGCCTGTCCTCCTAGAGTAGCCAGCCCTGACGCGGAGAAAGGGCGAGAGTCCGCGAAAGCTTGGAACCTTCAGTAGGAGAGCCTAGTCCCTGCAGCAATCCACACCTGGTTCAGCAGTTCAACCCTCACACCAGCTGGAGGCCTTCCTGTATGACCAGCCAGCTGACTCCAGACTTGAAGCAAACTATATTCTCCAACACGAGCTCAACGCCTAAAAAGTCGAGGACCATCAACTACAGGCCCTCCCAGAAGAGCAACGCCGGTCAATCGCTTCGCTGATGGGCAGTGGAGCTGTGTCCCATGACCAAGCGATTCCAGAGGTCGGACCGATCAAACCTAGCTCTTAGGGCGGACAGCGTCAGGAGCTGCGCACTCCTGCAGAGCTAGATGACGGGCTTTCGAGCAGGCCTTTCACGGCAGCAGACATGGTCGAGCTCCAAGCTATCACAGAGACCAACAAAATTTTTGACCGCTGGCTCAGAAACATCATGTCGCAGAAATCTGGGCATCCCTCAGCCCCGCACAGACCAACTCTCCAGAATGGACAGAAAGCAGCGCCTCGCATCAAAGACATCAACTGGCGGATCGCGCTCGACAACAATACCTTGACGAAAGAAAAGCCTCTCCCGCTCGAGAGGCTGACAACAAGGTCCTTCTACGACGCCACACCTTATCGCCAGCTTCAAATGTTGGTCATCAACCAAGACATCCGCGAATGGTACTCACGGTTTGTGCTGAAGACTCAGACCGTGCAGAGCTACAGCCAGATCGTGCAGCACGACCTCTAGTAAATGCGCTACAGTGACTGCAAGGTGGCCATCGACTTCGCCAGGCACCACCTCACTCACCTCGATCCCGTGGTGTTCCGAGACGACAACGTGCCGCTCGAGCTGTTTGTCGACTACGACAGGTGGATCAAAGGCTTTGCTATCGAGACAAGGGCCCTCAAGGAGGAGAACGAGCTGAGAGAAGAGCACGAGTTTGTGGGCATCATGGCAAGCACACACTTCTCTCACCCAAATGGACCAAACACCACTATTGAGGTCAAGGTTGTTGACTTTGACGCCACACAGGCAAGGTTCCTTGTACGCAATGACAAGCTCGGGGTTGTGGCGTGGAGGTCACGGCTGTTCTTGAGGCGGGATGACGACGACGTCAAAGCGATGGAGGAGGCCCGACTGGAGAGCTTGTAGATGAAGGCGGAGGCCCTGCACTACTTGCGGGTGCAGCGACTGATCAACGATGACATGACCAAGCGCTACCACTACCTGCGGCTCTCAAACGAGGTGCTCCAGAAGATCCAGCGCCGAATCTATGTCGACCTCTTCCAGTTCAACCCTGACTCTGTGCGCAAGATCATCGTGCAGATTGAGGCCCTCTACGTCTTCGCAGTCCTCAAGTCGGCCCTTTCGAGCTAGCGCGACGACCCCTTCATCAAGGGGTTGCTGTTGAAGTACAAGGTGCCGTCGAGCTCACCGGCTCTGACCTACTTCAAGCCCCAGCACAGGGAGAAGAGCCAGCTGGACGGAATCCAGGACTACAACATGAAGGGCGTGAAGGTTGAGCTCGACCACAACTCGCTGCTGCTCATGGACGAAAAGTACATCAAGCTGCCCCAGTTCCTTAACTCCCTCACGCTCAGTACTATCGGGGCCCACAGGCTCTTCCGGTATCCCTTCGACGCGAGCCTCCTCCTGGCCCAAAACTGCAAGGAGTTCAGGAAGTCGACTCCCCAGGAGCTTGACGCTGCGGTCAACGCGTTCCCGCTCCAGCACGCCAAGTTCGTGCTCGCCCAGAAGCTGATGTCCAAGTACTTCCACCAAGTGGCCAAGTACCGGTGGGCCGAGGCCATCCAGAAGGAGATCTGGGGCTTCGTGAAGGACGACTTCGACTTCGACACGGGCAAGGAGCTGCGGGAGGACGAGATCGACCCAGTGCTGCTGCGCCTTTTCTACCAGCTGAAGCTGTACATGCAGACCGTCATTTTTGAGCACTTCGAGGCCGCCCTCCGGGACTACACGCGCTTCCTCCTCAGTTTCGTGTTGCGCGACCCCGATATGCGGGAAGCGAGGATCGTGCTCGACGTCAAGTTCAACCCCTGGCTCCGACTCAGCCTCAAAGAGAACGCTAGGGCCTAGAGCAGGCCGGGCGAAGTGGTCAATGACGTCGAGCTGATCCCGCTGCAGCGGAAGCCAATGATCAGGGTAGCCGCCCTGATCGCCGACCTGGACATCCCCGGCAAAGTGACAAAGAAGCAGAAGGTGGTCACCCAGCCAGAGCTGGACACCGTCCACAAGGACCTCTTCTCAGTCGTCCCAGACATGCACGGGGCCCTCCAGGAGATCGACCGGATCGACGGCATCGTCTTCCCCTTGCTCCAGCTGCGGGACCCTTTTCTCCAGGTGCCCGACGCCAAGCGCAACGAGAAGCTGGCCCAGTACGTGAGGGTCATCGAGAAGCTGATCGACCAGAGCCTGAAGCCCACTCGCAGGGAGCTCCAGAGCCTCAACGCCTTCATCCCAATTTTCGAGAAGCGCGTCGACAACATCGTCCTCGACCTCAAGAAGCGCAGCTTCGCCCTCCAGCAGGACCTCGGGAGCGACGGCGGCGGGGACGAGGGCAAGGCCCAGGACTAGGAGCAGGAGGGAGCGGGTGGCGAAGCACCTGGCCCTGCAGCTGAGGCGAAGCCCGGAAAGCCCGCGAAGGAAGGCCACGACTCGGACGAGGGAGAGGACTCCTACGGAGACGAGGACGAGAGCGGCGGGGAAGGCAACGGAGAAGGCGGCTACCAGGGCAACGACCTGGCCTACAAGTCCGTGGAAATCGACGACGGCCTGATGCGCGAGGAGCTCTTCTTCCTGCGGGGCCTCGTGTGGAAGATCTTGGAGTCTGTGCACAGCCAGTACGACTTCGGCATGGTCTACCTGGACTGCGAGCAGTTCAAGGAGAGGGTCGTCTCCCACGTCCAGGGCCTCGTCAAACACCTCGAGCACTACATCCAGAGCGACTTCACCGCGAAGCAGCGCGCCATCCAGTCGGAGATCGTGTCAGTCAGGGGCAAGCTGGACATGGAGGTGGACAGCATCGACGAGGTGATCACGCTCCTGGACTACATCGACTCCCTGAAGCGGCAGGACAACAAGATTGCTGACATCACGCTCATGATCGGCGAGCTGGCTACCCGCATGGGCTACATCGAGAGCGTCTGCATCATGTTCCCCGACGAGCAGTACGCAGAGTTCCTCGGCATCCGTAACTGGCCTCGCACGTTCATGCAGTACATCGAGGAGAGGAAGGCCGAGCTCCTCGCCCAGAAGGACGACCTGTACAAAGAGATGCGCAGGGAAATCGAGGAAGTCTTCGAGCGGGTCACAGAGTTCAGACGCACTATCGCAGAGGTCCTCGAGCAGGGCTTGGTGGAGGAGGGGCTGGCCTACGACGCCGAGGAGGACCTGAGCCTCGACGGATCGGATGCAAGTGGGCCCGAAGTCGTCGACGAGGCGGCCGAAGAAGCCAAGAGACTTGAGGCGCAGCGGCAGCTCGAAAGCGCCGACGGGAAGACCTTCCCGTGGCTGGCCGCAGAGATCGCCATGGAGCACATGAAGTTCGACCCGGGCCTCATCGAGCAGGTGTACCTCCAGATTGACCACCTGAAGCAGAGCTACGACGAAGTCGAGCGGGCAACCGAGCTCATCAACAAGCGAGAGGCCCTGCTCGCCGTCCCGAAGACCCAGTTCGCGGAGCTGCGGGCTGTTCAGGACGACCTGAAGCCGCTGTATGAGCTCTGGCGAGTGGCCTACAGGTTCGGCCGCACTCTGCCGCAGTGGGTCGAGGGCAGGTTCGACCTCCTCGACGCCGCTCAGGTCGAGGCCCGCGTCGAGGAGTGGGCCAACGAGCTGAAGCGCCTGCAGAAGACCAGCCTGGTGACTGACCACCCGAAGCAGCAGGAACTGCAAAAGTTCATGGCAGATGCACTTGGCCGCTTCAAGCAGTTTGGACCGATGCTGCGCACCCTGAGGACGAAGGGGCTCGCTGCGCGCCACTGGCGCTCGATCGGCGAGAAGCTGGACTTCCGGATCGATCCTGCGAGGATCACGTTGTACAGGCTGGTGCAGCTCCGGCTCTACGACGAGGAGAAACTGAAGACGACCAAGCAAATTTGCGAGATCGCGACCAAAGAGTACTCGCTCGAGATGGCACTTGAGACCCTGGAGCAGGAAGTGGGGGCCGCAGAGTTCGAGTTCCAAGTCCAGGCCGATGGGGAAACCCTCGCCGTCAGCCGTCTGCCCGAGCTCACCGCTCTCTTCGAGGAGTTCTACCTGCGAGCGGGCGTCCTGAAAACGAACCCGCACATCAGAAACTTCCTCGAGAAGCTGCTCGAGCTGGAGAAGACCATCAAGAGCGTCGTCGAGCTCGTCAACGAGTGGGCTGCCTTCCAGCGCAACTTCATCTACCTCAACGGCGTCTTCGTGCTCGAGGAAATCGCCAAGGCCCTGCCAGCTGAGGCCAAGTACTTCCTCCAGGTGCAGGCGCTCTACACGGCCACCACCCAGGCCTTCCAGCTCGCCCCGCAGGTGTACCGCATCAGCCAGCGCGAGAACTTCCTCACGATCCTCGTGAAGAACAACCAGGAGTGCGAAGCCATCCGCGCGGGCCTCACGGGCCTCCTCGAACGGAAGCGGGGCAAGTTCCCACGCCTGTTCTTCTTGTCGAGCGAGGAGCTGATTGACATCTTCGGGCAGGGCCCTGACCTCGTGGAGTCCCTGGCCGACGGAGAGGCGAGTCAGAGCTTCATCACTAGCCTCTTCGAAGGCATCGACGCTGTGAGCTTCCACGAGGTGACGAACGCCCTCACTCGCATGCACTCCAGGGAGGGCGAAGACGTCCAGCTCGCGGTGGAGGTGGCGACGCGGAACCTGGCCGTCGACTCGTGGCTCAAGGGCCTCGAGGCTGCGATGGTCGCCACAGTCAAGGACTCCCTCTTCCGAGCCTTCGCCGAGCTGGGCACCCAGGGCGCTGAAGAGTGGGCGACAGCCTGGCCCGGCCAAGCGACCTACCTGTGCAGCCAGCTCTGGTTCACCCTCAGAGTGCGCACCATCTTCGCGGGCTGTGCGGAAGGCGGCTCAGCTCTCGGGCACGCAGGTGTCCCACCTACCCCATCAGCAGCCGACGACGAGGAGTAGCCCGAGGCAGACGGAGCAGAGGCCGCCGGCGATCAGGCGTCTGCCGCTGGATCGGGAGGAGGCTCAGCGCTGAATGTCCTCGACGTCCCAGGCGGCTCTCCCACCGTACCGGAGACCGCCGAAGAGGCCGAGGCACGCGCCTATGAAGCGGAAGTGCTGCGACAGATCGCCAGGGACGAGGGCGGCTGCCCGGAGAGGGCCCAGCTCGAAAAGGTGCTGAGGCTGAAGAGACGGTTCCGGGTGGTAAGGACGGCGACAACTACGGTGCAGATGGAGCGGCTGCAGCAGGAGATCGCGGACACGATCATGCTGTACACCGGCATGGTCCGGAAGCGGCTCAAGGGCCACGTGCGGCAGTCGACGGTCGCGCTGCTGACTGGCTACGTGCACTTCCGAGACATCCTCAACGCCCTGGTGCGCGAGCAGGTCACCCGCGAGGACGAGTTCTTTTGGCAGATGCAGCTCAAGTTCGACATGCAGAACATGCTGGACGTGGTCTACAAGTCGGCCTACGACACGGGAGGCAGGGCAGTTCCGAGGCTGGAGACCGCGAAGCTCGACGTCAGCTGCGAGGTGTTCGGGCACGCCAGGGGCTACGGCTTCGAGTACCTCGGCAACTGCCCGAGACTCGTGGTGACTCCTCTCACCGAGAGGTGCCAGAGAAGTCTCCTGGTCGCCCTGCAGTACAACTACGGCGGAGCGCCCGAGGGCCCGTTCGGCACCGGCAAAACCGAAACGACCAAGGACCTGAGCCGCCAGCTGGCCAAGCTGTGCTTCGTGCTGAACTGCTCAGCGAGCTACGAGTACACGGGAGTCAGCAGATTCTTCAAGGGCCTCGCCTCCAGCGGGGCGTGGGTGTGCTTCGACGAGTTCAACCGGATGGAGACCCGCATGCTCTCGCTGATCTCGCAGGTCATCATCTCGATCCAGAGCGCCATCCGAACCCAGGCCACGCACCTGCAGCTCGACGAGGCCAAGATCCCCCTGGAGCCAGACTGCGCAATCTTCGTGACCCTGAACCCAGGCTACGCCGGGCGGACCGAGCTGCCGGGCACTCTCAAGGCCCAGTTCAGGGCAGTCTCGATGGTGGTGCCGGACGCCGTGCTCATCACCGAGATCTTGCTCTACAGCTCAGGCTTCATTGGCGCCCCGCAGCTGGCGAAGAAAATCGTGGCAGTGCAAAACCTCGCGGACGTGATCATGCAGAAAACCGAAATCGCCCACGACTTCGGCCTACGGTCGATCAAGGCCATCGTCGGCATCGCAGGGAACCTGAAGCTGCAGGCCCAGAACATTGTCGACAGCGAGCTGGCCGAAGTCATCGACGACCACTCGCTCAGCCACGCGCCCTACAAGGCCGACCAGGTGCTGAAGGAGGTCATGACAGCGACCGAGGCGGCCATCGCCAAGGCCACGGCCGGACTCGCAGGAGACGAGCCGGGCAAGCCCGACGAAAGCCCGCGCAGAGCGGACGGCAAGGCTGGCGGCGTCACGCCAGGTGGCGGAGGACCGGCGAGCCCAGCCGCTGCGGCCTCCCCTGCTCTCGGGGGCGGTAAGCTTGGTGGTACTGCTGACGATCTCGCGCAGCGCCCGGCGCTCGACGGGTCAGACGACCGGGCCTACGAGCGTGGGGAAGCCGGGGACTCGCTGGAGCGCGCCCAGTCGCCGCCTCCCGAAGAGCGCGTGGCTCCCGAGGGCAAGGAGGGTGGGGAGCTTTACGACCGCCTCTGGGAGCACATCCCGTTCGCCGAGAGGCAGCTGCGAACCGTTTACAGGCAGCTCGGAATCGACCCCGACGCGCAATACGAAGAAGGTGTGCTCGAGGAGTACATCGTCCTGAAGGCAGTGCGCGACTTCAACCACTCCAAGTTCGCCACCGAGGAGCACGTCCTCATCGAAGGCGTCATCAAGGACGTGTTCCAGGGCGCCGTGCCCGACCTCGACAAGCCAGTCCAGGACTACGGCAACCTGAAGGCAGCCCTCCGCCAGAGCTTCGACGGCCGCAAGCTCGACTTCTCGCCCAGCCTGCAGACCAAGGCCCTGCAGTTCTACGAGATCCAGAGGACGAAGCACGGCTGCATTCTTGCCGGCGAGCCCCAATCGGGCAAGTCGACCCTCGTCAGCCTGGTGCAGAGCGCCCTCAACAAGGCCGCCATGAACGAGTTGATGCTAACAGTCGCCGAGCAGCGCCGCCTGCGGCTGGTCGCGCTGGCCAAAGAGTACCAGGCTCAAATCGTCGAGGGCGCCCTGCAGAAGACCCACACGAGCGGAAAGTCCGGCGCGCAGGCGGACGTGATGGGAGGATCCGTGAAGAAGAAGAACAAGCGGGCGGACAAGGAGGCGCAGGCCAAGAAGCTCCAGCAGCAGTGGCACGAGATGTACCGCAAGACTGGGCTCACCGAGGCGGAGCTCGACGCCGTGCGCGCCAAGCTCACCGTCAAGGGTGTCCAGATGCGGAGAATGAACCCCAAAGGGATGACCAGCGACGAGCTGTTCGGCGCCTTCGACTCGGAGACGCACGAGTGGCGCGAGGGGCTCTTCACCGAGCAGTACCGAGCGTACGCTGACCAGCAGGACGACAAAAAGAAGTGGATCCTGCTGGACGGCCCCATCGATTTCATGTGGGTGGAGAACCTCAACTCGATTCTCGACGACAACAAGAAGATGAGCCTGCCCAACGGAGAGTCGATCAGGATGTCGGAGGGCATGTGCATCCTCCTCGAAACGGACCACTTGAGGAACGTGACGCCCGCGACGGTGTCTCGCTGCGGCCTAGTCTTCCTCCACCGCCGGGAGACCTGCGACTCGAAGGCCATTTTCAACCAGTGGCTGCGCCAGCTGCCGCCAAATCTCGCTGAGTACGCAAAGGACCTGGAGAGCGTAGCCAACTACCTGATGGTGGAGGCAGTCCGCGTGTTTGAAGTGGAGGCCGAAGCCGGCGAGCTGAACTTCGCAGGAGTGGACTTGCACTGGCTCATGCAAAACTTTGTGCGCCTCCTGACGACTCTCGTTTACGATTACTTCATCGAGTACGAGCGCAGCAGCGCCACCGCTCCCTCGGCAGCCAACCCGGACGAGCTGGGCACATCCCTGTTCAACATGAGTCTGGGCAACGGCTGGGTCGAGGCGGACCCAGATCCAGACATGACGGCGTACACTCCCTCCGAGCCACCTCGATCGGCCCAGGACCGGTCTCGGCAAGGATCGAGGCACCTGGACCAGAGGGTGAAGACGCCTGACGCCCGGCAGAGGGAGCTCGAGAAGCGGAAGCGCCTGCCCAGGTGCAACTTCATCGACAGCGAGATGCGGCTCGAGAGCGCCTTGAAGTTCACCCCGATATGGCTGGAGGCGTTTGTGATCTTCGCGCTGGTGTGGACCTTCCAGCCTGTGCTGAGCGCGGCTGGTCGTCGGCATCTGGACGAGAGGCTTCGAGCCAAGTACGAGTCGGCCCGGACCGACTACAACGCCTACGTGAAGGAGAAGAAGAGAAAGCTGGCTGAAAAGACCAAGCAGGAGAAGAGCCAGGCTCCGAAGCCGGCCGCCGGCGAGAAGAACAAGGCCCTAGGCAGAGCGTCTACGCTCTCGAATCCCAAGGCTACGTCAGTCTCGGGAGGCTCTGCTGCTGGGGCGGCAACCAGCCCGGCCTCGGCCTCTGGGCAAAAGGAGTCACAGCCCTAGGGGGATGGCTTTACACGAGTGTGGACCGACGACCTGCCGGAGACACCCATGCTGATTTCAGAGTTCCCGGCGGGCGCCTCCTTCTACGACTGCTACTTCAACGTGGACACGGCCCAATGGAGCGCCTTCAGCCTGGATCTCGCCCTCAGCGAAGCCCAGATCGACTACGGCTCTCGGGTACCAAGCCAGAAGCGACCTCAAAACTTCTTTGTGCCTTCGCCCGACACGCTCCGCTACCAGTACATCCTCGAGTGCCTCGTCACGAACCAAGTCTCGGCTCTCGTCGTAGGCCCAGCTTGCAGTGGCAAGAGTGCCCTGCTGAAGAACACGCTCTTCAGTCAAGTGTTCGACTTCACGAAACAGCTCGTAGCCGACCACTTGACCATGTCCTCTCACTGCGACTCAACCGTCTTCAAGGAGAACCTCGAGCGGCTGCTGGAGTGGAGGGCCAGCAAGCAAACAGGCGAGTAGAAGCTGCGACCCCACATGGATAACAAGCTCATCTGCTACGTCGAAGACCTGCACATGGGCTGGACAGACGCGCACGGGGACCAGCCGGCAGCCGAGGCGATCAGGGACCTCCTGACAGAACAAGCCTGGCTCAGCTCCCGTAAGCGACGCTGGAGAGGAATCGAGGACGTGTCCATCTTCGCGTGCATGGCTTCCAACGCCCCTGAAACAGCGCGGGTAAGCAAGCGGGTCCTCCACCGCTTCCACCTCATCGCGCTTGACGAACCTCTGGCGGACACCCTGCAGGCAAGGCTCGGGGGGCAGGCAGGGCGGATGGTCACCGAATGGCCGTCGATAGTCCAGCCTCACGCACCACGGATTGCAGCCGCGCTCGCGGACATCTGCGTGAGGGTCTTTGGGCACCTGAAGCCGACCCCGATGAAGGCACACTACACATTCAGCTGGCGAGACGCGGGCAGGGTGCTGATGGGCATGCAGATGATAGAGACCAACTCGCTGAAGCGCCAGGCCGACGTGATGAAGCTCCTCTACCACGAGTGCTATCGCAACTTCGGGGACAGACTTCTCATGGCCCACGACCGCAGTTGGTTTACCCAGGCCCTCTACGAAGTCTGCCGAGAGCACTTTAGCGTCGTCGATGCCCTCGAGGCAGCACCGGACAATCAGAGCACCAAGGGCGCAGCGAAGGCACCAGACGGCTCAGCAGGTGAGGAGGCAGACAAGAAGCGAAAGGAGCAGTTCCTCTGGCCTATCAAAGACCCCGAAGAGCTGTACTACTCGCGCTGGAACCAGGAGGTGGAAGGATTCTACATGGAGGTCGACAACGTCGCTGAGATTGGCAAGGTCATCGAGGCCAGCCTCGAACGCTACAACGACTCAAACGAGCGGGTGCGCCTCGACCTCATTCTGTTCAACAAGCTGAGCAGGGAGATGCTCAAAATCCTCCGTGTGCTCGCGACACCGGGTGGCCACCTGATCAACGTCGCCATGAAAGGATTCGGAATGAGCAGCGTCATGAGGCTCGCAACTTTCGCTGTTGGCCATCAGTTGACGGAGCTTGACGTGTGCGAGGGCCTCACGGATGAGGAGTGGCACAATGAGCTGAGGAGGGCAACGATGGCATGTGGCGAGGAAGCCAAGCCGCTCACCCTCCTCGTTGACGAGTACAAGATGCTGCGCCCCGAAATGTACTCGGACTTGGAATGCCTCCTCAAGAACCACGTAGCCAGTGAGATCGTCAGAAAGCCGGACGTCACACAGGCGCTGACAGGCATTTTCCAGCAGCAGGACTCCGAGCAAAAGACCGAGCAGCCTGAAGGCGACACGTACGCTGACGACGACCTCAGTGCCGAGCAGCAGGCGGAGAAAGCGAGGTAGAAGGCCGAGCAGCACGCCGAGTTCCTGGCAGACAGCGCCAAGATGCTGCACCGCTGGCCACACGTGCAGGCAGGGCTCTACGACGCCTTCTTGAACAGGGTGCGAGACAACTTCCACCTGGTGCTGCAGTACTCGCCGACTGGCCCAGACTTCAGAGAGAAGATCACCGCCCACAAGGGCCTCCTCTATCTGAGCACAGTGGTCTTCACTGCCGATTTGCCAGCCTCTGAGCTGGAGGCCCTCGGGCGAGGCTTCTTCAGGCTCGAGCACGATAAGGCGGTGCTCAAGTCAATAGTTGATGGCTCAGGAGTGCCGAAGGTGAAGCAATACTCCCAGACCAATGACAGCGACTCCAAGAACCGAGTGCTCTGGTGCATCGGCAAGCTGTTCCTCCAGGCGCAGGAGGCGGCCAAAGCGTACGCGCGGGACGGGGAGCAGACCCTCTACATGGCGCCTGCAATGTACTTGCGGGTCTTCACTTGCTACCGGAAGCTGCTCAAGGAGAGGCAGGCGGTCGTGAAGGACATTTCGTCCCGGTACGAAGCAGGCCTGGCCAAGATAAAGCAGACCCAGGACGCCATCTACAGGTACCACCAGGAGCTCGAAGAAAGGTCGCCCGTCCTCCAGGAGAAGCACGACGCCGTCGGGCGCGTGATGGAGGAGATCGAGGAAGAGTTCGCGCGAGTGACGGGTCAGAGGGAGCAGCTCAAGCGCGACGAGTTTGAAGCCGCCGAGCAAGCCGAGCAGGCGCTCAAGATCAAAGACGAGTGCGAAGAGACGCTCAACAAGATCGTTCCGTCGCTCAACGAGGCAATGAACTCGGTTGAGGCCCCTAGCAAGTGCGACATCGCGGAGCTGAGGGCGCTGAAGAAGCCACCCAAAGTCGTGAAGCTCGTGCTGCAGACCGTGTGCATGCTGCTAGACGTCCCTCCTGCCGAGAAGAAGAGTCGCAAGACTGGGCGACTCAAGCTTTCCTACTGGCAAGCTGCCCTAGGCAAGCACGTCCTCGGTAACCCAAGGTTGCCAGACTTGCTGGTGGAGTTTGATCGAAACAAACTGACTCCTGAAATAATGATGGAAGTAGAAGAAGTGCTCACTCAGGGTGGCTACAGCTACGAAAAGGCGCACACTGCCTGTGCCGCAGCAACAGGCATTTTCAAGTGGGTGAAAGCAACGCGTGAATACTTCTACATCTTCAAGGAGATTGAGCCGAGGCGTGATGCCTTCATGCAGTCGCAGAAGCAATACGAAGAAAAGAAGAAGTAGCTCCAGGACAAAACTGATAAAATTCGTCTGCTCGACTCCGCGCTCAAAGGACTCAAAGAACAGCAGCGGGCCAAGGACGAGGTACTCACTGGGCTGAGAGTCGAGATCCAAGACTGCACCCTCAGGACGAGGCGTGCCGACGTCCTCCTCAAGGGACTCAGCGCAGAAAAGCAAAAGTGGATCGTTTGCACGAGGATGCTCGCTGCCAAATACTCCACAGTCACTGGCGACGTGCTGCTTTCGGCTGGCTTCATCACGCTCCTCGGTGGGTTCAACTAGCGATACCGATCACGCGTGCTCCAGAGATGGACCAAGACCCTCACTGACGAAGGCTTCCAGTGCAGCAAAGAGTTTGTATTCACAGAGCTCTTCGGAGACAGCTACGTGATTAGGAAGTGGCACCTGCACGAGCTTCCCCACGATCACGTGTCCATCAACAACGCACTGGTCATCGAAAAGACGTCACAGTTCTGCCTGCTCGTCGACCCCCAGATGCAGGCAGTCACCTGGCTCAAGTGCCAGGCCCAAGCCGCCAATCAGCTCGTAGCCACCACGTAAGCTGACCCCGCGAAGTTCCGGAAGGCAGTTGAGATGGCCATCGACATGGGCCGCACCGTGGTCGTGGAGCAAGTCGGGGAGACGATTGATGCGAGTCTGCAGTCCCTGATGAAGAAGCAGGTTTCCAAGCACGGTGCCCAAAAGATGCTTCAGTTCTGCAGAAAGTCCTACAAGCTCGACCCGGGCTTCCGGCTCTTCGTAGTGACGACCCTTTCGAAGCCTCACTTCGATGCCAACGTGACAAACCATGTGACGATCCTGAACTTCAACGTGAATTTGGAGTGCCTACAGGCTCAGATGCTCGGCCTAGTCGTCCTCAACGAGCGGAAGGACCTGGACGACACGTACAACGAGAACTCCAAGGAGGCTTTCGAGTCGATCAAGTCCCTCAAGGACGTCGAGAAGGCGATACTTGCCCAACTCGAGGCCACAGTCGACGAGCTGCTAGGGGACGAGAGCCTCATCCGGACCTTAAGCGAGTCCAAGAACACCGCCGAGTACGTCGCTGCCAGGCTGAGGAACATCGCACAGACCAGCGCCTTCATCTCCAAGTCGAGAGACGCCTACGCTCCGGTTGCCTACCGCGCGGCGGTGCTCTTCTTCGCAGTGCAGGACCTGCCCAAGGTCAACCGCTCGTACCAGTTCTCCCTCGGCTGGTTCAAGGATGTCTTCACGCGGTCAATGGAGATCACGAACGTCTTGCGACAAGATGCAGGCGGAGGAGGCGACGCTGGCCGGGAGGGAGGCGCCACGGGCAGGTCAGGCAAGCAAGCCTCTGGTGCCCAAGGCGCTGGAATCGCTATGACCATCGAGGAGCGCATTGAGCTCCTGACGAACACGCTGACGCAAGAGCTCTTCAAGCGCATCCGCATGGCAGTCTTCGAAGCTGATCGCAACCTCGTGACGTACCTGTTTGCCCTCAGAATCATGCAGGCCGAGAACTTCATCGACCCTGGCCTGGGTGACTTCTTGCTGCGGGGAGCTCAGCGCCTCTCGGCTGACACCAGGGTCCCAGACGAGATCACGGAGCTGCCGTGGCTGGACAACCTGATGTGGGCTGACCTGCGCACGCTGTCGTGCCTGAAGCCCTTCAATTCTTCAAACCTGCTGGGCCACATCGCCCAGAATCAGCAAAAGTGGGCCAAGTTCCATGCAAAGCTCGACAGGCCACTGACGTTCGAAGACCTGCCGAACAGGGAGGCCGTCGACCTCAGGTTCTTCACAATGCTCGATGAAGGTGAGCTCGCAGAGGCCGGCTAGCCCCGCCCTCAGACGTCTGGGGGCGCTCTCAACCAGGCCCACGCGAGAGCTACAGACGCGGCCTCAATGGCTGCACGTACAGCCGGGGACACCAACTCCAGAGCCGGCTCTCGCGGTCACATGAGGCGAACCGAGTCTGAGATCCTCAACGACCCGGACATCTGGGATGCCTCCGAGAGCGACGACGACTACGACGGGTCGCTTGCTGGCAGCGCCCAGGAATCGGAAGGTGCCCACTCAAGACAGGATGATGGCGCTGGGCCAGGAGGGCAGGCCGACGCCGGAGACACGCAAGAGATGGCGAGGTACTTGGTCGAGCGCGCGCCAACCCTAGGAGGATCACGGAGCGGAAGCGGTGACATCGAGTCGCTCTGGAGGAAGACTGCCAGTGAGCGTACCTTGATCCTGCGCCGAGAGCAGGCCATCAAAGGGCTCTGCGAGCTCTGTGTGCTTCGCTGCATCAGACCGGACCACCTCATCGAAGGCATGGACCGGTTCGTTCTCAACGTGCTCGACCCCCAGTACCTCGACTTCAGAGCCGACATCCTCGCAAAGTGGGAGGCCTAGAGGCCAAGTGCAGGCAAGGACGCCTCGAAGGCAGGGGCAGCAGGAGCGTCGCGCATGAACATGACGGGCGGCATGTCTAAAGGCAACGAATCCAGGAGCGGAAACCCATCCGTCCACCAGCAGAGCGCCACGGCTGGAAGCCGAATGCACCCCGGAGGTGGGGCTGGGAACGAGACAAAGCAGTCGGCCGCAGGCTCTCAGCACGCATCCAGCACTGCCAAAGGAAGAGCAGCGGCGAGGGAAGAGAAGGCTCGAGCCGAGCGAGTAGCTGCCAGCCAGCAGCGGGGTGGCCTCAACAACACCGCCACTCTGCTCGCTGAGGCCTACACCGACTCACGCGTTCGCACACCAGTGCTCTTCCTCGTGGCCCACGGCGTGAACGTCTTCGAGATCGTATCCGACTTCCACCATAAGGAGTCCGCCAGCTACGGAGGAGTGAAACTGCAGCACCTCGCGCTAGGCGCGGGGCTCGAAGAGCTTATCGGTGCCAGGCTCGAGCAGGCAGCCCAGAACGGCGACTGGATCGTGCTCGAAAACCTCCACCTCGCGGCAGATTGGCTGCCTACCTTCGAGGCGACTATGGCCACCTGGACGGGCCCAGATGTCAACCCCCGCTTCCGAGTGTGGGCCTCCGCGGCCCCAGGCGATGACTTCCCGGCCAGCATCCTAGAAAACTCCGTGAAGGTAGCTCTCTAGCCACCGAAGACAATCAAGCAGAAGATGCAGAAGATGCTCCTCGACCAGGAGAAGGACGGCTTCTTCCGCAAGGCCGGCAAGCACGCCAACTACCATAAGAACCTGTTCCTTGGTCTCGCCTACTTCCATGCCGTGCTCGGGGGCAGGAGACGTTACGGCACTCTCGGCTGGAACCTACCGTACCAGTTCGACTTCAGCGACTTCGAAGTCAGCAATGCGCAGCTGCGGGACGCTATGAAGCGTGGCACAGCCCTCGACCTCATCGCCACATTGGACGTGCTCAAGTACTACTACGCCCACATCAACTACGCGGGCCGTATTCATCGAGCTGAGGACCAAGTCACTCTCAACGCTATCCTGGAGGACCTCATCAACGAGGACATGGCGTTCATGCAGGAGCGCTCCGCTGACCTGACCTCCTCACACCACGGCTTCCCTCCGCTCGGCCTCGCTGGCGCCCCTGCTGGATCCAGCGATGCGGTTGACTACTTCGCGTACTTCCAGCAAGCAATCCCTGCGAGGGACAACTACCGTCTCTACGGGTTCAACTGGACAATTGAGAGCCGACTGCTCAAGCAGGAGATCTTTGGCATTCTGGAGGAGCTACATTCCCTCAACAAGAGCTGGCGCAGCGAGTCTGCTGCTGGACAAGGAGACACTTTAGCTACCAGTATTGAGATGAACTCGCTGCAAGCTAGCCTCCGCTCAGGTGCAGCTGAGTCGGGCTCACTCCTGCGCTCGATGCTTGGCGAAGAAGAGAGCTTGCTCAATCTCTTCAGTAGCATGCAGAAACTGCTTTGCTCTAGCTCTCTCGATCCAAGAGTGACTGACGGAGGTGAGCGCTACGACCATCAGACCAACCAGGAAGCTCTTCCCAAGCGAGACCTTCATGATCAGAAAGTTGCCGAGGTGGCCAGAAAGTTGATGGCAAGCATCGACGCTTAGTTTGACCTCAAAGTCATCAACACGCGATTCCCAATAAAGTACAAGGCTCCGCTGAACAACATCATGAACCGGGAGCTCAATGCATACAAAAGACTGCTCGAGGCCATCAGAGCCTCTGTCGAAGACCTGCTCGATAACATCGACGGCAAGCATCCGCGGCCACTGGAGGTCGAAGCTCTTTGGCGAAGTGTTCAGCAAAACAGTGTGCCCGAGGCATGGCGCTCGATAAGCTTCCCAACTGCTCGCGAATCCTTGGCTGACTTCCTTGTCGAGTTGTGCCTCAGGCTCAAGTACTGGAAGAGGCTCGTCGAGGCCGAGCCCGACGAGGGCGCACCGACCTACTGGCTGCGGGCCTTCTACGACCCGCGGGCACTCCTGCGCGCCTTGATCCAGACAAGGGCCAGAGCAGAGGGCATCCCACTTGCTGAGTTGAGGAACGAGTTTGAGGTGCTTGAGGCGCCCAACAACGAAAGGGCAAGCAGTGAGCCCAATGTTGCCTACCTGCAGGGCCTCGCCCTGGAAGGTGCTGAGTGGCACACCGGCGACAGACAGCTCGTGGAGGTGGCCAGCTCGGCTAGGTTCACTTCATTCCCGGGCCTCCGAGTCCGCACGGTAAGGATGGCCACAGCACCGGGCGTCACCGAGAGCGTGGAGGCGGCAGCTGCCAGCTTCAAGATAGTGCTGTCGAAGGGTCAAGACCCGACGAGGTTCACTGGCTTTGGGAAGCCAAAAGGAGCGGCGGTTGTCGAAGAGGTTGTGGAAGAAGAACCGTAGGCTCCAGAGCAAGCGGAGTACCGGTGCCCAATCTACTCGACAACACTCCGACTCTCTAAGGGTCTGGTGGCTCGGACCAACGTGCCTGTGGCGTATGTGAAGCTGCCCACGTTTGCGAAACCGAGCGCCTGGGTGAAGCGGGGAGTGGCTCTTATTTTGGAAGCAGATACTTATTGATCTACGAAATCGAAATTGGAAATAAT
>Ga0075467_10001574_pt1 | contig 18845 bp, 19 predicted proteins | sample DEB08_DNA_9_FD_75067 | JGI IMG/M metagenome (GOLD analysis project Ga0075467, IMG submission 75067) | Aqueous microbial communities from the Delaware River and Bay under freshwater to marine salinity gradient to study organic matter... | ecosystem: Environmental > Aquatic > Marine > Coastal ... | reverse complement strand
ATTAAAGCATTAACTGAAGATAATGTAAAACTAGATGTAAAAGGCATTAGCCGTTCAGGTAATATTATTCATGTTAAAGCTATAAATGAAAATGGAGAATTTTATGGTGTAAAAGCTTTCGCTCCAGACGGAAAACTTAATGAAGTAAAAGGTATTAAGATTTTTGAAAGAAAAGTAGAGATGAAAATACAAGGAAATCCAGTATATGCTCATTTAAAAGCCATTCAACAATAATTGGTTTTTTTATCATCTATACTCTGGCAATTATCCTTTTTGCTGACTAAAAATCTTTAAATCCTGAACCTTACACTATGCGTCACTTTATTATTTTATAGTTTTGCTTTGCTACCTTTTTATAGACACTAGCATTATATAAACGTTATAGTTGAATTTATTTAATGATTTAAGTTCTAAAAAAGAGCTATACTTACTTTTCATCAAACGTGCAGAAACTATTTATAATCATTTTTTGATGTTTATGAAAATATATCTAGAAGTTGTTTTTTTTGTAATACTTTTCTATTACTTTTGTGTTGGTTAGTTAATTATATTGTAAGAGAGAGGTTACTTGTGAGAGAGAGCCTCTTTTTTTTTATGATTTCTATGATTGATATGTGTCGAGGAAGAAGTTTTAATTATGGTATAGTCATGACAAGTACGCTCCGTCTGAATATTTTGTAAAAAAAAAGAGTGAACATCAACCATGATACTTCACCCTTTCTTTAATTGTACTAAAAAGTCTACTTGTGAGAGAATTCTTAAATGTATTCATTAAATCCCTATAAGGTTTAATTTTTCTGTCATTAACCAATATGTATAGTTTAAATACCAATATGTGTAGATGAGTGGTATTTAAAACCATAACAGAAGTAAGACGTTTTAAACCTGGCCATAGCCTTGATAAGTATTCTGCAAAGTTTTAAATAGTTTCAATACGGCATCCCGAAACATACTAACTTATATTATTTCTTGTTGATTTAAATGACATTCGTCATCTAATAATCATAAGGAGTTAATTACCTTTAATTTCTGATTAATAGTGTCCATTATGAAACCTAAAACTTTATTATCCTTAGTGTTATTTGCATTTGTATTGAGTTGCTCAACTGATAAAAAAAAGAATAGCTTGGAAGAAGATAATCTAAAAGGAAATGTAAAATCTGTAAGAGAATTTTCTTTTGTTGCGGTTGATAAATTGGGTGAGATTAGCAAAGGAGCTAGAAAGACACAATTTTATATGAAATATGATGATAAAGGAAATAGAATGGAGCAGGACGATTATGGATCAGATGGAAGTTTATCTTCTAAAACTACATTTAAACATGATGGTAAAGGCAATAATATTGAGATGAACTTATATTTATCAGATCGTAGTTTAACGTATTATTTTGCTTTTAAATATGATGATAAAGGGAACGAAATTGAGAGGAATAGATATAAATCGGATGGGAGTTTAGATTATAGATACACTTACAAATATGATGATAAAGGGAACGAAATTGAGAGGAATAGATATAAATCTGATGGGAGTTTAGATTATAAATCAAGTTATGTATATGATGATAAAGGGAATCAAATTCTGTGGGACTGTTATAAATCGGATGGGAGTTTAGAGTATAGATACACATATAAATATGACGATAAAGGGAATGAAATTGAGAGGAATAGACATAAATCTGATTGGATTATAGATTGTGAATACACTTATAAATATGAACTGGATACTAAAAATAACTGGATAAAACGTATAGATTTTAAAAATGATATCCCACAATACATCTTAGAAAGAGAAATAGAATATTATTAAATGACTTTATGGGAGATTAACAGTTTAGGTTTTGAAAACAAATATAGTATAATTATTAAGCAGGGTGTTTTTTAGATAGCCATGTAACTAAAAATATGATAATCAACTGTTTAGCTATTGACAAGCTCCTTGTAGAAGTTGTTTATAATGCGAAACATAATATTATAACCGAATTAAGAAGTTTTAAAAGTGGACTTAGCCTTGATAAGTATTCTACGCTCTAAATAGTTCCAATACAGTATTCCGTAACACTCTCCCGAGAATTATTATTCAACTGATATTTATCATAAAATACTCACAATTAGTTAGGTAAATTTGAATATCGAAATTTTAAATAAAGAGACTTTAGGCATATATGCCCAAATATATTTATGGGATAAACATAAATTTTAGTGTATATATAACAGATATATAGTTACCAGTAACTATATACATGCGTTAGCCTTCATTAACGAAATCGAAAAAAATTTAATGCAAAAGATTTTATGTTTTAGAATTAAAAAGGAGTATATAAAATGAAAAATAAAAAAATCAATAATGTTTTTTTAGTTCTTGGAGCCGTATGGGTAATAGTTGGATTAATAATTTATAATAACTCATCGGTATGGTCCTTAGGGGTTATTTTTCTAATAATTGGATTGATTGGGAGATTTGGTCGCAAGGAATAATTAAAAAAACAACTATATGGATACTAAATTGGAAAAATACAAAAGATTCATTTTTATTGGAATATTAATTATAGCATTAGGAGTTACTTTTTCAACTACATTAAAAGAAACTGTTGACTCATTAGGAATTGTTTTTATCGCGGTTGGGGGATTATTTTTTATTATTGGGATGAGTAAGAAACGAAAAAAAGATGAGCAGAAAAATAAATAACGAAAGCACAACAAAGTACTGTGGTAAAAAGCAAGTAAAAATCACTTAATTTTTTACTAAAACACTTCGATAAGTATCATCATATATTAATCCTGATTTAGCAATTGCAAAAGCCTGTTTTAATAGCTTATTACACACCGCAATTAATGCTAATTTTTTACTCTTTCCTTTGGCTACTAAACGCTCATAAAGATCTCGGCAAGCCTTGTTATATTTACAGGCATTAAAACTGCACATAAATAATAAATTACGAAGCTTCTGGTTGCCTATTTTACTTATTCGAGGTCGTCCACTTACACTGCTCCCACTTTGTCTAACTATGGGTGTTAAACCAGCATAATTACACAATTCACTTCCGCTTGTAAAACGATCAAATCCGTCTGTTAAAACCACTAACATAACAGCTGTTTTGTTACCTATTCCTGGTATAGTTTTTAGGCGTGTTAACACATCTTGATGTACTTGTTTTACTAATATTAATAGTTTAGCTTCTAGAGTTTCTAACTCTTTTTTAACCTGTTTTAAACTCCGATTTAATGAACTTACAACCGCTTTACTGGGATTGCCTAAAACAGCTTCTCCATGCAATTTGTTTTTCAACATAGTACTCTGTTTTGTATATACAGAAAGCGCTCTGACGATTTGAAGACATTCTATTTCAGTCTTAGAATTACCTTGCCAAAGCTTTAATTCAACTTGACCGGCGTACTCACATATAAGCTTTGAATCGCTCTTATCGGTCTTAATCTTAGACAACTTCATCTGGATAAAACGCTTTACTGCTAAAGGGTTCTCTACTGACACTTTTATACCAGACTCTAGCAAATGATAGGCTAACTGATAATGGTAATAACCTGTAGCTTCCATAACGCAATGACTCTCAGTATTTAAGAGTTTTGTAAACTTCTTAAAGTCAAATTCATTGTTTTTAAACTGGTAATAATTACCATCAGAATCTGTAACATCAAACACCAAATGGCTAATGTCAAGTCCAAAATATTTAATACCTTTATTCATAAGAAGATGTTTTTTTGAAAGGACAATCTACGCGAGTTTCAACGACTTAAAAGCGAGGTCTAATGGCCTCATAGAACTGTACGAAATCTGTGTAGAAAAGAGAGGGGGTTTTCAATGTTGACGAAGTCTAAAGCTTCTGCGTGTATAATAACCTTATTCCTCTCTTTTGTCTTTTCTGTTTATAATCTAAATATAATAGATTGTAAACTTAAGACGTGTATAATTAATTGCTTTGGCAAAGGTTTTAAATCTGGTAGTAGTCTTGATAAGTATTCTGCAAGGTTTAAATAAAAAACGGCTTTCGTTTATTATCAATTTAGCAAATACATTAGTTAAATTTGATGTGTTTTTAAAATTATAATAATCTGAACTTGTAATGCTATTAATCATTTCTTTAATGAAACTACTAAGGCTCAGGGTTATTATAATCATGGGCTTTATGGTGAACTCCTCGATTCCCAAGACATTCTTATCAACTGTTACGCCATAGACAAGTTCTTTGTTGAGGTTGTTTATAATTCAGAGCATAACACCATAACCGAAGTAAGGAGTTTTAAAACTGGTTATCTACTCGACAAGTATTCTACGCTTTAAATATTAGGCATAAAAAAAGAGTGAACACCACCCAAGATAGCTCACCCTTTTTTATTGCTATTAAAATTCTCCGCTTAAAGAAAGTTTAAATCTATCCATTAAATCCCTGTATAGTTTCAATTTTTCTGCCAATAACAAATAAATGTAGTTCAAACGCCAATAAGTATAGATGAGTGGTATTTAACACCATAACAGAAGTATAGAGTTTTAAATCTGGTCATCTTTTAGACAAGTATTATACGCTTTAAATATTAGGCATAAAAAAAAGAGTGAACACCAATACTTCACTCTTTCTAAAATATTACAATTAAAATCAAGTTAAAAATACCCATTAATTACCTTTAAGGTTTCAATTTTTATACCATTAACAAATAGATGTAGTTCAAACGCCAATATGTATAGATGAGTGGTATTTAACACCATAACAGAAGTAAAGAGTTTTAAATCTGGTCATAGTCTTGACAAGTATTCTGCAAAGTTTAAATAAAAAACGGCTTTCGTTTATTATCAATTTAGCAAATATATTAGTTAAATATGATGTGTTTTTATAATTATAATATTCTCATCTTACAGTGCTATTAATCATTTCTTTAATTAAACTACTAAGGCTCAGGGTTATTATAATCATGGGCTTTATGGTTTACTACTCGATTCCCAAGACATTCTTATCAATTGTTACGCTATTAACAAATTCTTTGTTGAAGTGGTTTATAATTCAGAACATAACACCATAACCGAAATTAGAAGTTTTAAAACTGGTTATCTACTAAATAAGTATTCTGCGAAATTTTAAATAGTTCCCTTGCGGTATTATGTAATATTCACTCCCTAATAATTTATAGCCGTGCAAACATGATTGTAAATGACTTCTGTCATAAAATACTTTAAAATTGAATATTACTTTTACTTAATAAAATAACAAATTATGAAGAGTATATTAGTTGCAGTTGATTTTAATAAAATCGAACAATTACTAATTGATAAATCATTTCAAATGGCTAATGCTTTTGATTCAAAATTATGGTTTATTCATGCAGACGCTCCAAAACCCGACTTTGCTGGTTATAGTGGGCCTCAATCCATAAGAGATTCTAGAGCACAAGAACTTAGAAAAGAACATAAACTGCTTGAAAAACACAGCTCTGATATAAAGAAGAAAGGGGTTGATGCGACAGCCTTACTAATACAAGGAGCAACAGTTGAAACGATAATAAAGGAATCTAAGAAATTAAATGTTGATCTAATTATTACCGGACATCATGACCATAGTTTTTTTTACAATATGTTGAATGAGAGTGTATCTGCAAAAATCATAAAAAATTCAAAAATACCAGTACTTTATTTTCCTTTGGGATAAAAAAGCTTTCTTAAACAACTAAAGATATCCGCATTAACTGTTACGCCATAAATAAGTTTTATGTTGAAGTGGTTTATAATTCAGAACATAATACCATAACAGAAGTGAGAAGTTTTAAAACAGGGTACCTACTTGATAAGTACTCTTTAGATACATTTAAGTAATATGAGAAAGTTATCTAAAAAACAAAAAACACAATTGAAAGTCTTTTTGAAAGTCTTTTTTAAAGGAGTCTGGTAATTATTATTGTATTTGTTATCCGGTCTAATATTTATTTTTTTAACAATTATATTAGTTCTTTTAACTTCTAAATCACCCAAGAGGAGTAAATCTAAAAATGGTACTAGAATGTTCAATTAGGTTAACAAAATAGGCAATTGTTGTACACCATGTCGGCACAAATAAAAGCCCTACTCTCAAAACTATTGAAAATAGGGCGTTCTAATGAATTATCTGTACTCAAGGTGGGAATCGAACCCACACAACCGAAGTTACTGGATTTTGAATCCAGCGCGTCTACCAATTCCGCCACTTGAGCAATTAACTAATTTGGTATTTTATTTATTATCTCTAATCTGCCTTAGTTTTTCTTTTCCTATTCCAGATTTCCAATATTTTTCTCTTTTTCTTGCTTCAGCTCTTTCAACATCTAAAGATTCTGAAAAAATCAATTCAAAAGGTCTGTAGGCTCTTGTTGTTTTCTCTCTTCCGTCATTGTGCCTTTTAATTCTAGCCTCTAAATCTTGAGTCATACCAACATAAATATAATTTCTGTTAATACTTGATAAGGCGTAAATATAAAGCATATTATTAAGAACTTCGTACAATAAGCGCGCCTGCCTGTCGGCAGACAGGTCTACCTATCCTACCCTCGGTAGGTTATTCCGCCACTTGAGCTTGTAATAGATAGCAAAAATATAGTTTTTTTCGATATTACGCATAAAAATACTAGCCAATATACTTTTTAGGTTAAAATAAATGTATAAATTTGCACCTCGTTAAAAATCACGTAGTGTTTGCGCACTCAAAAACAACAAGTTAACTATGCCAACTGTTATAACGGAAGCCAAAATTTTTGCATGTACACAAAGTAAAGCTCTAGGTGAAAAAATAGCCAAAGCATATGGTGCAGATTTAGGGAATGTTATTACTTCAACATATAGTGATGGTGAATTTCAACCTTCTTATGAAGAATCTATAAGAGGGACTCGAATTTTCATTATTGGTTCTACCAATCCTGGTGCAGAAAATTTAATGGAAATGTTGTTAATGATTGATGCCGCAAAACGTGCTTCGGCTAGACATGTTACTGCCGTATTACCTTATTTTGGTTGGGCAAGACAAGATAGAAAAGATAAACCTCGTGTACCAATAGCGGCAAAATTAGTAGCAAAAATGTTAGAAGCTGCTGGTGCTACCCGTATTATTACGATGGATTTGCACGCAGACCAAATACAAGGATTTTTTGAAAGACCTGTAGATCATTTATATGCATCAACAATCTTTTTGCCGTATTTAAGAAGCTTAAATTTGGATAATTTAACCATTGCTTCTCCAGATATGGGAGGTTCCAAAAGAGCTTATGCATACTCTAAAGCATTAAAAAGCGATGTTGTAATTTGTTACAAGCAACGTGCTAAAGCCAATGTGATTACTCACATGGAACTTATTGGTAATGTGGAAGGGAAAAATGTTGTTTTAGTAGATGATATGGTTGATACTGCAGGAACATTAACAAAAGCAGCCGATTTAATGATGGAGCGTGGAGCACTTAGTGTAAGAGCTATTTGTACGCATCCTATATTATCTGGTAACGCTTATGATAACATAAACAATTCAAAATTAGAAGAACTAATAGTTACTGATACGATACCAGTAAAACCTTTAAGTGATAAAATTAAAGTTTTAAGTTGTGCTGATTTATTCGCACAGGTTATGGATAAAGTACATAACAATAAATCTATTAGTTCAAAATTTGTGATGTAAATCACTCAAAATAGAATATTAATTAAATTATTTATATAAACGATTATGAAATCAATTACAATCAACGGATCTCAAAGAGAAAGCGTAGGCAAAAAAGCAACAAAAGCCTTACGTAATGCTGGTCAGGTTCCTTGCGTATTATACGGAGGAGACAAGCCAGTGCATTTTTCAGCACCAGAATTAGCTTTCTCTAAACTTGTATACACGCCTAATGCGCATACAGTTGTGATTAACTTAGATAATGGTGAAGTTTTAAATGCGGTACTTCAAGATATCCAATTTCACCCAGTAACAGATAGAATTTTACACGTAGATTTTTATCAATTATTTGAAGATAAAGAAATTGCGTTAAATATTCCTGTTAACCTTGTTGGTAACTCTAAAGGTGTTAAAAACGGTGGTGTTTTAAGAAGAAATAATAGAAAACTTCGTATAAAAGCACTTCCAGCTAACTTACCAGATTTTATAGAGATAGATATTACACCTCTAAAAATTGGCGATAAAGTTGCTGTAGGTGATTTGCCTACTGGAGATTACACTTTTTTACAGACGGATACTACTGTAGTATGTCGAGTAAGTACATCTAGAGTAGCTGTAGAAGATGAAGAAGAAGAAGAAGGAGCAGAAGCAGCAGAAGGAGCAGAAGGAGCAGAAGGAGCGGAAGCACCTGCAACTCAAGAATAGAAATTATTCTCAATTAAATTATAAAAAGCATCCTGTTTTATTCAGGATGCTTTTTTATTTTCAAAAAATTAGGTAGTTAATGTTTTAGGCACCTGCCTTCCGGGAGGCAGGTTACCAAGCTTTGGCGCGGTTGGGCTATCCATTACAAGTCCTCGCTCGTGCCTCGCTGTGGGCTTTTTATTACTAACCCTAATGCAGGCTGCTAGCTATATAAAAGTATCTATCAATGTTTTGGCATGTTTAATGTATTTTAGCTCTAAAATAAAAATATCATGTGGCAGTTTTTGTCAAACTTATTTAAAAAGAAAAACCATATAGAAGAACAAGATTCCATGAAGAAATTTTTAATAGTTGGTCTAGGAAATATTGGTGAGAAATATGCAAGCACACGTCATAATATTGGCTTTAAAGTTTTAGATTATTTTGCGAAACAAGAAGATTTAACCTTTGAGACTCAAAAGCTCGGAGATGTATCTACTTATAAATTAAAAGGGAGAACATTTATCTTATTAAAACCAAATACCTATATGAACTTAAGCGGAAAAGCTGTTCTATATTGGTTGACTAAAGAAAAAATTCCTTTAGAAAATTTATTGGTTATTACAGACGACTTAAATTTACCCTTTGGTAGTATCCGTGTAAAAACCAAAGGAAGTGATGGCGGTCACAATGGCTTAAAAGATATTCAAGAGAAGTTGAATACCACAAAATACAATCGATATAGATTTGGTATAAGTGATGCCTTTGGCAAGGGCAGACAAGTAGATTACGTTTTAGGAGAATGGACAACTGAGGAATTAGATCAACTCAAAGAACGTTTAGATAAATCAATAGCCCTTATAAAATCTTTTGGATTAGCAGGTATAAATAACACCATGAATGCTTTTAATGCTAAATAGAAGTTTTTTTAATTATTCTATAATGATTTTTTTTGTGGATTTTTGAATACCGTTATGTATATTCAAAATATACATGCCAGATTGAATATTATTTAAATTAATGTCTTCATCAAAATTGCCATCAATATTATTATAAGTCTTTTCATGAATTAGGCGCCCTCTAATATCAAAGAGTTCTATGGTAATTCTATCTGAATCTGATGATAATTGAATTTTAAATTGACCTCTACTAGGATTTGGAAAAAGTAAAAATTCTGGAAAATCAACAAATTCGAATTCTTCTTCATTTTCATTTATCAAGGTTGTTTCTGTTGTTTCACAAATTTCAACAAACCAAGAATTCAAAGTTCCTAAATCGCCACTTTCAAAATCACCTAAAAGAATGGTCCAATCACCTGAAGAATTCTCACCATTAAAGCTATTAAGCAAATCTCTTAAAGACTTAGAAGCTATATTCGCTCCAGAATTAGAACAGTTATATGTTATAGCGTCATCATTAAAAACACCAATAATATTATCTTCTTCATCGCAATCTTTAGAAGATTTTAATAAAATCTCTGTACTATTAGGGCTCAATATGCCTATGTCTAAATCACCTATGTATGGGTGTGTAATATTAACACCAATATTAATATCAGAAATAGTAGAATCATTGGGAATATTTATAATATGACTTTGAGTAAAGCTATCACCATTATCTGTTATATCAATTCCTAAACTTAAAGCAGAACTGTATTGCGTACAAGTTGTACTTACATCATAATCAATTGCAAAATCTTCAGTATTTATAGCAAAGAAATTGTTGTTTGTGGGCTCAATCATTATTCTACAATGCGGGGCGGGTGTTTTTGGTACTGTTAGTGTATAACTTCCATTATTAGGGATGTCATTTACTATACTATTGTAGGTTGCTCCACCATCTAATGAAAGTAAGATATTTACATTTGAAGCCCCGGGTAAACTATTGGTATTATTGACATTCCACGTTATAGTTTCGTTTGTTTCTCTTGTCCATAAAATCCCTGATGTGTTTTGTGACGTAACTTCAAGTGGACCATAAGCGTCATTAAAAGCAACAACTATGTCATCATGGTTATTATTTGCACCACCAGCTTTATTGTCTCTAACCGTTAATCTGAAATTTGCCGTTCTGTTTACAATAGGTATTTTTTCCCACTGAGTAGCATTTATTCCAAATTTTAAATCTGATAAATTCGGAAAATATCTAATATTATTTATTGTTGGTAAATATGACCTAAATAAAACTGAATTAGAATCTGTTGAGCTGGCATCTGGATAAGTTATTGCCGCATTATTCTCATCTATTTGTTCCCAGCAATAGGTGAGAATATCTCCATCAATATCACCACCATTTCCAACTAATTTAAAAGGAGTTCCAATGGGTAAGGTTAAATTACTTCCAGCATTTACCGTTGGCGTTGTATTTCCAGTGTAAGTTGTTGAAGCACAAGAGGTGCTTTTAAAATAAGTTGTTATTTGCTCAATTGAAATAGCATGAAAGTAAGGATCACTGTTAGCTTGAACATTAGTTGAACCTGTAATTCCTGCATATCCCATGATTGTAGAACCACTACCAGGTTCCATTTGTACATTCTCTCCTTCATTCCCATTATGAGTCCAAGTATGGTTGGCTCCAAATTGATGACCTATTTCATGGGCCACCAAATCGATATCAAAAATAAAACCATCTGGAGTATTATCAGAAGTATAGCCACTACCTTTTAACCCATTAACACAAACACAACCAATACAACCTGCATTTCCATCAACAGACCCAACAGCAGATAGTAAGTGTCCTATATCATAATTGGCCTCTAATATTTCAGTATCGAGAGTTGCTTGTAACTCATTATTATAGTTATTAGATGTATCACCATAAGGATCTGTCCCAGCATCCAAATATATTACAGCATCATTGGTTGAAACTAATTGTAACGATACATTAAAATCATTTTCAAAAACTGCATTTATATTCGTTAAAGTCTTTGCAATTGCTGCATTTACAAGAGCTAATGTACCTCCATGGTAAGCAGCATATTCTCCAGTAACAGATATAGCTATTTTGTAAGTTCTTTTTATACTATCATCTGCATCCTTTATATTTAAACTAGATTTGAAAGTCTTTTCTAAAGAGTTGTTTTCTGTCAAACAATTAAAGGTCTCATTTTTATCTAGGTTTGATTTCTTTAAAACGGTTATTTGGTTTTTGTTTTTGGAATTTGGTTCGAAAAGGGTGGTTTCTTTATTACCTAAAATAATTCCTGATAAGCCTTTGTAAGGTGACAAACTAAAACGCAAAGATGTATGAGGAGAATCTATACCATAACCAATATAAGACTTTATTTCTGGGTATTTTTCTTGTAAATTAGGAGACATTACCGAAGCTTCCTCAATACGATATCTTTCGAATTCGCCATTAGTATTCGGGAAGCTTATTATTATGCCAGAAGTTTTTGTAGAATTAGTTTTTGTAGATTTACGAGATAAAGCCTTATGTAATTTGGTGTAATCAAAATCAAACAACAGCCCTTTATCATTGCTTCTTTTGGTAATCCTAGATTCTGGATTAATACTTTTACTTACTTCAATAAAAAGGTTTTTTTGTCCAAAAGCCGAAAATGCTATTAAAAATATGGTGGTTGATAAAACATAATGTAGTTTTGTTGTCATAAAATTATATTTGGGACAATTTCATTAATCTGGATTAGCAAAGCTAGTTTTTTTTAATTAAACCAGCAATTTTTTGCTTTTATGAGTAAGGTTAAAAATATCGAAATTTATAATTCTACCGAGCCTACAGTTGTAACTATTGGTACGTTCGATGGTGTACATATTGGACATCAAAAAATCATTAAACGCTTAATTAATACGGGTAAATCAAAAGGATTAAAGTCTATTATATTAACGTTCTTTCCACATCCTAGAATGGTGCTTCAAAAGGATTCAAACATTAAATTAATAAACACTATTGATGAGCGCAGAAACATTTTAGATGATTTAGGATTAGATTATTTGCTAATTAAAAAGTTTACACATGAGTTTTCAAGACTTTCAGCTGAAGATTTTGTTAAAGAGATTTTAGTAGAAAAACTAAACGCAAAAAAAGTAATTATTGGTTACGACCATAGATTCGGCAGAAATAGAAATGCTGATATTAATGATTTAAAAACCTTTGGAGAGACTTTTGGTTTTGAAGTAGAAGAAATTTCAGCCCAAGATATTAATGATGTTGCAGTAAGCTCAACAAAAATTAGATTGGCTCTAATGGATGGAGAAATACATAAGGCCAATGCTTATTTAGGGTATAATTTTATGTTAACTGGAAAAGTTACAAAAGGCAAAAGTTTAGGAAAAGAATTAGGGTTTCCAACAGCTAATATTGAAATTGAAGAAGATTATAAAATTATTCCTAAGCAAGGGTCTTACATTGTGAATTCTATGATTAAGGATACGCTTGTTTATGGCATGATGAATATAGGAATGAATCCCACAGTTAATGGGCGTAAGCAGACTATTGAGGTGCACTTTTTTGATTTTGATGACAATATTTATGAAGCCACAATAAAGATAGATTTACTACATAGAATTCGTGATGAAGAAAAATTTGAATCCCTTGAAGCTCTTAAACTTCAACTTGCAAAAGATAAAGAAACTGCAATAGAATATATTTCAAAGCTAAATGCTGAATAATTGGCTCTTTAAACATATTGATAATTCAGCGTTAATCGTTTTTAGAATTATTTTCGGACTCCTTTGTTTTTTAGAATCTGTAGGCGCTATTTTTACAGGTTGGGTAAAACATACTTTAGTTGACCCAGATTTTACATTTAATTTTATTGGTTTTGAATTTTTACAGCCATTACCAGGGAACGGCATGTATTATTACTATGCTATAATGGGTATTTTTGGTTTACTCATTATGGTAGGTTATAAATACCGATTTAGCATGTTTGCATTTACAATCATGTGGTCTGCTACGTATTTAATGCAGAAATCATCATATAATAACCATTATTATTTATTGATGCTTTTAAGTGGAATAATGGTGTTTCTTCCGGCGCATAAATATGCATCAGTTGATGTTAAACTAAACCCCGAAATTAAGAGTTATTCCATGCCGCAATGGTGTCGTTGGGTTATTATTATTCAGTTGTTTATAGTTTACACCTATGCTTCTGTAGCCAAATTTTATCCTGATTGGTTAGACACTTCGGTCATAAAAATGATGATGGAAGGGAAAAAGCATTATGTTTTTGTTGGTGACTTTCTTCAGCAAAAATGGCTGCATTTTGCCTTGGCGTATGGTGGTATTTTGTTTGACGGTTTAATTGTACCCTTGTTACTATTTAAACCCACAAGAAAATATGCGTTTATAGTGTCTATTTTCTTCCATGTGTTCAATTCGTTTATATTTCAAATTGGCATATTCCCATATTTAGCTTTAGCATTTTCTTTATTCTTTTTTCCTACCGAAAAAATTCAAAAGCTATTTTTAAAAAAGAAAACCTGTTATACAGCAGAAGAGATTGTTATTCCGAAGTTAAAAACACTTCTAATTATAGGTTTTTCAATTTATTTTATCATTCAAATAGGTTTGCCATTAAGACACCATTTTATTGAAGATAATGTGTTAAGGACCGAAGAAGGACATAGATTATCATGGCGTATGATGCTTCGAATAAAAAGTGGGCAAACCTCATATTGGATTGAAAATAAAGACTCAAGGAAGCGCACTCATATTGACTTAAATAAATATTTAAGCACGAAGCAAAAAAGATCTGTAAGCACAAAACCAGATGTTATGTGGCAATTTGCACAACGTTTAAAACAAGATTTTAAAAATAAGGGACAAGATGTTGCGGTGTATATAAATTGTAAAGTTAGCATTAACGGAAAGCCATATAAAACCTTAATTAACCCAGACATTGATATTGCTAATGTAGAGTGGGATGTTTTTAATCACAGCAATTGGATTTTACCTTTAAAAGAAGAGTGATTATCTATTCATTTCATTAAATTTGTCGCTTAAATTTTAATGTCATGTTACAAGTTCCTTTTATTAGAGAAAACAAAGAATTAGTTATTGAACGTTTAGCAAAACGAAATATAGATGCTACGCAAATGATTAATAATGTCATTACTTTTGATGAAGATAGAAGACGTCTTCAAGCAGAGTTAGATAATACTTTGGCTGAATCTAACACCTTATCAAAGGAAATAGGAAACTTATACAAATCTGGTGAAGCTCAAAAGGCTAATCTATTAAAAGAAAAAACCAGTCAATTAAAAGACGCTTCAAAAGAACTTTCTGAGGATTTAAATAATAAAGTGGAAGCTTTAAAGGAATTACTTTATAAAATCCCAAATGTACCTCATGATGTTGTGCCTCGCGGGAATTCTGAGTTAGATAATGAAGAAATTTTTAAAGCAGGAGATATTCCCAAACTACACAATGGCGCTCTACCACATTGGGAGCTAGCTAAGAAGTACGATATCATAGATTTTGAGTTAGGTAACAAAATTACTGGTGCTGGATTTCCAGTATATAAAGGAAAGGGTGCTAGGTTACAACGTGCATTAATTGCTTATTTTTTAGATAAAAATACAGCTGCTGGTTATACGGAATACCAATTACCACTTATGGTTAACGAAGCTTCTGCTTTTGGTACAGGACAATTACCTGATAAAGAAGGGCAGATGTATCATGTTACAGAAGATAATTTATACTTAATACCAACTGCTGAAGTACCTGGAACCAATATTTTTAGAGATGTGGTTTTAAATGAAAATGAACTACCAGTGGGCATAACAGGATATACGCCATGTTTTCGTCGTGAAGCAGGAAGTTATGGGGCACACGTTAGAGGATTAAATAGGCTACATCAATTTGATAAGGTTGAAATTATTCGTGTTGAACATCCTAGTAAATCTTATGAAGCTTTAGATGGTATGGTTGACCATGTAAAAGACATTTTAAAAGAATTAAAATTACCATACAGAATTTTACGTTTGTGCGGAGGAGACACCTCTTTTGCAGCGTCTTTAACTTATGATTTTGAGGTGTTTTCTACGGCCCAAGATAGATGGTTGGAAATTTCTTCTGTTTCAAATTTCGAAACGTTTCAGGCGAATCGTTTAAAACTTCGATATAAAAATAGTGATGGTAAAAATGAATTAGCGCATACACTTAATGGTAGCTCTTTAGCATTGCCTAGAGTCTTAGCTGGAATTCTAGAAAATTACCAAACGGAAGACGGAATTCTTGTTCCTGAAGTACTTCAACCTTATACCGGTTTTAAAATTATTAATTAAAGTAAAAAACTTACAAAAATTAAAATTTGTATTCATTTTTATCGATGAAATACATATTAAGCATGCTGTTTAACGAATTTTCTTTTGTTTATTTGATTTTTTAAGATTTATTACTGTATTTCGCTTAACCAAATCTACCTAACCTACTAATTATGAAGAATGTTAAGCGCGTTGTCCTTTTAATTGCTTTGATTTTTTTCGCAACTAAAGTTTTATCTTCAGATTTCGAATTGTTTAAATCCGAAGATAATACCACAACTATTGCGAGTAAATAGGAATTTTTAAAACAAAATTCTTGATGTAATTCAATAATATTTTTTGAAAATAGTCATTCTTATCAATAATAAGAATTAAAGACTGTCCCCAATCGAGTATTTAATTAACAAGTAGTTAATAGAAAATTATTTTTGGTTGGTAAGTGCCCGATTTTTTGTCGGGCACTTTTTTTATAAAAACTTTTACATTATCAACACCTTACATTTGCTATATTTACGGTATGCGATATATATTATTTTTTTGCTTTTTACTATCTAGTATTTTGTATTCACAAAATGCTATGCTAGCCAAAGACTATTTCCAAAAAGGCGAATTTGAAAAGGCATTGATTGAGTATAAAAATTTGTATGCTAAATCGTCTTCAAATATTAATTACATCAATCAAATTATAAGTACGCATCAGCAATTAGAGCAATATGATGATGCTGAAAAATTCATATTGAAATTGATGGAACGTATTACATATACCGCTTTTATTGTGGAGTTAGGATATAATTATCAGCTTAAAAATGATTTACAAAAGGCAAATGAAAACTATCAGAAAGCCATAGCTACAATTGATGAAAAAGCAAGTAATGTATTTGCTATAGCTAGAAGTTTTCAAAACCATTCTCTTTTAGCTGAAGCAGTAGTTTCTTATGAAAAGGCTGCGGTGTTAAACCCAGAATTTAATTTTAATGTTCAACTTGCACAAATTTATGGAGAGCAAGGGAATATTGAAAAAATGTTTAATAGTTATATCAATTTTGCAGAATCAAATCCTATAGTTTTAAGAGATGTTAAGCGTGCTATTAATGATTTTATAACTGAGGACAGTGCTAATGAAAATAATGTTTTGTTTCGCAAGCTTCTTCTGAAAAAATTACAGCAAGAACCCAATATTCTATGGAATGAGTTATTAAGTTGGTTGTTTATTCAACAAAAAGATTTTAAAAAGGCATTTACTCAAGAAAAAGCGATTTATAAAAGACAACCAGAAAGTTTAAGCAGAATTGAAGAGATTGCACTAATGGCTTCGAACGACAATGAAAATGAAATTGCTCGAGATGTTTTCAATTACATTATAGACACATCCCAGGATGCTGAAACAAAACTTGATGCACATCAAAATTTACTTCAAATAGATATTAAAGAAAGTTCAAAATCTAATTACGGAGTTATTAAGAGTAAATATTTAGAGTTATTAAAAACATTTGGAGATCAATCTGAAACTTTAGAATTACAAGTTTCTTATGGGCACTTTTTAGCCTTTTATTTAAACGAAACCAAAGAAGCTACAAGATTCCTAGAAAACAGTTTAAAACAACCCTTAGCATCCATAGAAAAGGCGCAAGTTAAATTAGAGTTGGGTGATATTTTAGTCTTGCAAGAACAATTTAATAAAGCATTAATTTATTACACTCAAATTCAGCGTAACTTAAAAAATAGCACTATTTCTCAAGAGGCACGTTTTAAAGTTGCTAAAGCGAGTTACTACAAAGGCGATTTCAAATGGGCAGAATCTCAACTTAAAATTTTAAAAGCCTCAACATCTCAACTTATAGCAAATGATGCACTTGATTTAAAACTCCTGATTTCTGATAATAAATATGAAGATTCACTTCAAACTGCATTAAAGCGTTATGCAAAAGCAGACTTACTAGCTTTTCAAAACAGGAATGAAGAAGCTATTAAATTGCTAGACAAAATTCTAGAAGACCATAAGACAGAACCAATAATCGCTCAAGCTTTATACAAACAGGCTCAATTATTCGAATTAAAATTGCAGTTTGAAAAAGCTAAGGCAAATTACCAAGCAATTATAGATAATTATAGAGAAGGTATTTTAATTGATGATGCCTATTTTCATTTAGCAGAAATATATGAGAATCAGTTAAATCTTCCTGAAAAGGCAAAGGCTTTATATGAACAAATTATTTTTAATCATGCCGATAGTATTTATTTTGTCGATGCTAGAAAGCGCTATAGATTATTAAGAGGAGACGCTATAAATTAATATGATAGTCGCTGAAACTAATAGATTGCTTATTTCTAAATTCACGTTAAAAGATGCTCCTTTCTTTTTAGAATTGGTTAATTCACCCAATTGGATAAAATATATTGGTGATAGACAGACTAAAACGATTAAAGAAGCTGAAGAAAGAATAAAAACGGGTCATTTAAGAAGCTATAAAACTCATGGTTTTGGGTTCTATAAATTATTACTTAAAGCAGAAAACAATAAACCTATTGGTACCTGTGGACTCATAAAACGAGATACTTTAGAATATGTAGATGTTGGTTTTGCAATGCTTCCAAACTATGAAAGTTTAGGACTTGCTCACGAAGCATCAATTAAAATTATTAAACTTGCAAAAAACGTATTTAAATTAGATAAAATAATAGCCATAACAACTTCAGATAATGATAGTTCTATTAAGTTATTAAAAAAACTGGGATTAACATATGAAAAAAAAGTAACTCCTTTTGAAGACGAAGAAGATCTCATATTATTTGGAAAAACCTTATAAATAAAAATGATAATATACAACGTAACAGCAAACATTGAAGAATCCATTCATGACGAATGGCTTACTTGGATAAAAGAGCACATCCCGAAAGTTTTAGGTACAGGAAAATTTGAAAAGGCAACGTTGTCTAGAGTTTTAGTTGAAGAAGATATGGGGGGTGTCACGTATTCTGTTCAATACCGTTCATATTCGCGAGAAGCCTTGGATGCTTATTACAAAGAAGACGCTGATAAATTGAGGCAAGAAGGATTAAAAAAGTTCGCAGATAAAATGCTGGCTTTTAGAACGGAACTTGAGATAGTGGATGAGTACACCGTGAATTTTAAATAGCTTAGTTTTGTCTAATAATCTAAATCCGTGAATTCGTGGCATATAAACCCAACCAACATCAGGTAAAAGCAAAAAAATATTTAGGTCAGCACTTTTTAAATGACGAGTCTGTTGCAGAAAAAATAGCAGATACACTCATTTTAAAAGACTACAAAAATGTTTTAGAAATTGGT
>Ga0075467_10001573_pt1 | contig 18851 bp, 16 predicted proteins | sample DEB08_DNA_9_FD_75067 | JGI IMG/M metagenome (GOLD analysis project Ga0075467, IMG submission 75067) | Aqueous microbial communities from the Delaware River and Bay under freshwater to marine salinity gradient to study organic matter... | ecosystem: Environmental > Aquatic > Marine > Coastal ... | reverse complement strand
TTCTATACCTCGGGCAGTACTGGTTTGCCTAAGGGGGCGGCGATCAGCCATAGAGCTGCCTGCTCATTTGTCGACTGGGCGGTAGACTGTATCGATTTGACCAGTGCCGATGTAGTGGCTAATCAGGCCTCTCTGAGTTTTGATTTGTCGACTTTTGATCTGTTTGCCACCCTCAGTGCAGGGGCAACCTTGGTTGCTATACCTGACTGGCCGATCAGTTCCGGCTATCCATTTGCTCGGTTTATTCAAGAGCAGCGTATTAGCGTCTGGTATTCAGTACCTACAATACTTAATAAAATTGCTGCGTCCCAGCGCAAAACGCCCTTTAACCTCAATTGCTTGCGGGTGGTTATTTTCGCTGGGGAGGCTTTCGCCAAGCAGGATCTGGTGGCCTTTCAATGCTATGTAAAAGAGGCAAGTCTTTATAACTGGTATGGCGCTACAGAGATTAACTCTTGTATCAGCCATCTTGTGACCGCAGAAAATCTTGCTAGCGATCAGCCTCTACCCATCGGTATTCCCTGTCCCTTTGTCAAAATCAAACTGGTATTTGATGCTGGCAGCTCTGTGGGCGAACTGTTTGTCGCTGGGGAGTCGCTGATGACAGGCTATGTCAAGAACGGCAAGGTTCGCAAAGATGGTTTTGTTCGCGGGCTTGATAAAGAAGATCTGTACTACGCCACCGGGGATCTGGTGAGTGAAGAAAATGGTCTGTTGATCTATCACGGCAGGCGCGACCATATGATCAAACACAAGGGTTACCGCGTTGAGTTGGCAGAGATTGAAAATAATGTTCTCAACCACAGTGGTGTAGAGGAGGTAGCCTGCGTTTATGTGGATAAGGCAATTGTTCTCTTTGTTGTGCCCCATGCTAGCAGTCTCAATTTACTTGAATCGAAGCTGCGTTCAAAGCTGGCGGAAACGCTGCCCAATTATATGCGCCCAGAAAAAATGTTTATTTCCGAAAAGTTGCCCAAGTCAGTGCGCGGCAAGGTGGATCGCGGAAGGCTAAAAACACTATATCTGGATTGGCTTAAGCACCCTGCACCTAATCAATACTGTGAGCAGGAGAATACAGAGGAGGTTGCCCTATGAGCGCAACAGACTTATCTACCCTAAAGATTATTCGCCAACAGATCGGCGAGTTGCTCGGTACTGACAGCAACGAATTGATCGGCCGCACAACGGTGATCAAAGAGATACTGGATTCAATGCTATTTGTCGGCCTATTGGTGCGCGTGGAAAACTATTTCAATATCGAAATATCTGATGCCACCATCTATGAAAGCGGCCTTATCAGTATTGGCGATCTTGTTGACTGTATTCACGCACAGCAGTTAATCAAACAAAAGACTGCAGCTATTATTTAAACGGTATTTCTATTTTTTAAACAGGAGCAATATATGATCATTCGCAAGCTGCAAGATATTACGCACTCAGAGCGTGAAGTTAATTGGGGGAATGGCACCAGTCGCCGCTTTTTACTGGAAAAGGATGGTATGGGTTACAGTCTCACAGATACCGTGGTCCGGGCCAACACCAGCTCGCTGCTGGAATATAAAAACCATATGGAGGCCTGTTACTGTATTTCTGGTTCCGGCCTGGTGGTCGAGGCATCTACAGGTAACTCCCATGAGATCGAGGTTGGTACCATGTATGCGCTAGACAAAAATGACGCCCATTATTTGGTCGCTCAAGATGAGGATTTGCGTCTTATTTGCGTGTTTATGCCGGCACTGGTAGGTCATGAAGCCCACAGCCTGGATCCGGAGAGTGCCTCAGCTTACTAAGCGCCTCAACTTACCGCAAAGGTCAGTTCACCCTGTTAGCCCTACTAGCTAACGGGGTTGGCGACCTTAGGTATCTGTCGTTTTGGCGGATGCCATTCCTGATCCGCAGCTTTAGGCCTCGAGCCCGCGGCCTGCATATGTTGCGTTAGCCAGGTAAAAATGCGCGCCGAATAATCGAGCATGGCGGGAATCCCCTTAATGCCATGGCCCTCCAATGGGTAATTGACCAAGACCGACTTAACCCCATTTTCTAACAGGGCATTGTGAAACTGCGTCGCCTCGGCGGCGGGGGTGCATCGATCCAGAGCGCCACAGAGACTCAGAGTCGGAGTGTTGACCTGATGGGCATAGATGATCGGACTGCGCTGCATGTATTTACCGTCGAGATTCTTGTAATCATCCTGCAGAAATAGCTCCACATAGTGGGATATATTCGATAGTAGATGCTGGCTTATGTAGTTAGTCATAGGTGCCGAAATCACAGCCCCGGTAAAACGCTGGTCTTGTCCAATTAACCAGGCCCCAAGGTAGCCGCCGTAGCTGTGGCCAATCAGAGCAATTTTTGTGGCATCTGCTAAGCCTTGATCCGCTAGATAATCCAATCCTGAGAGGCAGTCATTGCTGTCGGCGCCGCCGAGGTCTCCCAGTACCTTGCGACAATACTCCTGGCCACGTCCTGCGCTACCTCGAGGGTTTGGCATAAACACCCCATAGCCGTGCTTTAAGAGCATTAGTATATGAAGACGCCGACCGAGCCAGTGGGGATGCCACTGCCATACTGGACCGCCGTGCATATCCATTACTGTAGGGTGCGGGGCAGATCCTTTTGGCTGTAGTAACCAGCCTTGAATCTCGAGGCCATCAGGGGATTGCCAGGTCACTTTTTCAATTCTATGAATGACTTCCGCCTGTCTCTGATATCCCAGATCAAAGCTTTTTATGGGGTGGTAGAGCCCATTGCTAATGCGGCCGATTTCTGGTGCACGCTTAAAGCCCTCGGCGATCAGCAGGCAATCCCTGGCACTCAGGCTGCAGATTTTTGTATAGTGCCCAGAGCCGCTGATCTCACTGCTCTGCCAAATCTCACGTACGGTCTCCGAGCTAGGTCGATCGGTCAATCTATGGTCTAGAGCCACTGTTTCAAAGCCTCGCTGCCCTGCGGTTAACAGGCGGGTCTCGGAAAGCCATTCAATGGAGGTGATATCGACCTTGTTGCTGTCAATCTGGCGAGCTGTCTGGGTGTTGATATTAATGGTTAAGAGGTCACCGGCTACTACTCCGCGGTCACTGCTGAGCGCCGATACCAGAGCCACAGTTTGGCCTGAGGGCGAGGCGCAGAGATAGGCAATTTGGTCTCTGGGTTGGTAGAGGCTGTGGGTGGCTCCTGTGCGCGGATGAATATATTGCAGCGTGGCTGAGTACCAGGCTTCTTCGCCGGGTTGATCTGAGGTGATGGCGGCAATACCGCGATTGCCACACCATACGGCCTCCCAGATATTGATGTCTCGAGTGGGAACTTTGCGCACTTTTTTGGTCGCCAGTTCATAGATCCACAGATGCCGCCAGCGATAACCTTCATCCCCAGTACTGACTTCAGGCATCCATTCCGGGTGCTGTTCGCTGTACTGCTGACTGGGAACCGCGCCTTGACCGCTGCCTTGATCGGCTCCGTGACCTGCCACAGTCAATAGTATGGATCCACCATCTGGTGACCAGCTTAACTCTTCAACCCAGCCCGCCACAGCTGGGGGCTGACTAATAAGGTTAGTACTGAGATTGAGCAATGTTAGTTGAAAGTTGGCGCCGCCATCGCGATCCGAGAGAAAAGCGATTTGTTTGCCGCAGGGAGAATATTCTGGCCGCTTTTCGGGGCATGAGTTGGGGGTGAGGGCGCAGAGATAGCTGCTCTGTAAGTCTATTTTAAAAATTCGCTGAGTCATGGCAGGGAGCTGGCCCGCCTTGTTGCCACAGATGCCGGTAAAAACTGCACTGCGGCCATCGGGAGAGGTGTCTAGGTGTTGGGCTTCAACTATGCGCTGTGAATTTGCGGGCCAGATGCCTTGATAGAGATGTTGAGCTTCAATAAAAGGTGGGGTTTGGCGAATATCGCGCTGCATAGAAGATCCTTTTTTATGTGAGACCTGATTGAATAGCCTTGCGCACACTCAGGGGGCGCATATCAGTCCATATTTTATCAATTTCTATTAGGCACTCGGATTGGCTGCCAACAAAACCAGTGCCCTTCCATCCTGCGGGCAGTGGACTGTTGTGAAACCAGTAGGAGTACTGTTCTTCTTGGTTAACTACAACACAAAATTGTATTTCATCGCTGCTGTACTGTTCGGTTTTTGTCTGCTTTGATACTGTCATTGTAAAAACTCCTTTAACCCTAACTGCAAAGTGAAACAGTATCTTAAAGTCTGGTTTAAGAGTTGAGCAAAAATTATATAAGAACTATTTTTGCTATATATTTAGATACGTCATTTCGCCCACTTACCCTATAAAAAAGCTTTGAAAAATAATAATAATATTGCTCCGCTTACCAAACCACAGTCTAGCTGTGTGGTAACAGCGCCATAGTGTATATCTGCTGGTGAACTACTCTGTAGAACAGCTCAAACTGAGAGTTGGATCGAGAACCTCTATCAAGATGCGGTTCTGTATTTAAGATCAAAGTCTTTGCTGTGATTTGTGAGACAAAAAACATATTCGAAAGTTGTCCAAAATCAATATATTTTTTATGGGTTGGAGCAAGAGCTTTAAATAAGCTCTCTTTGGCTGAGAAAATCAATGTGACCCACAAGCCGTAGCTTAGGGAAGCTTCAATTTTGCAGCTCAGATCATTGCGCTGTACCACCCAGGGTGCAATCTCAGCCGCAGCTGTATCGCTGAGTAGGGTTTCACAATCAATACCGAGTCCCGAAAAATCCGTATCCCGTGCTGCAATAGCAATAGCGCGATCACGGCTGTGGCTGATTGACCCCAGAGTACCGAGGGGCCACTGGGGGCGGCGGTTATCGGCAATCGGGATTTGAAGTTCTGGTCTGCTATTGGGCCCCGCTGTATCGGTCAGGGCTTGAATGGCGCAATAGCGGCCCGCTATATATTCTGCCTGCCGCTTCCGGGACCAGTTTGCTCTTTGAGCTGGAACTTGAACCCCATAGCGGTGAAATGACTCAGCACAAATCTGACGCCAATCAAAGCTGCAGCCACAGAAGCTTAGGTTTGTCGAGGCAGGAAGATCAAATGGCGCGGTCTGGAAAATATTGGTCAACAAGGGGCTCCCTGATGCAACGTTGTGAGTCTCTGTGCAGTTTAGCCAGTGATGGAAGTCTGACTTACGTCTATGTGGATAATATTTTGAGAATATTTTTGCACGCTTGTTGAGGCTGATATTCCACTGTAGGCCCGGTATTTAATGGTTATTCTTTGTTCTTTTACGGAATTGTTTGCTCTCTGATGTCATGGCAGATTTCTGTATTTTATGTAAACTTTCGCTGACCATTCGGATAATTATTTATTGCGTTTGATCAAATAAAGTTGACCGGAATCATGGATAGAATCACTCGGGTCGGGATGAAATACCCCCAATGCCTTTTAGAGGCTGTTTCGAGGCCAAAGAGTGGCCAAATAGAGGGCAATAGTATGCTTAGCAAATCGGACAATTCCAATATCATCAAGCGGGTATATCAGAGTTTAAAATTTTCCGTTATCTCCCAGCATTTTATTCCCGGGGAGCGCCTCAATATAGAGACCCTTGCTGAAGATCTACGAGTCAGTATTACACCAGTTCGCGAGACATTGCTGCGGCTGGTTGCCGAGGGGCTGATTATCAATGTACCGAAGATGGGTTTTTTTATGCGTACATTATCTGAGGCAGATATTTTGGATCTCTACGAGATGAACCATCTATTGACGAATTGGTCTATTAATCGGCTGATTAGAGATCAAATCCCTGGGTTGGTGACCGGCATGCCGGAATTAGTTGCGCTGAATAAAAAACTTGCTTCAGCCCAGGCACCTGCGGATGAGATGATCGCCAATTCATCCGGCGCGATCTTTGAATACTGCGCGCGGCGTTCTGGCAATCTCGAAGTTGTGCAGCAGATTCAAAATATAAATGACCGGCTCAATCACACTCGGGTTTGTGAATCACGAATGGAACAGACACCTGCTGAGGCATTGCTTTCAATAATGCAGGAAGGTATTGAGGGCAATTATGACGAGTTACAAAGGCTCTTTAATGAACAGTTTGATCGCAGTGTGATCTTGCTTCCCCATCTTATACGTGAGCGGGTTTCGCCGGTGGTGGAAGTGGCGGAAGAAACAGTGACACATAGTTTTAACTTAGACAGGATTTTAGCACCTCACCAATCCTCCAAGTGACCTCTGATTTATACTGCTTTGGCGCTCTCAGTCTAGTCGTTATCTAACGTTAAACCCTATTTGCAAGCCATAAGCCTCCTTGACATGTTTGCAGGGCTGATAAATGATTGCCGGACGATTATTCATGACTTCATTTCACCCTAACGATCAGCAGGTATTCTTATGACGGACACAGCAGTGCGCACCACCCAGGGACGAGGAGAGCTCTATGGCAGTATTCTAGATACCATAGGCAATACGCCTTGTGTCAGGATCAATAGGCTGGCGCCATCTCATGTCGATTTGTACGTTAAAGCAGAATTTTTCAATCCCGCTGGATCGGTCAAGGACCGCCTGGCTATCAGTATTATTGAAGAGGCTGAGCGCAGCGGCGAGCTGAAGCCCGGTCAGACTGTTATTGAGGCAACCAGTGGTAACACTGGTATTGGTTTGGCAATGGTCTGTGCGGCCAAGGGCTACCCCTTTATTGCCACAATGCCTACCAGTGTGTCCATAGAACGTCGCAAACTGATGCGTTTCTTGGGTGCCAAGGTGATTTTGACCCCGAAAGCGGAAAGGCCATGGGCTGTTATCTCAAGGCAATCGAATTGGCTGAGGCCAATGGCTGGTTTTTAGCCCGTCAATTTGAAACCGATGCCAACGCAAAGATTCATGCCAATACCACGGCGCAAGAAATTCTCAATGATTTCAGTGACAGCAACCTTGATTACTGGGTGACTGGCTATGGTACCGGCGGAACTTTTTCAGGTGTTGCTCAGGTTTTGCGTGAGAAGCGCCCGGAGACACAAATTATTCTCAGTGAGCCGAGCAATGCCCAGCTGATTGACAGCGGGACGCCTCAAGAGCGAGCGGCGGACGGATCCCCTGCTGGCAGTCATCCGGCGTTTCAGCCCCATATGATTCAGGGTTGGACCCCAGACTTTATTCCCAATGTACTGCAGCAGTCGATCGACGCCAAACGCTTCGATCAGCTGGTGCCAATCGATGGGGAGGAGGGCATCGCCGCCTCTCGGGCACTGGCGCAAAAAGAAGGGATTTTTACCGGTATTTCCGGTGGTTGCACCTTTGCTGTGGCACTGCAACTGGCAGAGACTGCCAAGCCCGGAAGTGTGATTCTGTGCATGTTACCGGACACCGGAGAACGGTACCTGTCGTCACCACTGTTTGACGGTGTGGGAGAAGAGATGGATGCCGATGAGCTGGCGCTGTCGCTGTCGACACCTAGCTTTCATCTCGACGAATAGCGGTCCATCGAAAAGCTATTTTTGACGTTTTTCAAAAGCCTCCAGTTGCTCTGCAGTGGCTGGAAGCTGATACTTCGCCTTCCACTGACTGTAGGGCATGCCATAGATCGCTTCCCGAGCTTGAGCATCGGTTAGCGCCATATTCCGTTCCTCGGCTGCAGCCAAATACCATTTTCCGAGACAGTTGCGGCAAAATCCCGCGAGAATCATCAGGTCTATATTCTGTACATCTTTGTTGTTATCTAAATGTTCCAATAGCTTTCTAAAGGTTGCTGCTTCGAGCTCTGTGGCACTGGTCATATTAAGTCTCTATTTAAAAAGTGGGCTTTTCCGCAGCGATTTCGCGGACGTTTTTGTGTTGGGTTCCTTTGGCGCAGTACTTTCGCTTATCAGAATGCTTGATAGTTTAGCCTCTTTAGAGTTCTAGCGGCAGTCTCAGAGTAAATACGTCGAGCGGGGTTGTCTGCGGGTTTAAGTGGATACTGGGGTGTCATGGGGAGTTGATGCTGATGTAGTATTGAATCAATGTCGGCTGTACAGACCTAGCAGTCTTTAGACGCCGCAATAAAAACATAACGACTAAAATAACTGAGGGGATCTGCCCATGACACTTAAGAAACTATTACTGCTTGGTCTAGCGACTACTTTAACCACGACTCTGGTTGCCTGTAGTGATGAAGATCAGACTGTATCTGAGCCGATGGCTGCCACGGTTGATTCAACACCAGGCCTGACCGATGGTGCTTACGCTCTAATCTCTGTAGATGTCACCGAAAACGGTGAAGTGTCCAGCTATCTGCGCGATCAAATGAAAATTTACACTCAAGATCGCTTTATGTTTGCCTTCTACAATGATCTCACTGACAAGGTTGATGCCGGCACTGGTTACACCCATTGGGTTGATGGTGTATTGGTTGAGACGCCGATTGCCAATCAGGACGGTGCACTTAAAGATCTGAGCTTTGACTTAACCATTACGCCAACTGAAGCGGGTTTTACTCAGAGCCTGAAGGGCATGAAGTACGGCGAGCGCAGCGTCAATATGGTTGAGCAGTGGAAAACCCTGTCTAACGAAATCACTGTATTTGACGGTCTGTGGAAGCTTGATGGCCGCGCTTCTGAAGGTGACCAATGGGGCGATTTTATGGAAATGAAGTTGATTGGTGGCGGCCACTTTATTTTTTTCCAAAGTATGGTGGTTGAGGGCGAATCGATAAAGCACTTCGGTTTTGGTTCTTTTGGCATCGATGAAAGCGGTTATGTTGTTGAGACTGGTATCACTAGTTCTATCGAAGGTTTTGCGGGTGCTGAATCGAAGCTCAAGATGCAGTTGATTGATGATAATCATATGAGCCAGTCCTTTGAGTATAACGGTGCCACTGTTACTCAAACCTACGTTAGAATCTAAACCACAAGAACTTTCACTCTGAACAGTTTTAACAATATGCCTGAGTCATCGCGGTTCAGGCATTTTTGTTATCGCCCGCGGCCTTATCAGGCTTTTCTTATTTTATTTGCTCCTGGCTGACTTTTATCCCAACCGTTTATTTCAACTTTTTGTGGCAACAGACCTGCTGTAGGTGGGATTTTTTGCGTGAATATTTATAACTCTTAAAATCCACTTGAAGCTGGGGCTCGCGGAGCACGGTTGTTGCGTGAGTCTGGCTAATTATCAGCCACTTAAGGCATGAGTGATCATGGCAGCGGATATACCCTTTGATGAAGTCAGTCGTCTGAGTGCTCTGCGCGAGCTCAATATTCTCGATACTGAAGCGGAGCAGGAATTTGATGAGTTGACGGCGCTGGCGGCACAGGTTTGCCAAGCGCCGATAGCGCTGATCTCGCTGGTTGATGAGCAGCGTCAGTGGCTAAAGTCACGGGTGGGTCTCAATCTGACTGAAACCCCCCGGGATATCGCCTTCTGTGCCCATGCCATTCTGCAACCCAACAGCCTGTTGGAAGTGCCGGATACCCAGCTTGATAACCGCTTTTCAGACAATCCTCTGGTGTTGGAGGCACCTAATATTCGATTCTATGCGGGTGCCCCTCTGATAGATACCGATGGCCATGCACTAGGGACTCTCTGTGTGATTGACCATGTCCCGCGCAAGCTAGCCGAAGCCCAGCGAGCGGCCTTGACTGTACTGAGTCGAGCCATTGTGCAACAAATCGAATTGCGCCGACGTCTGCAGCGGATAAAAAACTCTACAGGTAAGCTGCTCAGTCACAACAGTCGTCTAGAAGCCGAGATCAAGATTGGCGCCGCCACCCTTGAAGACGAGGTGGTGATGCACAACGAATCTGAACTGCTATCACGGCAGATTCTCGATCGCGCCCTAGATGGCGTGATTAATCTTGATCAGCATGGCAGAGTCACCTATTGGAATGCCGAGGCCGAGCGTATCTTTGGCTATTCATCGGAGTATGCCCACAGCCGGGATATTATTGAGATGATATTGCCCGCCGATCAACATCTTGTTGTCCGGGAGCTAATGGAGCAGTTTTTGTTAACTGGGGCGGGCAAGGAGAATCATCGACGCTTCGAAATTAATGCGCTGCGCGCAGACGGTGCCAAGGTACCAGTGGAGATTTCGGTGATTGTTCTGCAGCGCTTTGGTGAATATTTTTTCAATGGTTTTGTTCGAGATCTCACCGAACACAACAAGAACATTGAAGAGCTGCGTATCTCTGCGATCACTTTTAACAGCCAGGACGCAATTATTATCACTGATGCAGAGATCAAAACCTTGCGCGTCAACCAGAAAGTTTTGGATATCACCGGCTACACATCTGCAGATCTAATTGGCTTAGAACCCAGCCTGTTGTCATCAACTATGCAGAGTGAACAGTTCTATACGGACATGTGGCGGACTATTGAAACCTCCGGGAGTTGGGAAGGGGAGATCTGGGACCAACGCAAAAATGGTGAGCTGTTCCCACTGCAAATTGCCATCACTGCGATTCACGATGCCAAAGCTCGGGTGACCAATTATGTATTTTCTTTTTCCGATATCACCGCCAACAAAAGAGATGCGGATGCAATTCATAAGCTGGCTTATTTTGATCCACTGACCCACCTTCCTAATCGCCGTGCCCTGATTGATCGCCTGTCTCAAAGATTGAGTTCCTGTGGTGTTGATAGTAATACTCTGGGCTTATTAATTGTCGATCTGGATAACTTTAAAGATATTAACGACGCCCTGGGCAACCATGTGGGAGATAAAATTCTGATTGGAGCCGCCCAGAGATTGCGTGATTCTGTGGCTAGTGAGGATACGGTTGCCCGCATTGGCGGTGATGACTTTGTTGTGGTTTTGGACAGCTTAGACCTCAATGTAGAGAGGGCAAAAGCCCAGGTAGATACTATTGCCGCCTACATCCTCGCCAGTCTCAATAGACCTTACCAGATCGACAAGCAGGCAATTCGCTGCACTGCCAGTATAGGCGTTGCTCTCGCCGATCAGGATCAAATTTCAATGGAAGAGCTACTCAAACAGGCTGATATAGGGCTCTTTCAAGCGAAAACCTCGGGTCGCAATCGAATGTGCTTTTTCGATCCCGCCATGGCGCAGACGGTAACGCTCCAGGCGCAATTGGCTAATGCGCTGCACAGCGCGGTGCAAGATCGGCAGTTTGAGCTCTATTATCAGATCCAAGTGGATAGCCAAAACCGCCCTGTGGGTGCCGAGGCGCTTATCCGCTGGGAGCACCCGCAGTTGGGAATCGTATCACCGAATGACTTTATTCCCCTCGCTGAAGCCTCAGATATTATTCTGCCGATTGGTCTCTGGGTACTAGACACTGCCTGCGCCCAGCTCAAGTCCTGGCAGAGTAATCCTTGTACCTGCTGGTTGAGTATCGCGATTAATATCAGCCCGCGCCAGTTTCATCAGGCAGATTTTGTCGATACGGTATTGCAGGCAATTGCCCGCTGGGATATTTCTCCCGGATCGATAAAGCTCGAACTCACCGAGACAGTGATCCTCGACAACACCAATGAAACCATTGAAAAAATGCATCAACTTAAGCGCGCTGGAGTGGAATTTGCTCTAGATGACTTTGGCACTGGCTACTCGTCTCTCTCCTATCTTACCCAGCTGCCACTGTCGCAGCTGAAAATGGATCAATCTTTTGTTCGCAAAATTGGTATCACAGAGAGCGACGATATTATTGTGCAGACAATTCTTGCTATGGCCAAGAGCTTAGCCATTAAAGTGATTGCTGAGGGGGTTGAAACTGAGGCCCAGCGAAGCTTTTTAGCGAAGTTGGGCTGCTCGCTATTTCAAGGTTATTTGTTTAGCAAGCCAGTACCCGTTGCCGAGTTTGAAAAGTTGCTTGAATAGACGTTGATAACTGCCCGCAACCCTCCACAATTGCCTTTTGTATCTGCCTCGGCAGGACTGCTGTGTTGCTTGCTACTCTCGGCTTGTTACTTGGCTTGTTACTACCTGACTATTGCCTCATTGAGCAGGGCACCGGCGTCGGTAACGCCGCCAGCATTAATCACATTGGTATAACCCATGGCTTCAACTAGGGTTTTTGCCTGGCCTGAGCGATTGCCACTACGACAATAGAGGTATAGCTGTTGACCTTTGTCGGGAACCAGCTGTTCAATGCCGGCGGCAACAAGCTGCAGTTCTAAATGTTGTGCTGAGGCCAAGTGGCCTGAGTTCCATTCTTCTATGGTTCGAACATCGATAATCATTGGGTTGTCTCCTTGGGTTGCGCCAGCCCAAAAGCTCAGTGCGCAGATAAGGGTTAATAGGAAAGGTTTCATTGGGTTACCCGTGCTAATTTTGGCGCTACTGTAATGCTCTGACACTAGTCCTGCAACTGCAGGATGCTGTCTCGGTAATCTAGACCTACAAAAAAAGTCTTATTTTATGTATATTACGATTTATTTAGATTTGAATTGAATTGATTCGTTGTTGTATTATTTTGCACGGTCACGCGTGCCGCGGGTTTCGGTGTACCCTGTTGCTGCACTGTTGCTTACAAAAATAGCTACCAAATAATAAGAACGGTTATATGAATAGTATTTCAGACGAAGAGCTACTTGCCCTGCAAACAGCCCATATAGAGGTAGAGAGCTCGCAATGGCTGAGGCTCAAAACGCGGATTCTTACTCGCGCACTTTTGGTTTTAGTATTGATACTGACGAGAGCGTTGATACTACAACTTTTCCCACAATCTTACGTGGAGCTTGTTTTTGATTCTTCTGCGGTGGGGTCTGCTGAGCTGCAATCGCTGATCTTTACAAGACTACTATTGGGCGCGTTACTGGGGAGCGTGTACATATATGCATTAATGACAAACCGCTATCTAAGATCTGTTTCCGTTTTGGCACTGATGATTCCTGTCACGTTGCTCTGGGCAGATTTTCAGATGTTTTTTGTCTCATCTTTCCCTGACTTCACCCTGGCGACATCAATTAGTTTTGGCTTGCGTTTAGTGGCTATCTATCTTCTTGCGAAAAATTATATTGATATAAGGCGCTGATTTTTATTGTTAATTTAGTCTATCTGTTCTTCACCAACTATTTATTGGTACCTATTTTTCTCTTAACAGGGGCACGGCGAGCAATGCTGTCGATGCCCACTATCTTGCTGCCTTACTGCCATTCTTGTACTTCGAATTCACTTGTTAGCTAATGCCCTGTCTCTCTTCAATCACTATTAAGTGACTATATGGCTTCGCCTGCACTAGGCGAATTGGCATCAGCAGTCTTGCCTTCTTGATAAAGAGATTTGCACAGACCATAGGTGGCCAAAAGTAATATCACCGAAAATGGTAGTGCGGTCACTATGGATGCGGTCTGCAGTGCGGATAGACCGCCGGAGAACAGTAATACTGCGGCTACGGCGCCTATGCTACTGCCCCAGAAAATACGTGTAACAGGGCTCGGGTTTTGATTGCCACCAGTGACCAGAGTACAGATCACCAGCGTGGCTGAATCCGCAGAGGTCACAAAGTAGGTAATCAGCATTAGGGTACAAATGCTGGCGGTGATTAGCGCCATAATCTTAGCCATGGCCATTAGACTAATCGTGGTAAACAGTGCACTGGTGGTGTCTGTATTCACTGCAGCGACAATTCCACCGTCGCCAAATAGCTCAATATGAAAGGCAGTATTGCCAAACACAGAAATCCAAAAAATAGTCAGTAATGTGGGGGTCAGTAGCACGCCGAAAACAAATTCGCGAATCGTCCTGCCACGGGATATGCGAGCAATAAAAATACCGCAGAAAGGGGACCAGGCAATCCACCAACCCCAGTAGAAAATTGTCCACCAGCCCTGCCACTGATCACTGGAGTCATTATTCACCCAGGTGCTAATACGGGGGAGATGAATAATATAATCGACAATATTGCCAGCGAAGGAGGTGAGTAGGTAGAGGGTTGGACCAAACACCAAAAAGAGTGCCAGAATAACCCCTGTAAGCTGCATATTGAGTTCGCTGAGAATACGGATACCCCGGTTGACACCGGTGAGTGCAGACAGGGTGGCTATAATCGAAATGCCAATAATGAGCAGTATCTGAGTGCCGGTATTCACTTCGATCCCGGTTAAAGTGGCAAGCCCCGCATTCATCTGCTGTGCCCCGAGGCCCAGAGATGTGGCCACACCAAACACGGTGCCCAGCACTGCTAACAGGTCAGCTGCCTTACCTATAGGGCCATAGATACGATCGCCCAAAATCGGATAGAGACTGGCACTAATGGTTAACGGCAGACCTTTGCGGTAGGCGAAATAGGCCAGAATAAGTGCCACTGAGGCGTAGAGCGCCCAGCCGTGGAGACCCCAGTGAAAAATCGTCAGTCGCATGGCTATTTGCGCGGCTTCTGGGCTCAGTGCCTGAGTGTCGCCCATAAAGGGGTTAGTTTGAAAATGGGTCAGAGGTTCGGCGATACTCCAGAATAAAATGCCAATACCTATACCGGCACCAAAGAGCATTGAGAGCCATGAGAAGTTGCTAAATTCAGGTCTTTCGTCGTCACCGCCCAAGCGGATCTTACCGAATTTACTCAGTGCTAAACCGATCACAAAAAGTAGATAGAAGTTCATCACACTGATGTAATACCAGGACAGTTGGTTGGTGATAAAGTCGCCCATGCGGTTAAAGAGATCGCTGGCGTAGTCGGGTCGGAGTAGGGAGAATAACAAAAAGGCAATAACCATTAGTGGCGCGATTATGCTCATTACGGAGGGTTTTTCAGTCGGCAAACTAAGGATTGTCGGCGCTTTTTTATTGGCCATAGCGAATAATTACTCTCTGTTATTTTAGTTTTTATTATTTACCGAGTTGTTTTCTGCTGCGGTTGTAGGCCATGTCAATTTTCTGATACAGATACTGACTGTGCTTACCCCACTAGATTGCGACTTGTTCTTTTAGCCTCATACGCTTTCGTGCAGTATAACGCAAAAAGCCTTAGGGGTGAGGCTGGGCCATTTAGACTGGGCTATTTGAATCGAGGGCGGATCATTGGCACAGTTTATTTTTAATGACGAGCCAATTAGCAGCCTTTTGCGTAAATTTGCCGGTATAGTTCAGAATACCCAATAATTAAAATAAGTTAAGAGAGGTTTAGCCAGTGCACCAAAAGACTTTGTTAGTAACCTTGCTATTCTTGCTCCTAAATTATAGTTCTAAATTAGCGTTTTAAGTTAGAGTTGTGAAATATTAAGAGCCTAGATCACAGCGCTGGTCGCGCCAACAGGTAGGCCGCGTAAGCGCCGAAAAGGCCGAATAGCGATAGAATTAAGTAATAGATTTTAAACCCAAGGCCGCCTGAATATTGTTTTGATAATAAATAAATTCCGTTAAAAATTTCACCAATTAAGTAGGCTCAGTGCCTTATTGCAAACAAAAAAGGAATAATCATGTCAATGATCGTTAATCGTCGAGATCTCGACTTCATACTCTATGAAACCCTCGGGTTAGATGAGATTTTTAAGTCAGAGCGCTATGCCGACTATGACCGTGAGTCCCTTGACGCGATGATGGATCTCAGTCAAACGATTGCTGAAGACCAATTTTTAAGCTGTGCTGCTAAGCTGGATGCCAATGAACCGCAGTTTGTTGACGGCAAAGTCGAGACCATTCCTGAGCTTAAAGAGGCGATCGCCGCTTATCAGGAATCCGGTTTGTGCGCCTCGGCCTATGATACTGATATCGGTGGAATGCAGTTACCTTGGATGGCAGATCAAGCGCTCAACAGTATGTTTGTCTGTGCTAATAACCCCGCTCATATTTATCTCTTTCTGACCCAGGGCGTGGCTAATATGCTCAATGTCTGCGGGTCTGACGAGCTCAAAGACAAGTATTTACCCAATCTGGTGGACGGCAAATGGTTTGGCACCATGTGCTTGTCTGAAACTCAAGCTGGTTCTTCTCTTGCTGATATCCGCACTAAGGCTGAGCCAAAAGCCGATGGATCCTATGCTCTTAGCGGCACTAAAATGTGGATATCTGGCGGAGAGCAAGATCTAACTGAGAATATCGTCCATATGGTATTGGCAAAAATTCCCGGTTCGCCCCCGGGTGTCAAAGGCATCTCGCTATTCTTAGTGCCTAAAAACCGGGTTAATGATGATGGCACTATTGGTGAGTCCAACAATGTCGCCCTGGCTGGTCTGAATCATAAGATGGGCTGTCGCGGCGCGACTAACTGTCTGCTTAACTTTGGCGAGTCTGGGGAATCTATCGGCTACTTAGTTGGAGAGCCCAATCAGGGCTTAGCCAATATGTTTCATATGATGAACGAAGCGCGTATTTCTGTGGGCATGTCAGCGGTGATGAGTGCCCTTGGCGGTTACTTATACTCTCTAGATTATGCGCGAAACCGCCCTCAAGGTCGCCCCTTGGTGAATCGTAATCCGGAAGATCCACAGGTCATGATCAGTGAGCACGCGGATATTAAGCGTATGCTGATGACCCAAAAAGCCTTTGTTGAGGGCGCTCAGACTCTGATGTATTACTGTGCGGAGTTAATCGACACTAACAAGCTATCGTTGACTGACCAAGCCGCGAACCAGCGCCGAGATCTGCTGCTCGACTTGTTAACCCCTATTTGTAAGTCGTGGCCTTCAGAGTTTTGTCTTGAAGCAAACAAATTAGCGATCCAGGTACTGGGTGGCTATGGCTATACCCGAGAGTACCCGGTTGAGCGTCTCTATCGAGATAATCGACTCAATCATATTCACGAGGGTACTTGGGGTATTCAGGGTATAGATATCCTGGGTCGCAAGGTGCGTATGCAGAATGGCGCTGCAGTGGAAATTCTTCGTCAAGAGATGCAAGCAACCATTGATTCGGCTGCAGGGCATTCCGAACTGGAGATTTATTCTGGTCTGCTGAATGAATACCTGACGCTTATAGAGCAGACTATTTCTGCAGTAGGAGAGGCTGAAGATCCTTCATTGGCGCTGGCCAATGCAACTATTTTCTTGGATGCCATGGGGCACTTAGTGATTGCATGGATGTGGCTGAAGCAGGGCGTTGCAGCGGTCGAAGGTAAACAAAAAGGTAATGCAGCGGACGATGCCTTTTATGATGGCAAAGTTGCGGCGATGCGGTTTTTCTTTCGCTACGAATTACCAAAGATCAGACCAAACCTCAGTTTGGTAGCGGATTTGGACAGCACTTGTTACGACCTAACTGCCGAGCAGTTTATTGGCGTTTAAGGTCCTTGTTAAAAAGCTATAGGCCTGTCCAACGTTTGCGGCGGGCCTACAGGGGATGCAGAGATTAATTTTTCTTGGCAATGAACCAGCAGTGAGCTTCGATCTAGGCGTTCTCAGCTGGTTTTGTTTGCGATCTGGAACAGCTAAGGGCGGGTTATTCTGGTAAAGTGGGCGGCGATTGATGCCCTAAAGCTCGTGCGTGCCTGGCAGGTATGTAAGACTTAATAAGGTCCTGTGGCTCGCCGCTCCCAAAACTAAATATGAGAATCCCCTTGTCCGAATACGATTTTGCCAGTCTAGATCTAAACCCCGCCTTAATTGATAACCTAGCAAGCCTCGGTTACACAGAGATGACGCCGATTCAGGCGCAATCTTTACCCCATGTTTTAGAGAATAAAGACATTATCGCCAGAGCCAAAACCGGCTCGGGTAAAACTGCAACATTTGCGTTGGGTCTGCTGAATAAACTCGATGTAAAACGTTTTCGGGTGCAGACTTTAGTGTTGTGCCCAACCCGTGAGTTGGCCGACCAAGTGGCGACAGAAATACGTAAGCTGGCCCGTGGCATTCACAATATTAAAGTGTTGACTCTCTGTGGCGGGGTGGCCTTTGGTCCCCAGGTGGGCTCACTGGAGCACGGCGCGCACATTATTGTCGGTACTCCTGGGCGGGTTGAAGAGCATCTTCGCAAGGCTAACCTCAACTTGGATAACCTGACTACTTTGGTTTTAGATGAGGCCGATAGAATGTTGGATATGGGCTTTCAGCAAGCCTTGGATGATATTGTTGGTTACATGCCCGAGCAGCGGCAAACTATGTTGTTTAGCGCCACCTATCCTGAAAAAATCGAAAATATTGCACAGCGAATTATGCAGTCTCCAGTGACTGTGGAAGTGCAGGACACTCATAGTAACCAAAGCATTATCGAAACCCTCTACCAGGTTGAAAATGATCAGTCCCGCATAGAGGCGGTTAGGCTCTTGCTGCAGGAGCATCAACCAGAGACCACGCTGATTTTTTGTAATACCAAGGTCGAAACTGATCGAGTGGCCAATGAGTTACGCGCAGTGGGTTATGAGGCATCAGCTTTACATGGCGATTTAGAGCAAAAAGACAGGGACCAAACCTTGGCCTGTTTTGCCAACCGCAGTATTTCGGTGCTGGTGGCTACGGATGTGGCAGCCCGGGGTCTAGATATTGAGTCGCTTGATATGGTGATCAATTATCAAGTTGCACAGGAGCTAGAAGTCCATACTCATCGCATTGGCCGCACTGGTCGTGCGGGTGCTCAAGGCATGGCCTGCAGCTTATATACACAGCGAGACAAGCACCGAATTAGCCAATTAGAAGACTATTTAAAACAGAAGTTTGTACGCGGTGAATTGCCGCACATAAGATTATTGCGTGAGCCTGTTTTTGCTCCGCCGATGGTGACCATTCACATTGGGGGTGGCAAAAAGCAGAAGCTTAGACCAGGGGATATTGTCGGCGCCTTGACTGGTGCAGATGGTATTCCAGGTTCAGAGATAGGCAAAATACAGGTAGGCGATCACTGGGCCTATGTCGCTGTGGCTCATAAGCATGGGAAAATGGCATTTAATAAGCTCTCTCAAGGCAAGCTTAAGGGGCGGAGTTTTAGGGTTAAGCGTTTGCGTGGTTAGGCTGGTGGTTGGATAGTCCTGCGGCGTCCAACTATTTTGTACCTGACAATGCATTAGGCTCGGGTGGGGCCTTTATTCATCAGGT
>Ga0075467_10001570_pt1 | contig 18869 bp, 16 predicted proteins | sample DEB08_DNA_9_FD_75067 | JGI IMG/M metagenome (GOLD analysis project Ga0075467, IMG submission 75067) | Aqueous microbial communities from the Delaware River and Bay under freshwater to marine salinity gradient to study organic matter... | ecosystem: Environmental > Aquatic > Marine > Coastal ... | reverse complement strand
GCGGATGCATGCGTGTGGCCATGACGGGCATGTGACGATGCTTTTGGGGGCGGCGAAGTATTTGTGTGAAACGCGGCGGTTCAAAGGCCGTGTTGCGCTGCTGTTTCAACCCGCCGAGGAAGATGGCGGCGGGGGTGAGGTGATGGTCAAGGAAGGGGTCATGGACCGCTTTGATATTTCCCAGGTTTACGGCATCCACAACGCGCCGGGTGTGCCGTTTGGGCATTTTACCACGACGCCGGGGGCGCTTATGGCCTCAGTTGATACGGCGACGGTTGTGGTGACGGGCAAAGGCGGGCATGGGGCCACCCCGCATGAGTGTATTGACCCTGTGGTGGCGATTGTGGGGATGGTGCAAGCGATCCAGACGATCATTCCGCGCAATGTCTATGCGCTGGACGAGGCGGTTATTTCGGTGACGCAGATCCACACCGGATCGGCCAGCAATATCATCCCCGAGGATGGTTGGTTTTGCGCCACAATCCGCTGTTTTGACCCGGAGGTGCGGGCGTTACTTAAGCGGCGGTTCCATGAGATCGTCGAAGGCCATGCGATGGCTTACGGCGTTGCGGCGGCGGTCGATTATGATTGGGGCTATCCTGCCACGGTGAACCATGCCGACGAGGCGGCGTTTGCCGCCGAAGTGGCGTCCGAGATTTCGGGCGCCGATGCGGTAGAGGCGAATGGCGCGCGCGAAATGGGGTCCGAGGATTTCAGCTATATGCTAGAGGCGCGGCCGGGGGCCTATTTGTTCATGGGGATAGGCGACGGTGCAGGCCTGCACCACGCACGCTATAACTTTAATGATGAGGCGGCACCTGTGGGGGCAAGCTTTTTTGCCCGCTTGGTTGAGCGCGCGCAGCCACTGTCCTAGGCTCCGTCTTTGTTCTTGGATGAGCGGAAGCAGGGTTTCCCCTTTGGGAAAGCCTGCCGGGCCCAACCTTGAGGCGATGCAGCGGGCCTATGGCCCGTGGCATCAACGAATGGCGGGAGAGGCCCTTATCTCCTTCCCGCGAATCGGGGCGGGCGCGCAAATCACCGTTTATCCAAGCATCGCGGTGCATCAACCTTTAGACTACAACATCTGGTTGATCGCATCCTTTGGTGTCGCGCAGCGGCTGGTCAAAATTTGATCAAAATGCTAGGATCAGCGCCAAATCAGAACAAAGACGGAGCCTGAAATGACCGCCGATTTCGCCGATAACGGACCAAGCCCCCGCGAGTTGTGGCAAATGGACCGAGATCATGCACTGCACCCTTGGGCCAATTTCGGACCGTTCGAAAAAGACGGCTCGCTGATCATGGCACGGGGTGAAGGCTGTTATCTGTGGGATGTGGAGGGCAAGCGCTATTTCGATGCGGTTGGCGGCATGTGGTGCACCAATATCGGGCTTGGCCGTGCCGAGATGGCACAAGCCATTGGTGATCAGGCAATGGCATTGGCGTTTTCAAACAGCTTTGTTGACATGGCCAATGGCCCTTCGGCGCGGCTGGCGGCAAAACTGGCCGAACTGGCACCTGGCGATCTGAACCGGGTGCATTTCACCACGGGCGGATCGACAGCGGTCGATACTGCGGTGCGTGTGGTCTCATATTATCAGCACGCGCGGGGCTTTCCGCAAAAGACCGACATCGTCGCACGAGAGGCGTCCTATCATGGCTCCACCTATCTGTCGCAATCGGTGGGCAAGCGCGACGGCGACCGAATCGAAGAGTTTCGCTATAAGACAGATGGTATCCACCACTTGGCTTGCCCTAATCCTTATCGCCGCCCTGATGGCATGACGGAGGCGCAATTCTGTGATCATTTGGTCGTGGAATTCGAGGCGCTGATTGCGCGCGTCGGGGCGGATCGTATCGGTGGCTTCATTGCCGAGCCGATCCAAGCCTCGGGGGGGATCATCATCCCGCCGCAAGGCTATCTGCGCCGGATGTGGGAGATCTGCCAACGCCATGAGATATTGTTCATCGCTGATGAAGTGGTGACCGCCTTTGGCCGCGTCGGGCATTGGTTTGCCAGCAAGGATGTCTTTGATATTCAGCCTGATATGATCACATCAGCCAAGGGGCTGACCTCTGGCTACCTGCCACTTGGAGCCTTGATCCTGTCGGATCGGATTTGGGATGTGATGGCCGAGGGCGGTCAGCGCTGGTTCACCACCGGGTTCACTTATTCCGGCCATCCGGTCTCTTGCGCTGCGGGGCTGAAGAACATCGAGATCATGGAGCGCGAAGACCTGCTGGCCAATGCTACCAAGGTGGGGTCCTATTTTCAGACTCGGCTGAAGTCGTTGGAGGACCTGCCTTTGATTGGCAATGTGCGGGGCATGGGGTTGATGCTCTGCGTCGAAAGCGTTTCGGACAAGGTGACCAAAGCCCCGCTGCCGGATGAGGCCAATGAGAGCAAACGTATCTCGGACACCGCCGAAGCGATGGGCCTGATTGTGCGCCCGATGGGGCATTTGAACGTGATGTCGCCGCCGCTTACCCTTACCGAGAACGATGTGGATTTCATTGCGGAAACCTTGGAAAAGGCGATTCGCAAAGTGACCGATGATCTGACACGCGAAGGGCATTTCCGCCCGGCTGACTTGACAACATCGACACATTCGGACGATTTGAACAAACCCGGTTCTGCGCGTCTCCGGCCGATCTAAACGACGCTGTGGCGAAAGGGAAAACCTATGGCGTTGGAAGATGCGAAAAACGAAGTGGATGGTGCGTTTACGCGTGCGGGCCTGCGCGGTTTGGCGTTTGAGAATGCCTTTGCCGGGGCCACGTCATTCCTCCGTCGGAAATATACCAAGGATTTGACGGGTGTTGATCTGGCCATAACCGGCGTGCCGTTTGACCAAGCCGTCACGCACCGTACCGGCACCCGTTTTGGCCCGCGCGCGATCCGTGAGGCCAGCGCCTTGCAGCCTTTTGATCCGCCCTATGGTTGGCCCACCAACCCTTTGGAAGATATGGCAATTGTTGATTACGGCGATGTGGCGTTCGACTATGCCCATACACCCAGCTTTCCGGGGCTACTCACGGACCATATCCGCACCATTTTGACAGCAGGGCCGGGGACGGTGACGCTGGGCGGCGATCATTTCATTACCTTGCCGATCCTGCGCGCCTATGCAGAAAAGTACGGGCCGATGTCGGTGATCCATTTCGACGCCCATTCCGACCTGTGGCAAGACGATGATATGGACCGCATCGATCACGGTACGTTTTTCTATAAAGCGGTGAAAACCGGGCTGATTGACCCCAAAACATCCGTTCAAATCGGGATCCGCACCCATTGCGATGATTATCTGGGGGTCGAATATATCGACGCGCGGACGGTGCATGAAAAAGGCTGTGCCTATGTGGTGGCCCGTGCAAAGGAAATCGTGGGTCAAAACCCGACCTATGTGACCTTCGATATCGATTGCCTTGATCCATCAGCCGCGCCCGGTACCGGCACGCCGGTTTGGGGCGGTTTGCAGACGTGGCAAGCGGCGGCTTGCCTGCGCGATTTGGCAGGCATTAACATGGTTGGCGGCGATATTGTCGAAGTTTCGCCTGCTTATGACACCACGGGTGCCACGGCCATCGCAGGCGCCCATGTCGCGCATGAGCTGATTTGCCTTTATCACTGGGCGCATCACCGCACATGAAAGGCCCGTTTGTGGTTATCAGCTTTGCTGTCCTGATCCTGGCCACAGTCGGGTTTTGGGCCTATGTGCGCTTTGCCCCGTCAGATCCTGCGCGGTGGCATATCGACCCGATGGTCAATAATATCTGGTCTCAGGACAGTTCGAACGAGCTTGTCACGCTGACAAGCGGCGCTCTCTTGCGTCTCCCTGCCGCCGAGGGGTTGCTTGCCCGGCTTGATGCGGTTGCCATGGCCACGCCGCGCACAAGGCGGCTGGCAGGCAGCGTGGCGGAGGAGCGGATCACTTGGGTGACTCGCTCCAGAATCTGGGGCTTTCCCGATTACACCACGGCGCAAGCTGGACCCGACGGGCTTTATATCTATGCCCGCCAGCGCTTTGGCAAAGCCGACCTTGGCGTCAACGCCGCCCGTCTGCGCGACTGGCAATCGAAACTCTAGCAGCTTCATCTTGGCCAAAATACCTCGGGGGGAATTCGCCCATCGGCGCAGGGGGGCGGTGCCCCCGCTTTGCTTGCCCCCTTGACCCGAAAGCACGCTTAGGACACACCGCAAAAATGGTCCCACTTGATACCCTTGCCCAAATCACCCAACGCTTCGAGTTTCTCGAAGCCAAACTGTCTGCCGGTGCAGCGCCTACAGAAATTGCCAAACTCAGCCGTGAATATGGCGATCTGAAACCGGTTGTGACCGAGATCAACGCCTACCGCCGCGCGCTGGATGATCTGGCCGAGGCAGAGATTATGTTGGCCGACCCCGAAATGCGCGCGCTGGCCGAGGAGGAAATCCCCAGATTGCGCAAACAGATTGAGGCGATGGAGGCAGCGCTGCAACTGGCGTTGCTGCCCAAAGACGCCGCCGATGCCCGCCCTGCGATTTTGGAAATTCGTCCGGGGACGGGCGGTGATGAGGCGGCACTGTTTGCCGGTGACTTGCTGAACATGTACCGCCGCTATGCCGAAAACCGCGGCTGGACCTTTGAGATTTTGGAATTGCAAGAAAGCGATTTGGGCGGCATCCGAGAGCTTACTGCCCATATCAAAGGGACAGGTGTTTTTGCGCGGATGAAATTCGAATCAGGTGTCCACCGCGTGCAACGCGTGCCGGAAACCGAAAGCGGTGGGCGGGTGCATACGTCGGCGGCCACCGTGGCGGTGCTGCCCGAGGCAGAGGAGGTCGATATCGACATTCCTGCATCAGACATCCGGATTGATACAATGCGCGCCAGCGGGGCAGGCGGGCAGCATGTGAACACCACCGATTCGGCGGTGCGGATCACGCATTTGCCCACCGGGATCATCGTGGTGTCGGCGATGAAATCGCAACACCAAAACCGCGTCGCTGCGATGCAAGTGCTGCGGGCGCGGTTGTTCGAGGCCGAGCGTGAGAGGGTCGATGCCGAACGGTCAGCCAACCGCAAAAGCCAGGTTGGGTCGGGCGATAGATCGGAACGCATCCGCACCTATAATTTCCCGCAAGGGCGGATGACAGACCACCGGATCAACCTGACCCTTTATTCCTTGGGGCAGATCATGGGCGGCGATCTGGATCCGGTGATTGACGCGCTGATTTCGGACGATCAGGCGCGCAAGCTGGCAGAGATGCAATGACCACGCTATTGGAGGCGCGGCGCGGTGCAGTGGCGCGGCTGCGCGCGGCAGATGTGCCAGATGCGGTGCAGGATACGGCGGTGTTGTTGGGCTTTGTGTTGGGCGTTCAAAGGGCGGATTTGGCTGTGTTGTCCGCGCAAACCGTGCTGACGGTGGCACAGGTTGAAGCGTTGGACCGCGCCGTGACCGCACGCGCTGCGCGCAAGCCGATGTCGCATATCACCGGCCAGCGCTTGTTTTGGGGCCGCAGCTTTGCCGTCACGCCGGATGTGCTGGACCCGCGCCCGGAAACCGAAGCGCTGATAGAGGCGGCTTTGGCGGAGCCTTTTGCGTCGGTGCTGGATTTAGGCACGGGGTCGGGTTGTATCTTGCTGACCTTGTTGGCCGAGCGGCGCGCAGCGCGGGGGGTGGGTGTTGATCTGTCAGACGCGGCCTTGGGCGTCGCGCGACGCAATGCGGCCGATTTGGGCGTGCAGGCGGAATTTGCGCAGGGCAGTTGGTTTGATCCGGTTCACGACCAGTTTGATCTGATCGTGTCCAATCCGCCCTATATCACCGCCGATGAGATGGCGGACCTTTCGCCCGAGGTTTTGGCCGAGCCGCATTTGGCATTGACCCCTGGCGGCGATGGGCTTGCAGCCTACCGCCTGATTTGCGCGCAAGCGCCGCGATTTTTAACCTCAGCCGGGCGCTTGTTGGTCGAAATTGGTGCGGTCCAAGGCCCGGCTGTGGTGGCGCTTTTCACCGCCGCAGGCTTTGCCGATGTGCAGATTCTGCCCGATCTGGAAGGGCGCGACCGGGTGGTGTCGGGGCGGATTTCAGCGGTCCAAACCGCGTAAGCCCGCCTATATTGGCCTTTATTTGCCAGTTTTACGGGGATAACTACGACAAGTGCGAGTTTTCTCTTGTCTCGACCCCGATCCCATGGTTACACCAGTGTTGTGACAGGGGCTTGCTCCGGGGAAACCCGGTTCTCATCCCCGCACGCAATGCCAAACATGCCTGATGCGCCCGGAGATGGGCAAGACGCGTCTTTCCAGACCGCCGGCGCATAGACAAAGCCAGATAGATCTGGATCAAAGGACAAGATGAGATCTTCCAAGTCCCGCTCGCGTTCGAAATCGAACCGCCCGCGCACCCTCGGCAACATCACCAACCGTGTCTTCGACAGCTCCGGCCCCGAAGGCAAAGTGCGTGGTACGCCGCAGCAAATTATTGACAAATACAATCTTCTGGCCCGCGATGCGCAGCTGTCGAATGATCGGGTGAATGCCGAGAATTTTCTTCAGCATGCCGAGCATTATACGCGGATGCTGGGTGAGGCGATGCGGGAGATGCAGGTCGAACAAGACCAGCGCCGCCAGCAAGAAAGCCAGAACCAGCAGAACCAGCAACGCGACTACCAGCAACGGGATCGCCAGCAGGACCGGGGGAATGATCGGTCCAGTGATCGGCCCAATGAACGTGGCGACAACCAACAGCCGGATGTACGGGATGATCGGTCGGATGCCTCACGTGACGATCGCCGTGACGACAACCGCCGCGATGATCGCCGGGATGATAATAGGCGTGATGAACCGCGCCGTGACGACAACCGCCGCGATGATAATCGCCGGGACGAGCCGCGCCGCGAAGATCGTCGCGATCGTCCTGCAAGGTCGGATGATGCCGTTGTCGAGAGCACGGCCGTTGTCGGTGACGATGATACCGGCCTGGTTGAAACGCCCGAAACACGGCGTCCGCCACGGCATCGGCAAGCGCGTAACAAGCCACATGCAGGAGGGGGCGACCAGCAACCTCAGCCAGAAGTCGCGGGCGACAGCCCGATAGCTGCGCCACAAGGCGAGAAAGCTGCGCGCAAGCCGCGTGGACCGCGTAAGCCAAAGCCAGAAGGTGAGGCCAAGCCAGAAGGCGGTTCAGACCGGGCGGGGACCGAAGCGGCGGAATAAGACCGCCGTATAAGGTTGCCCCTTCGGGCCTTGATAGATATGAAAAAAAGCCGGGTCGCAATTGCACCCGGCTTTTTCATGCGCATTTGGGATACTTGGTTTAGGTAAACCCGCAAGACAGCGCGCAGAATTTCTCAAGCGAGATTTCTTCGGCGCGCGCGGTGGGCGCAATCCCCACTGCCTCAAGCCGTGCTTCGATATCGGGACCAATGGCTTTGAGGCTGGAGCGCAGCATTTTGCGGCGTTGGTTAAAGGCCATAGCGGTTATCCGCTGCAGCATGACCGGATTGGCTGGAAAGCGGGGCTGGTCCAACCGGGTCAAATGCACCACGGCGGAATGGACCTTTGGGGCTGGGCTGAACGCCTCTGGCGGCAAAGTCAGCACGATTTTGGGATCGGTGCGCCATTGGGCCAACAAGGCCAAGCGACCATAGGCCTTGTCGCCGGGTTTGGCCACGATCCGCTGGGCCACTTCTTTTTGGAACATCAAGGTCAGGCTGGTCCAAAACGGCGGCCATTCGTCAGGTGAGAGCCAGCGGATCAGCAGTTCAGTACCGATGTTATAGGGCAGGTTAGCGATCACCCGAACCGGCGGCGTCAGGTGGGCCGAAATATCGAGGCCCAAGGCATCGGCATTTATCACCTCAAGCCGTCCTGGGTAGGCCGCGCCAATCTCGGCCAAGGCTGGCATACAGCGGGCGTCTTTTTCCACCGCCAACACACGGCGCGCGCCTTCGGCCAGCAAACCGCGCGTCAGGCCACCGGGGCCGGGGCCAACCTCCAGCACATCGCATTGTGTCAGATCGCCAGCCGAGCGGGCGATTTTCGAAGTCAGGTTCAAGTCCAGTAGAAAGTTCTGGCCCAGTTGTTTCTTTGCGACCAGATCATGGGTACGGATCACGGTTGCTAGGGTGGGAAGCCCGTCAATCGCTGCCATCACCGGTCCCCTTTTCATCTTGGTTTAAATACCTCACGGGGGGTGCGGGGGGTGTGACCCCCCCCGCTGCTTGTCGCGCGCACGACATATCCCATGCCATGCGCAGCGCCGCGATCAGGCTGGTAGGGTCGGCTATGCCACGGCCTGCAATATCAAAGGCGGTGCCATGATCGGGTGAGGTGCGCACAAAGGGCAGACCGAGTGTCAGGTTCACACCGCCCGCAAAATCAATGGTTTTGATCGGGATAAGCGCTTGGTCATGGTACATGCACACTGCCACGTCATAGCGCGCACGGGCGGCGGCATGAAACATTGTGTCTGCGGGCAAGGGGCCTGCGATTTGCATACCCTCGCGGCGCAGTTGCTCCAGAATCGGGGTTATCAGGGTTATATCCTCATGCCCCATCGCCCCACCTTCGCCTGCATGGGGGTTCAGGCCCGCAACAGCAATGCGCGGCGCGGTCAGGCCAAAGTCGCGGATTAGACCAGCGTGGGTGATGCGGATCGTTTCCTGCAGAGCCTCAGCGGTAAGGGACTGAGCCACCTCGGCCAGCGGGATGTGGACCGTCACGGGGACCACGCGCAGTTCGGGGCAAGCGAGCATCATCACCACGCGATCAACCCCGCCAAGCGCTGCCAAATATTCAGTATGGCCGGGAAAGGCAAAGCCAGCGCCGTCTTTCAGCGCCTTTTTGTGGATAGGTGCGGTGCAGATGGCCGAGGCTTCATCTGCCTGCACCAAGGCCACCGCACGGGCGATCACGGCGATCACATCTGCGGCATGCGCAGGGTTTGCGGTGCCGGGGGTGGCCGGGCCGCTGAACGGGTGGTTTAGGACGGGCAAGGTGCCTGCGCCAACGCTTTTGGCCTGCGCTGGGTGCTCGATCAGTTGGAAATCACAACCCGTTGGCAAATGGCGCGGATCGCCAATCCAAAAGAACGGCAGGCTAGCCCCAAGCGCTTTGCGGGCATGAGCTGCAATTTCTGGGCCAATGCCCGCAGGTTCGCCGCAGGTCAGCGCGACGGGCTTTAAGACCAGAGGTTGCGCCATGCCTTAGGGTTCGCGGATGATGGCGTCAAAGCGTAGCTCTTCCATCAGGCTTTGCGCCTTTGCAGCCAAGCGTTCATTCAGCAAACGCTCACGCATGCTTTCGCGGGTGGTTGCATCCTCGGGCATCGGATCGCGGGCGCAAAGCATCACAAACACATGGGCAGCGCCATTGGCGAAATCAGTGCTTTCGCCCGGGTCAAGCGAGGCCAAGGCGCGGCCAATATTGGCAGGCAAGGATGCGGCGGGCTTCGTTTCGCGGATCAAACGGTCTGCGGGTTGGCCTTTGGCAATGCCATAAAGGTCGTTGCAGGTTTCAATCTTGGCACGCAAAGCAGCAGCGTCGGCGGCCCCTGTGGCTGCGGGCAATGTATATTGTGCGTAGTCGATATTGACAGAACCGATACCAGTGCCTGTTGATTTTTCAATCGCGCGCAGCTGGAAAAGCCCGATCGCCCCGCCCAGATTGACAGGCTGCGATACTTCTCCGGGGGCGAGGGCAAGGACGATGGGCGCAAGGGCTGCGGGCAGGTTTGCCACGGGCATCCATTCCAACCGGCCCCCACGGGCCGCCGTGGCTGCGGATGAGTTGCGGCGGGCCAGATTGGCAAAGCTGCCTTCCGAGGTAACCTGTCCGCGGAGTTGATTTGCCCGTGCGAGAGCGGCTTGTTCTTGGCCGGGGCCAGCAGAAATGACCAGTTCCGAAATCAGCACACGCACCCCTGCTGTGCCGTCGCCTTTGGCCAAAGCGCGGTCAACCTCGGCGTCGGAGACGGTGATACGGCCCACATATGTCGCGCGGACAACTTCACGCCAGACCAAACCGGCCTCGACAAAGTCCCGGAAGGTTTCGGCGGAGACGCCGGCTTGCCCCAAGGCCGCGACAAATTGTTCTGCCGTAAGATTGGCACGGCTTGCAAACTCTTCCATCCCGGCCATGATTTGGTCGGGCGTGGCGGTGATTTTCATCGCTTTGGCCGCCGACATACGCAAGCGATCCTCGATCAAAGCCTTGAGCGATTCCTTTTCAAGGTCACCGGGGCTTTGAAACAAGCGCAGCATCTGGACGCGCTGTTGCACCTCAAACTCCGTGATCGCGCGGTCATTGACATAGACGCGCGGGGCAAACAGGTTTTGGGCTTGGATCGGGGCGGCACCCAGAAAAAGGGTGGTCAGGGCGATAATGAGGGCAAGGGCGCGGATCATCGTTCTCTTCTCTCGGCAAGGAGCTTTCGGCCTTTCGGCGGCGATCTGTTGTGACTGTGGTACTCTGCAGGTTGGGGTCATGGCAACACCTTAACCGCTACATGCGGCGGCTGGACCGCGTTTGCCTTTGCCGCCAAACCCCAAAAGATCGACGGACAGGCCAAATGTGGTGGTGGGATCGACGCTGGTCGAAGATGTGAAGCGGCGATTCAGCGTGACGTCCAGTTTCACACATTCATTGCGAAAGGCGAGGTTGAGGCCCGCAGACGCGGCGCGGTTCAAGACAAAGTCGTAGCGGGTGTTTGCGGCTGCGGCCCAGTTTGGAGTCAGGTTATAACGGCCGTCCAAGGTCAATTCCGAAACCGCAGTTGTGCGGTTTTCGTCAGGGTCAGCCAAAAGCCGGACGTAGGAGGAGGAAATACCGTAGTCTGGTTTTTGCAAAGCAAGGCGCAATTCGCCCTTGGTCAGTTTGAAGCGGTTATCAAAGACCAAACGGTTGGTCAAAGACACGCCGCCTGCGATCGAGAGTTGAACCGCGGCCAGCCAATCCGAGGATCTACCTTGCAGGCCCGACGAGTTGGTGAATTGACCGTGATCTTTGGTGCGATACACACGACCAATCGTTGTGCCAAGGGTCCAGCCTGCCGGATCATAACGGGTATACCCGATGCCAAGGTTGGCATAGGGGCCTTGTTCAATCGCATCGGCACCTGGAAAACGGTTGATCGAATTGAGGTTGCCTTGGTCAAACTCGACCAAGGCACTGTCTTCATTAGGAATATTCTTGTTGCTTTGGCGTGCCCAAACCAGTTGGGCCACAGGTTCGATTACATGGTTGACCCCGTTTTGTCCCGTGCGCGCCAATGGCCAGCGCAGCTCAACTCCCGCTCCGGCGGCCCCGCGAAAGCTGTTGCCTGCAAAGGCGGTGTCTTGGCGGATGCGGTAAAAATCACCATTAAGTTCGGTCATGGTCGCGGCCAGAAAGCCGCCCGGCAAAATCCAGTTGCGCCGCCAATCGGCAGCAAATGACATGCGCGCCAGATCGCGGCCATCGCTGATACCATCGCTGTCGCTGTCGACAGGATTGGTGGAGCTGCGGTAATCGCTATGTGTTTGAAACCGAAACCCGCCTTCGCCGCCAACGGAGCCGGGCGTGAAGCGGCGTTGATAAGTCAAATCCGTGACAATCGACGGCAAGGTGCTGGCCACGGCGCTATCGCGTAAGGAGCGATAGTTGAGGAGGGTCTCCGAAATATATTCGTTACGGCGTGTGCGGGAAATGTCGATGCGGCTGTCGAGGCGGTCGGCGTCAGAAATGCCGTATTGCAAGAGATAGGCTTTGTCAGAAGCAACGATGCCCGCGTAGGACAGGACGAAATCATCACGCAGTCTGAAGGCCCCGGTGCTTGCCAGATACCCACGCGTTGACCCCGGCAAAAGCTGATCGCGGGACAAAGCACCGTTAATCTCAATCTGACCTTTTTGAAAAGCCTGACGGTAGCGCAGTTCCAGCGTCTGGGCATTGTTACTGGAAAGATAGGGAGTGACTGTCAGGTCTTTGTCTTCGCTGATGTTGACGAAATAAGGTATTTTGACTCCGAACCCCAAATCGCTTGTGGTTCTGATTGTGGGGGCCAGAAACCCGGTTTGACGCTTAAGGGTTGGATCAGGGATGCGCAGACGTGGGATCCAGAAAATAGGAACCCCGCCTACCCGAAAATTGGCGTTTTCAAAATAGATCTGGCGTTCTTGGGCGTCATGCACTACCCGTGACGCCCGAATTTCCCACAAAGGCGTAGGGCTGTTTGCACAGACTTTGCATGAAGATACCACGGAATTTGACAGGGTGGTGTAGCGCCCGCCAACGCGCATCATTTCGGATGCGGCAAGTTGCAGTTGTTGGTCCAGCACGATCTTGGCGCTTTGCAAGATGCCGTTCGACATATCAGACGACAGCTCGGCCTGATCGGCAAGGATGATGGTGCCTGTGTCGTCGGTCAGAACGATGGGGCCTGTGATGGTCAGCAGGTCTGCGGCACGATCATAAGTGATTTGCGACGCCTTGAGGCGCATCCCGTCTTGAAGCACTTCCACATTGCCTTGGGCGACCAGTGTGTCATCGCCAGCTATGGCCACACTGTCAGCAACCAAAGACGCAAGATCTTGGGCGCGCAAAGGAGCGGACCACAAAAGCAATATAAAAATTAAGTGCAAGACAAGACGCATCAACCGTCCTCCAAATGCAAGAGTAGCCCGAGGGACAGTAAAATGGCAGCAACAGGGGGGGACCATGCTGCAATGTAGACAGGGATTTGGCCGTTTTCGCCCAAAACCTGCGCAAAGTTGCGCAAAAAGAAGATGGCAAAGCCGCCTGCGAGGGCCAGCAAGACACGTTGCCCGGTTTGGCCAAAGCGCGCGTGGCGCATAGTGAACCCGGCGGCGACCAGCACCATTGCGGCCAAAAGCAACGGCAGGGCCATTTCCATTTGCAACCAAACGCGGTGCGAGCGGGTCGAAAACCCGGCTAGTTCCAGCGTTTTGATATAGCTTGGTAGCGCCCATATTGAGATGGCCGAGGGGTCGCCAAAACTGTCACGAATCCCGTCAGGGGTTAGGTCCGAGGCAAGGCTGGCGGTGGGTTTCACCTCGGCTGAGACCTCGGGATTTGGCGCGTTCAAATCCCAGTATTTGGCATTGGTCAGCGCCCAGGCGCCCGGTTCTAGAAAGGCCTCTTCGGTCTCGACCCGTTGCACAGGAAGGCCGGTTTCATCATAGATCAGAAAGGTCACGCCAAAGAGATGGGTGCCTTCGGAATCTGCGCGCGCGGCATTGATCACGGTTTGCCCATCGGCGGCACCTTGGCGCAGCCATAGCCCGTTTTCGTTGATCGACAGCACGCTTTTTGCGCCGCGTGCCTGACGGGCAAAAAAGGTGTCGTATTCTTTGGAAGTGGCCGCGACCAACGGGTTTAAAACCGCCACCGCAAACGCGCCCAAGGCCAAAGCAGCGCCGACCGGTGCCATCAAAAACCGTAGGCCAGAGCGGCCAGCAGCGCGGACCACGATCAATTCACTGCTTTTGGCCAAAGCCAGAAACAGCGCAATCGCAGCAAGCACAAAGATCAGCGGCAAAATGCGGTACAGGTTGGCGGGCACGTTCAGCAAGGCCAAGGTCGCCGCATCGGGCAGCGAAATGTCTTGGCCGGAAAAGCGGCGGAGTTGTTCGACCATATCCGTCAGCATCAAAATGCCAAAAAATACGAAGAATACCTGCGATACGGTTTTCAAAAAGCGCAGGACAAAATAGAGGCTAAGGGTCATGCGGCGGCCCCTTCAAGGCTGTGAGGGCCGGGGCCTGCGCTGTGGCGGCGGCGCGGGCGTTGGGCCACCCAAAGCATGATGAGAGCCACAAGAATTCCAACGATTGGGGCAATATAAACCATAATCCAACCGTAGCCTTCGGCAAGCGAGGCTGCAAAGCCAGCATTATTGATCATCTGAATAACAATCAGCAAAACAATCGCCCCGATGATTTGCCGCCACAGGCCAAAGCGGCTGAACGCGCCCAAAAGCAAAGCGGCAAAGCCAATAAGGGATGTGGCCAAGGCCAAAAAAGGCTGGGCGATGCGGGCGTGCCCGTCAGCCAACAGGACCGCGCGGCTTTGCTTGACCTCGTCGATCAGGGCAGGGGTGGGGAATAGCAATTCGCGGGTCGAAAGCTCATCCAAGGACCGTGCCACGCGCGCGTCGGTGGTTAAAAACCCGCCCAGATCATAGGTGAAATCAGCGAAATGAATGACCGAAAGGCGCTTTTTGGCGGGGTCATAAGACTGGCTCATCCCATCGAACATTATCAGCTTGGGTTCGGTATCGCCGCGCACCAAAAGCCCACGCCGCGCGGTATATGTGGTGGGGGCGGTAGTGTTGCGGTTGTCGGTCAGGAACACATCTTGCAACTCCCCCCGATCGCTGATGTCGCGGATGTAAAATGTGATTCCGCTGGAAGGGTGGATGAATTTACCATCGACCAGCAGCCCTGCTGTGACATTGGCGCTGATTTCAGCGGTGCGGTCGGCAAGCACGCTGCGGCTGGCGGGGACAATGACATTGTACAGCAACACCAACATCAATGTGACGGACAGGCCAAAATACATCACCGGGCGGGCCAAACGAAAAGCGGAAAATCCTGTGGCCTGCATCACCACCAATTCGCCGTCTTGGGTCAGCCGATTGGTGGTATAAACGGCTGCGGCAAAGGCCGAAACGGGCAGGACGATGCGTATGACATTTGGCAATGTCAAAAGCGAGATTTCCAGAAAAACCAGCGCCGATTGTCCGTCTCCGATGATGCGGTCAAACAGGCCGACCGCACGGTTGACCCAGTAGATCAATACCAGCACTAGTGAGAAAAACCCAAAAAGCGCAAGAAATTGCGACAGTAAATATCTGTCGAATCTGGACACGCGCTGCCTCTCCTCACTTCAACCCTATTTTACACTAGCGGATTTCCACAGCAGTTAAAACTCATATCTGGGCTTTTGCGGCGCGGGATTGAGCGAAAACAGGCCCAAATTCGCGTCTTGGGTTGGGTCTGGTAAACCGGATGGGCTGGGGCTAGGGTTTAGGTGATATTGCGGTGCGGCGATGCTTTGCCTGCCTGCGAACCCCAAACAGCGGAATGACCCAAAATGACAAACCCATTGCCCATTCAGTTTCTAGAAACCGATATTGAGGCGATTGCCGCATTCAGCGGGCGCATCGCGCTTATGACATCGCCCGAGGATGACGTTGCGCGCAGCCCGGCGGCGCGGCGGTTAAACCGGATCACAAAGGGTGCACTGAACCGGTTTTTGGCCTCGGAAGCCTGGGATAAGGTAAAGCCGGGTGAGGCTGCGGAATTGGCATGGCCCGCCGGGCTGGCGGCAGAGGCGTTGCAGATTGTCAAAGCCGGGCCGCGCGCTGATGTGGCGACCGCGCGCAAGGCGGGTGCTGCGATTGGCAAGTCTGTGGGCAAATCCGGGGTCTTGGTTTTGGCAGGGTCGATGACGCGCGCGGCGGATGTGTCTTTTGGGCTGGCCATGCGCGCCTATGACTTTGAGCCGCATAAAACCGGCGAGCCGACGGCGCGCGGCATCGTGAAAATGATGGTCAAAGACCCCGAAGCCGTGGCGCGGGCGGCAAAACCCATGGCTGCGGTGGCCGAGGGTGTGTTTTTCACCCGAGATCTGGTGAATGAGCCTGCTAATGTGCTGACGACCTTTGATTTCGCAGCAAGGCTTGCCGCGATGCAAGAGCTGGGGCTGGAGGTCGAAATTCTGGAAGAGGAAGAGCTGACCAAGCTGGGCATGGGCGCGCTTTTGGGCGTGGGGCAGGGTTCGGAAAGCCCGTCCAAGGTCGTGGTGATGCAGTGGAATGGCGGCGGCAAAGAGGCGCCCTTTGCGCTGGTTGGCAAGGGTGTGGTGTTTGATACTGGTGGCATTTCCATCAAGCCTGCGGGCGGGATGGAAGAGATGACGATGGATATGGGCGGCGCTGGCGTTGTGTCTGGCGTGATGCGGACGTTGGCGCTGCGCCAGGCCAAGGCGAATGTTGTGGGCATTGTGGGACTGGTTGAAAACATGCCCGATGGGCGTGCGCAACGGCCCGGTGATGTCGTCAAATCTATGAAGGGTGACACGATTGAGGTGATCAATACCGATGCCGAGGGGCGTTTGGTGCTGGCCGATATCATGTGGTATGTTCAGGAACGGTTTAAGCCCGTTGGGATGATCAACCTAGCCACGCTGACGGGGGCGATTATCGTGGCTTTGGGCCATGAAAACACAGGCGTTTTCTCAAATGATGATCCGTTGTGTGATGCGTTTTTGAAGGCTTGCAAAGCGGAAGGTGAAGGCGCGTGGCGCATGCCGATGGGTGAGGCCTATGATGCCAAGCTGAAGTCGCGGATTGCCGATATGATGAATGTGGGCGGGCGCGATGGCGGCGCGATTGTGGCGGCGCAATTCTTGAAGCGCTTTGTCAAAGACGGGATGCCATGGTGCCATTTGGACATTGCAGGGACCGCTTTGGTCAAATCGGACACCACGCTTGCGCCCAAAGGGGCGACGGGTTGGGGCGTTATGGCGCTGGACCGGATGATCCGCGACAAGTTCGAAGGCTAATCCGGTGGGCGTGGTGATGTTCTATCACCTGACCGCGTCAAGCGCTGTGGATACCGCGCGGACCTTGCTTGCGCGGTCTTTGCAGGCCGGTTGGCGGGTGATGGTGCGGGGATCGGATGCCGCAGGGCTTGAGGCGTTGGATCAAGCCTTGTGGGAGGGGCCGGAGGATGCGTTTTTGCCGCATGGGATTGCGGGCGGGCCACATGATGCCCGCCAACCCGTTTTGCTGGGGTTGGGGCAAATGGACGATAACATCCAAGCGCTGATGGCGGTAGATGGTGCATTGGTTGAGCCAGCCGAGGTGGCCGGGCTGGAACGGGTGTTTATTTTGTTTGATGGTCAGGATCAGACGGCGGTGATAGCCGCGCGCGGCCAGTGGAAAGCGCTGACCGGGGCCGGGATTGCAGCGCAATACTGGTCTGAGGAAAGCGGGCACTGGGAAAAGAAGGCAGGCTGAGGCCCGCGTTGGGGATTAGAGAGGGCGGCTGGTCACATTCGGCACCTTTGGATGCCTTGGCCAAAACCGCCCCGCTTGGCGTTTACTTTTAGAAATGGTTTGCAAAAATGCGACGTACTTCGTCGCTGCGGGTTGTGCCGCGTGCAGCGAGCTGTTCATCGGTTTGCGCATTCAGCGCGTTAACCGCTTCCATACGCGGATGAGCCTCTGCAATGAGGATCATCAGGTTCCAAAACGCGACGAACGGGCGCGCGGCAAGGCTGGAGAGCGAGACTGTGTGTTTGGTTTCGATGATATAAGCCATGGGAAACTCCTTAATTTGGTCAGTTTATCTTCCCTTTTGGTAATATATCTTTTTGAACCTGTGGCTTAAACAGATGATCGCGAATTGCCGCAATGCAGCAGGCGCATAGCTTGGCCGAATACCCATGCAAAACGGAGCAAAGCCTAGTGTGGCCTTGCCCCGTGTCTTTCGCCTTTGTGTTAGGCCGAAACCTGTTCGCGCAGAATGGCGGCGGTCATCGAGATCATCAGATATATCCCGCAAAAGATCAGGGCTGCGACCAAGGTGCTTTCAAAGGCGCGGGGGTAGCTTGCCTCATCGGGGGGGATGGGTTTGACCGAAAGCGACAGATAGCGGGTTTGGCGATTGGCCTCGGCGCGAGCGGTTTCCATGGATTGGATCGCTTGTGCCAACATCAATTGCCGAGTCTGCACATCGGCCTGCGCCACCAGCAATTCGCTTTGCACCTGTGGCAAGGACTCACCGCCATCGGACCCTTCAGTGAGTTTGGACCGTAGGCTTGCGATTTCGGATTCCAGCGCGCCAATCCGGCGTTCCAGCGGTTCCATGCGGGCGGCATTGGGCCGGGCGTTGGATTTCATTTGCTGCAAAGACAAACGGTCTTGCGACAACATTGTTTCCAACTGGCCGATCTGCGCGGTGATCAAAGACACCTCAACCTCGGATGAGACGACTTTGAACTTTTCCTGCAATTCCACCACGCGGCGCTGCGAGACAAGCATCTTGGACTCGGCATCGACAAAGCCTTCGCGCGCGCCTTTCATCTGGTCTTCGCGCAGGCGCTGGGTCAGACGGTCGACCTGTTCTTCGGCATAACCGATCAAAGCCTCGGCAAATTCGACCGATTTTTCCGGAGAGGTGGCAATCACCTCCATCTTGATCAGACCTTCGGTCGGGTCATAGGAAATCTGAAAGTTGCGCTGATAGGTTTTATAGGCGGCCTCAAGCGTGGCGTCAGGTTCCAGCCTTTGGATCGGGTCCATGGCCGGGTCACTGTAATGGGCGCGAAATTCGTGATCCTCATCCAGCCGCAGCATCGCTTCACGCGATTGTAGATAGCCTTGGACGGCAATACTGTCTTGCGATGTGGCCAAAGGCGAACCTTGCAGCAGCCCGCCAAGACCACCAGCCGAAGCGGTTGGGTTTTGAGATTGCTGGATCACAAATTCGGTTTTGGTTGCATAAAGCGGCGTGGCGACCATGTAATAATACCAGCCCGTTACAATCGTAGGCAGCAGCACGAAAAACACCAGCCGCATGGTAAGTAAAAAAGACTTGCGGCGCCTGCGCTTTGCCAGATCAGCCTGAATCTTCATGATATCAGCGACATGGTTCACTTCGGCCCGAGTCTCGGTAGAAGGGACCCTTATGGGTTTGATGGTTTGGGGCAGTTGGACCCCATCGCCCCCCGGCAGTTTGGCCAATGCGCGCGAGTCTTCGGATTGGATCGGCTTGCCGCCTGCGGTGACCAGATCCAGCATCGAGGTGCGCTGGAACGGGTCCACGCCCGCAGCGCGCAACAGGCGCACGGCATCAAAATCGGAGGTGGCGG
>Ga0075467_10001569_pt1 | contig 18869 bp, 15 predicted proteins | sample DEB08_DNA_9_FD_75067 | JGI IMG/M metagenome (GOLD analysis project Ga0075467, IMG submission 75067) | Aqueous microbial communities from the Delaware River and Bay under freshwater to marine salinity gradient to study organic matter... | ecosystem: Environmental > Aquatic > Marine > Coastal ... | reverse complement strand
TTAACGACTGATTCTCGTTTTGATTGGATTTCATTACGGTCATCTTATTATAAATTTACCAATAGACACATTGGTGAGCAGTTTCTACATCAAATGCACTTTCTATTTGAATTACCATTAGATTCAATAGCGATTCAGATCACTTCGCTCAATGAATCCGAAACAGATGCTACCTTTATATTTTATGAAGATGGTGTGTTCAAAGATAGTGATATGCTGCCTTTAGACGTTGTAATAAAGGGCAATGGCGATCATCCGATTGTAGAAATGGCGGCTTTTTCCTCCGCTCCTATCATTGCTAAAAATAAATCAAAAAAAGATATTAAAATACTGAAACAACAAATTATTAATCACTTTGTAGGACATTATAAATCAAAGGAACAGTGGTTTGGGCGGGATGCTGTTATCAACGTCTTAGAAATGAATAATGAGTTTTCGATAGAGGTCACAAATATTTCTAAAGAAGTCTTAAATGACTTCACTATTGGCTATTTCGAATTGATCATCATTGACGTTTTTATTCAGGAAAGAAACCAACATATAGAAATTGTCTATAACTTTAGAGCAAAGTACGGCTCTGGCATTTTTATCGCCCCTCGTCGTTCGGCTTATATTGATATGTATGGCGATTATCCAGAATATATCAACAGGTATGATAAAAAAGTCCGAAAAATGATTATTGACATAGCAACAGCTACACCGATCAAAAACTAATCCTATGGAAAATGGATAATAGACAATTGATAATTATTAATTCTCCGTTATCAGTTCAGTTCTCCATCAAAAACTGTCTAACAATGAAAGAATCCATTCTAAAAAATCGCTTGGGTAGATTTATTCTGATTACCAATATCGGCTTTGCCTTTCTAATTGTTATTTATTACTTATTAAAAGGTTTTACAAACAGTGAGTTCGCTCAATTGCTTAAAATATTAGTACCGATTAAAGCCGTTTACCTAACTGCCTTAATCCGATATGTCATCGTCAATCGGAATATCCAAAACGATAAGAAAGATACGAAACAAGCAACTTTACTTTTTGCTAATTCTTCCTTTCTAATTATTTTTGGACACATCACAATATTAGTGATTATTACGTCAATTTATGCTTTATTCAATGCTATAGATTTCGAAGTTTTAATGAATATTATCATCGTTTTAGAAACTTTATTTGGTATTTATATCGGTGTATTTATAGCTTCAACGTTTCAGATTAATAACAAGCAACCTTAAGATTAAGACAGGTTGAAACATAAAAAAAGAGTCAAAGAATAAATCTTTGACTCTCCATAAATATTTATTCTACCTCAGTTTTAAACCTTATCAGAACCCAAAACTGCAAAAGTATATTCACGATTCATACGAGCAATGTTCTCTAAAGAAATACCTTTTGGACATTCTGCCTCGCAAGCTCCAACATTTGAACAGTTTCCGAAACCTTCTTCGTCCATTGTTTTTACCATGTTGTAAACACGTTTTTCTTTCTCAATTTGACCTTGAGGCAATAATGCTAAATGTGATACTTTAGCCGATGTGAACAACATTGCAGAGCCATTTGGACAAGCCGCAACACAAGCACCACAACCAATACAGGCTGCTGCATCAAAAGCATCTGACGCTTGAGATTTTTCAATCGGAATAGCGTTTCCATCTTGTGCTTGACCAGTATTCACAGATACATAACCACCTGATTGAATGATTTTATCAAATGAACTTCTGTCTACTACTAAATCTTTGATCAATGGAAATGCTGCTGCACGGAACGGCTCAACGGTAATCGTATCACCATCGTTGAATGAACGCATGTGTAATTGACAAGTCGTTGTCTGATTCATTGGCCCGTGAGGCTGACCATCAATCACCATATTACAAGTTCCACAAATTCCTTCACGACAATCATGATCGAATGAAACAGGATCTTTCTTTTCGCTGATCAACTGCTCATTTAGCACATCAAACATTTCTAAGAAAGACATATGTGTAGAAACATTATCTAATTGATATGTTTCAAAATGCCCTTTAGCTTTATTATTTTTCTGTCTCCAGACTTTTAATGTAATTTTCATTTTTTTTGAATTGTGTTGTAGGCATCGGACACTTTCAAAGCGTCCGATGCCTTGACGTTTTTATTACTTATAACTTCTCGTCTTAACTTCGATATTTTCGTACACCAATTCTTCTTTATGTAAAATTGGATCTTCGCCAACACCATTGAACTCCCAAGCAGAAACGAACATGAAATCTTTATCATTACGAACAGCTTCACCAGTTTCTGTTTGATGTTCTTCACGGAAGTGACCACCACAAGACTCATCACGCACTAAGGCATCAATCACCATTTCTTCAGCTAACTCAAAGAAATCTGCTACACGCCAAGCCTTCTCAAACTCAGGATTAAACTCATCCGCTGAACCTGGTACATATACATCTGACCAAAACTCATTGCGTAACTCTTGAATCATCTTACGTGCTTTCTTTAAGCCCTCGCCATTACGGGACATGCCGCAATAATCCCACATGATTTTTCCTAAACGACGGTGGAAGGACTCAACCGACTGATTACCATTGACAGAAGTCAATTTATGAATGCGTTCTTTGACATCATTTTCGACAGCCGCAAATTCTGGTAAATCCGTTGAGAATTTCGGAGTACGAATCTCTTTTGATAAGAATGTACCAATTGTGTAAGGTATAACAAAATAACCATCTGCCAACCCTTGCATCAATGCCGAAGCACCTAAACGATTCGCACCATGATCAGAGAAGTTACACTCACCCAAAGCGAATAAACCAGGAACTGAAGTTTCTAAGTTATAATCTACCCAAAGTCCACCCATTACATAGTGGATTGCTGGATAAATTTTCATTGGTGTTTTATATGGATTTTCGCCTGTGATTTTCTCGTACATTTCGAATAAGTTACCATAACGCTCCCGAACGATATCTTCTCCCAAACGATTGATAGCATCAGAGAAATCTAAATAAACCGCTAAACCGCTTTCATTTACTCCTCTACCTTCATCACAAACATATTTTGCAGCACGAGAGGCAACGTCACGAGGGACTAAGTTACCGAATGCTGGGTAAATACGTTCTAAGTAATAGTCTCGATCTTCTTCTTTGATTTGCAAAGGATCTTTTAATCTATCCTCTTTCTTTTTCGGTACCCAAACACGACCGTCATTTCTTAATGACTCCGACATCAACGTTAATTTCGATTGATAATCACCTGAAACCGGAATACAAGTCGGGTGAATTTGGCAAAATGAAGGATTTGCCATATAAGCACCTCTACGGTGTGCTCTCCAGGCTGCGGTCACATTAGACCCCATTGCATTCGTTGATAAGTAAAATACGTTTCCGTGTCCACCTGTTGCTAAAACGACAGCGTGAGCAGCGAAACGCTCCAAACTTCCTGTCAACAAGTTACGAGCAATAATACCACGAGCTTTACCGTCAACAGTCACTAAATCTAACATTTCGTGACGGTTATACATTTCACAAGAACCTTGTGAAATCTGACGAGATAATGCTTGATAAGCACCAATTAATAATTGTTGTCCCGTTTGACCTCTTGCATAAAAGGTACGAGAAACCTGAACTCCACCGAATGAACGATTGGCTAACAAGCCACCATATTCACGAGCAAAAGGAACACCTTGAGCCACACATTGATCAATGATATCTCTACTCGCTTCCGCTAAACGATGCACATTACCTTCACGAGAACGATAATCTCCACCCTTAATCGTATCATAAAATAAACGATAAACAGAGTCACCATCATTTTGATAATTCTTGGCAGCGTTGATACCACCTTGTGCCGCAATACTGTGCGCACGACGAGGAGAATCATGGAATGTAAACACTTTTACATTGTACCCCAATTCTCCTAAAGTTGCAGCAGCAGAAGCACCTGCAAGACCAGTTCCAACTACAATAATTTCAAGACGACGTTTATTGTTAGGTGCAACTAAAGGTACACTCGACTTATAATTTGTCCATTTATCCGCTAAAGGACCTTCTGGAATTTTTGAAGTGAAATTTGACATAATTATTTTTTTAGATTTCAGAAATTTTAATCAAATACATTTGTAATCAAAACTCCTTTAATCCTAATTATTGTAAAAAGAAAAATACAGGCATTGCTGCGTATAAGAAAGGAATCAATATCGCAAAGACAGCAATTCCTATCCACTTAATTAACGGTGTATATTTTTTATGGTTAATTCCTAATGTTTGGAATCCACTTTGGAAACCATGATACATATGATAAGCTAAAGCAGCCATTCCAGCTACATAAAGTCCAACTAACCAAGATTGTTCAAATGTTATAGATACTAATTCATAAAGATTTTCAGTTTCTGTTCCATCCGCTAATGTAAATGAATTTAGTTCTCCTGATAGAAACTTAGCTTTTACCCAAAAGTTTCCTAAATGAACAATAATGAATACTAATAAAACAGTTCCTAAAAATGCCATGTTACGAGAAGCCCAAGTTGAACTTTTTCCATTACCAACTGCGTACTTAGCACCTTTCGCTTTACGGTTCTTTGCCCAAAGCAACAACCCTTGAATCGCATGTAATAAAATAGCAATTTTCGTTATCCAACCTGCGATTTGAATCAACGGATTGTGTGCCATCTTGTAGGCGTAGGTATTAAATGCCATTCCGCCATCATCCATAAACAACTGTGTATTACCAATAAGGTGAATCACAAGGAAAAGACATAAAAACAAACCTGTAAGCGACATTACGATTTTTCGCCCAAGCGAAGAAGTAAAATAGTCGATTATCCAATTCATAATACTTAAATTAAAAGTGTAGTGATTTTAAATTACTTAAAGTTTCCTATTAGTTTCGATATACAAATGTATATAGAAAACTATATATTTCTAAAAATGATTAATAACTGTATTGAAAATTTGATTATTTAGAACTATTCTATTTTTTCTTGCTGTTTCAATTGTTCCTATTTTTGCCAAAATTTCATTACAATACTCAGACAAAGGTAATACACGAAACGTTAATAAAATTAACAAAAACGAAATAAATGATAAAAATCAACTTCTTTTTATAAATTTAAACCATATTTGCAAGGATAAATAGTTGCAAATATTTCTGGCTAAATATTTAACAGCCAGAAAACCATTACAAACTATTCTACCGCAGGTTTGACGAAGGTCAAACATGAGGAAAGTCCGAACAACATAGAGCATCGCACCTCCTAACGGGAGGGACTTCGCCCCGAGTAATCGGGATGAGGGCCAGCAAGTGCCGCAGAAAATAACCGTCCCGAGTCCTCGGGATAAGGGTGAAAACGTGAGGTAAGAGCTCACGACTTTGGTTGGTAACAGTCAAAGTGGGTAAACCTTGCGAGTTGAAATGCCATGTATATTGACGCTTGAAAGTTGCTCGCTTGATGTCAAAGGGTAGGCAGATACAGGTATTTGGTGACAAATATCGTAGATAAATGGTAGAACTTGACTCCGGTCAATGACAGAATTCGGCTTATCGGTTTGTAATGGTTTTCTGGCTCTTAATGCTGGTTTTTTATACTTAATTAGAAAGGAGACATTTTCAAAATGCCTCCTTTCTGTTTTTTTACCAACCCAATAAATAAGCAAAAATCAACGGTGCCACTATCGTCGCATCGGATTCAATGACAAATTTTGGCGTATCGACATTCAATTTTCCCCAAGTGATTTTTTCATTTGGGACAGCTCCGGAGTAAGAGCCGTAGCTGGTCGTCGAGTCGCTAATTTGGCAAAAATACGACCACATCGGCGTATCAGTTTCCTCTAAATCTTGATGCAACATCGGTACAACACAAATCGGAAAATCGCCTGCGATTCCACCGCCAATTTGGAAAAATCCAACGCCTTTATCAACGGCATTTTCACGGTACCAATTCGCTAAAAACATCATATATTCAATCCCCGACTTCATCGTTGACGGCTTTAGTTCGCCCGTCATACAGTACGACGCAAAGAAATTTCCACAAGTTGAATCTTCCCAACCCGGTACAATTATCGGTAAGTTTTTTTCGGCTGCTGCCAATAACCAACTATTTTTCGGGTCGATTTGATATTTTTCCTTCAATTCGCCACTCAATAGTATTTGATAAAAATATTCATACGGAAAATACCTTTCACCGCTTTTGTCCGCATTTGACCAAGCATTAAACAAATGTTCTTCAATCTGACGCATTGCTTCCTCTTCTGGAATACAAGTATCGGTTACACGATTAAAGTGATTGTCTAATAATTCTTGCTCATCTTGTGGCGACAAATCCCGATAATTTGGAATACGTTTGTAGTGATTATGGGCCACCAAATTAAAGACATCCTCCTCCAAATTCGCACCTGTACAAGTGATAATCTGTACTTTATCCTGACGAATCATTTCTGCCAAAGAACGACCTAACTCAGCAGTACTCATCGCACCTGCCATCGTAATCATCATCTTGTGACCGTTTACTAATTGTTCTTCATACGCTTTTGCAGCATCAACCAAAGTCGCTGCGTTAAAGTGTTTGTAGTGATTTACTATGAACTGTGATACTGGACCTTTCATTTTTTTTATTTTAAAAAAGAAATCTAAAAAATTCAATAAAGTCCGTCATTCCTGCCTACGTAGGAATGACGGACTGGTTGATTTTTAGCTGATTAACTAAACTTATAACTTAACATTTTATAAAACAACTTCGCCACCAAAAACTGTGGTGCTTTGAAGCCTTGAATCGGTGCTAATTCGACAATATCGAAACCGACAACATTTTTATTTTTAAATACTTCTTTTAAATAATTCAACGTTGTGTACCAATCCAAACCGCCAGGTTCGGGTGTTCCCGTTGCAGGCATAATGCTGGGGTCGAAAGCATCCAAATCAAAAGTGATGTAAACATTATCCGTCATCAAATCCAAGGATTGCTGCATCCAATCCGTATTACCGTGCATTTCATGAGCAAAAAAGGTTTTGTCGTAATTCATATTCTCCTTTTCGGCAATATCCATACTACGGATACCAACTTGAATTAAGTTAGCGTTTTGTCCTGCATCATAAACCGCACAAGCGTGATTATAAGGCGTGCCGTGATATTCAGAACGCTGATCAGCGTGTGCGTCAATTTGTAAAACGGTCAAGTTTTCAAAATGCTCATAAAACGCCTTGATAATACCAATACTTACCGAGTGTTCACCGCCCATAAAGGTCAAAAACTTATTTTCACCCAACAATTTTTGAGTCGTTTCATAGACAGCTTCAAACATTTCCTCCGCTGTTTTAAACTTCGGAAAATCATCTAATAAATAAATACCTTGTTGGTAAACTTCCGAATCGGTTTCGATGTCGTACAATTCCATATTTTCAGTCGCATCAAGGAACGCTTCGAAGCCTTTGTCTGCACCTTTTCCCCAAGTGCTGGTCCCGTCAAAAGGGATAGATTGTAGCCAAACTTTTGCAGCATCTTTTTCTGCAAATTGTGGCTCAATACCGCCAAATGTTCTTTTTTCCAATTTTTAGTAATTCGTTTTTTAACAATTAGTTTTTAGTAATTCGTAATTAGCCCAAGCCACTCACAATCAATTATTTATATCAGTAAAAACTAATAACTACTTCGGATTATAATAATTAACAAGAATCGAGTCCATCTCTATTTTTCCTTCAGAAATAGCAATCACTTTTTGCCAAATATCGTCTGAAATTAATTCTTTCAAAACTTGAGGAACTTTTGTAATTTTCGGAAAGGCTTTTAACAATTTTTTATCCCAATTTTTATGATATTTTACTAAATCATCCGGATAAACTATTTTCCGTTTTGTTCCCTCATCAATTGCTCTAAAAGGCATTGAAATATTCAAATAACCATAATCATCGGTCAGCTGCTCCCCAGGTTGAATATCTCGAATTGCAATTTCAAAATCATAAGCTGTCGTCAAACAATTTGAATTAAAACTATGATTAACAAATCGACCATTGTCCCAACACAAGACCAAGTTACCTTTATTATTTCGGAAAGTATAAGTTTCCAAAATATCTTGATACATCGGCTCAAAAGCCTCAAAATCAGCAGGCGTGAAAGTTCTATCTAACTTATCTAACGCCCAAGTTATCGTGCCAGCAGGGATAAATTCCGTCGCTACGACTCCGTATCCGACTGCTTCGCTGATAAATTTAAGTTCTGTTTTTGGATAAATCATTTTAATCTACTCTATGTAGACCATAAAAAATAAAAAGTGAAAAAATTATTTCTTACTCAATTCAAAAACGTCTTTACGTCTATCTTTCAAGTTACGAACCGCACCGAACTCGTGCAATTCTCTTAATAAATCAATATCAACATCGGCAATCAAAATCATTTCTGTATTTGGCGTTGCCTCTGCTTTGATGCCATTGGTTGGAAATGAAAAATCGCATGGTGTAAAAACCATAGATTGAGCAAACTGAATATCCATATTGTGAACATTCGGTAAATTGCCGACACTTCCTGCAATCGCTACATAACACTCATTTTCAATCGCCCTCGCTTGTGAACAAAATCGAACCCTCGAAAACCCATTTTGCGTATCCGTCAAAAACGGTACAAACAAAATATCCATGCCCTCATCGGCTAACAAACGACTTAGCTCCGGAAACTCCGAATCATAACAAATCAACACCCCAATTTTACCGCAATCCGTATCAAAAGTCTTAATTTCTGTGCCGCCTTGCATTCCCCAAACTTTGGCTTCATCTGGCGTAACATGTATTTTTTCGTAACGTTCTACCGTACCATCTCGTTTACACAAATAACCAACATTATACAATTTATCGCCTTTCATTTCAGGCATACTTCCTGCGATAATATTAATATTATACGAAATGGAAAGATTAGAAAACCGCTGTACAATCTCCTCCGTATGTGTTGCTAGTTCTCGAATTGCTGCGGCTTCCGACAAATGATTATGTTTCGCCATTAGCGGAGCATTAAAAAACTCCGGAAACAAAGCAAAATCCGAACGATACTCCGAAACGGTATCTACAAAATATTCTACCTGCTGCATCAACGAATCTACATCATCATAACGACGCATCTGCCACTGAACCAATCCTAAACGAACGACTTTCTTTTTGATAGCCGCTTTTTTTCGTGGTTTGGTATAATAAATATTATTCCATTCCATCAAAACAGCGAACTCATTCGACGCTTCATCACCAATTAAGTAACCTTTTAAAATTCTCGACGGATAAAAATCATTGGACAACTGAAAATTTAGAACAGAATCATTGATTTCTTTTCGTTTAACTTTTTCGATGTACTCTTTTGGGCTTAGCGTTTCCGCATATTTGTGATAATTCGGAATACGTCCACCAAAAATAATTCCCCGCAAATTCAATTTTTCGCACAATTCCTTTCGATAATCGTACAACCGTCGTCCAATACGCAACCCTCGAAATTCAGGTTTGATAAAAACATCAATCCCGTACAGCACATCGCCATCTTCCTCATGCGAATTGAACGTATAATCACCCGTCACCTCTTTATACGTATGACTTCCTTCAAAATCATCATAATTAACAATAATAGATAAAGCACAACCCGCCAATTCTCCATTAATTTTAACGACAATCTGTCCTTCCGGAAACTTCTCCAAAAGTGATTCAATCTGATCTTTTCGCCAATAAGAATCCACTTCAGGCATCGAAGAATAAGCCACGACCATTGCAGCTTTTAAGGCTAAATAATCGTCAATTTGAAGGTACAGCAGTTCTATTTTATCAACATCGCTTAGTTTCATTTATTTATTGTTAATTAATTATCAACACTTTAAACCTGATAGATTTTAAAAATATGTCAGATTTAGACAGACAAAATATTATTTGTTATACCCCAAAATCTCTAACATCTCCTCAACTCTTTGCTCATTTCTGTACACCGTATCCACGTATTTTCCTGTCTCATCACGATCAATAATTATTAATTTCGGTGACGGAATTAAACAGTGTTTTATCCCACCATAACCACTAATCGAATCTTGATAAGCTCCCGTATGAAAAAAGCCAACATAAAGCGGTTCTTTATCATCATTACTATAGTTTGGCAACATGACTTGCTGGTTCATTTCCTCTGAATTATAGTAATCAGAATGATCACAGCTTATCCCACCAATATTTACTTGCGAATATTCATTCTTCCATTTATTGACCGGCAATAAGATAAACTTTTCTAAAATCGACCACGCATCAGGGATTGTATTCATCAAACTATTGTTGACGATATACCATTTTTCCGCATCGTTTTGCTGCTTTTGCTCCAATACTTCAAAAATAATCGCACCACTTTCTCCAACCGTATATTTACCAAATTCTGTAAACACATCAGGATGTTCAATTCCCTCTTTATCACAAATATCAGCGATATTACCTATAATTTCATTAATAATATATTCGTAATCATACTCAAACCCTAAGTTGTTCCGAATCGGGAAGCCACCACCTAAATTAATGGCTTTCAAAGTTGGACATGCCTTTTTTAATTGGACAAACAGCTTCATTGTTTTCTGAAATTCGCCCCAATAATACATTGTATCCTTGATACCTGAATCAATAAAAAAGTGCATCATTTTCAAAGAAACATGTGGGTTATCCTTGATTTTCTCTTCATAAAAATTTAGCACATCCGATGCTCGAATTCCTAAACGAGAAGTATAATATGCCGACTGCGGTTCTTCATTAATCGCTACTCTAATACCAACTTTTAATTTAGTTTTCAACTGATCCGCGTATTGTTCTAAACGGTCAATTTCTGTCATCGAATCCAAAACCATCACCGAGTTTTTGAATCCTAACTGATTCAGTTTAATGATTTTTTCTAAATAATCTTTAGTTTTATAACCATTATGCACAATGATTTTTGAAGTTGTAATTTCGCCTTCTGCAAACAATCGCAATATCAAATCAATATCAAAAGAAGAAGAAGTTTCCAAGTGTACATTTTCACGCAAAGCTGCCTTTACAACATGCGAAAAGTGACTACACTTTGTGCAATAACAATAATTATAAACCCCCTTATACTTGTTTTTACGAATAGCTCGTGAAAACAAATTCTTAGCTCTACGAATCTGTTCACCGATACGAGGTAAATACAATAATTTAAACGGTGTGCCGTATTTTTCAATCAAATATTTTAATGAAATCCCATGAAAATTGAGATAATCATCCCGCAAATCAAACCCTTCTTGTGGGAAATAATAACTTTGGTCAATAAGGTCAAAGTAAGTATTTTTCATGCTATGAATTATAAAAATTTAGTGTCAAAATCAACGTTTCAAAAATCGCCGCAAATAACGGTTTATTATTTATATAATACTATTTTTTTTTTAGAATTGGCCTGTTTTTTTAGTTAAAGTTTGTCCATAATCGAGCAGAAAAAAACGGACAAATAAGATTAGTTTTAACATTCGCTTATCTCTTATGCTTTGGCTCAAGTTTATAACAAATATTCGCCATTCACTCTGATAAAAAATTAACACATACCAAGTTATCTTACCAAGAAAATACACGAATTTAACTTTACTTTATCATCTTATACGTCACAAATCTGTACTGCTTTTTTCAATGCTCCTAACCGTTCTGCCTGTGTTTTCCCTGACGGGATAAACTCTTGACCAATAAAACCAGTATAGCCAGTTTTCTTAATCTCTTCCATGATAAAGCGATAATTCAGCTCTTGCGTTTCATCGATTTCGTTTCTACCCGGCACGCCTGCTGTGTGATAATGAGCAATATATTCGTGGTATTTTCGAATCGTTGCGACAACATCGCCCTCCATGATTTGAGCATGATAAATATCATATAAAATTTTGAAATTTGGAGAGTCAATCATTTCGCATAATGCGACTCCCCATTCCATATTATCAAATTGATGATCAGGATGATCAACTTTCGAGTTCAGATATTCCATAGAAATAGTGATGTCGTTATCTTCCGCCATACCGATAATTCGACGAATGCCATTTTTGCAATTAATCAAATTTTGATAATCAGTTCTGCCCTGACGTTGTCCCGATAAAACAATTAGATTTTTAACACCGTATTTGACGGCTTTCGGAATAAGATTTTTAAAATAAACCTCTAATCCATCGTGATTATCAGGATTCGAATAAAAATTATTCAAATTCACCCCTTCTGGATATTTGTCCCAACCGATAGCACATGTCAAACCATAATCTTTCATAATTTCCCATTCATCTGGGCCAGTTAGTTCAATTGAGTGCATTCCAAAACTTTTGACAGTTTTACACAATTCTTCAAGTGGAACTTTGCTATAACACCAGCGAGAAACCGAATGCTTGAACGTTCCTTTTAACTGTAATGTAGCAGCTGTATCGATTATTTTTTTATTTGCAAATCCCTTTGTACCTAATAATAATCCGCTGGTAGTCAAAGCAGCATTTTTGATAGCCTTTCTTCTATTCATCATATTTGATTCGTATTTGATTTTTATCTGATTGGTCTGATATTGTTATATCGAAATTAGTGATTTATCTATACAAATAGCATTTTTCTAATTCATATTTTCGTTTAACTTTGTATGGCTAAACTATTTTACAGCTATCCGTATTACACTTATTCAAAATTGATTATAAAAACTCGATAAACTCTATTGTATACTAAAAAAGCAAAGACATGTATAAAACTAAAATAGCAGGAATTGGACATTACGTCCCTGAGCAAGTGGTCACCAATGAAGATTTATCTCGACACATGGAGACGTCTGATGAATGGATTCAAGAACGCACCGGAATTAAAGAAAGACGTTATGCGAAGAAATTCGAGGAGACAACTTCTATATTAGGAGCAAAAGCCGCTAAGATTGCGATAGAGCGTGCCGGAATTACACCTGATGATGTTGATTTTATCATTTTTGCAACGTTAAGCCCTGACTACTACTTCCCTGGAAGTGGTGTTTTGATGCAACGACAATTAGGAATGAGTAAAAATGAAATTGGTGCTTTAGATATTCGTAATCAATGCTCGGGTTTTGTATATGGTTTATCGATCGCTGACCAATTTATCAAAACAGGAATGTATAAAAACATCTTATTGGTCGGTGCAGAAATGCATTCATTCGGTTTGGATTTCTCGACACGAGGTCGTGGTGTAACCGTTATTTTTGGAGATGGAGCTGGAGCAGTTATTTTGCAACCAACTGAAGAAGAAAATCAGGGAATTATGTCCACGCATTTACATGCTGACGGACGTGAAGCAGAACATTTGGCTTTTATCAATCCTGGCGCTCATGGTGGCGTTCACAATCCTGAACACGACTATGGTTATCCAACAAAAGAGGAAAATGAATATGGTGGATTATTCTTAACGGACAAAATGTGGGAAGAAGGAGATTATTACCCTAATATGAACGGAAAACACGTTTTCAAATATGCCGTAACAAAATTTCCAGCGGTTATTATGGAAGCCCTACAACAAAATGGTCACACACCACAGGATTTAAAAATGTTGATTCCACATCAAGCAAATTTACGAATTAGTCAATTTGTACAAAAACGCATGAAATTACGAGATGACCAAGTGTTTAATAATATTCAAAAATATGGAAATACAACAGCTGCCTCTATTCCAATCGCTCTATCGGAAGCCTGGGAAGCTGGAAAAATTCAACGTGGCGACTTAGTTTGTTTAGCCGCTTTTGGTAGCGGATTCACTTGGGGTTCTGCACTATTGCAATGGTAATTAACTTTGATTGAGATTCAAAATTTTGAATTATAAAGCTACTATTATTCAAATTACGAAGAGAATCATTAAAGCAATTAATTATTTCAAGGAAAAAAGTAAGAGGTAACTTATCTCGTTACCTCTTACTTGTATTTTAAAACGTCGGGCAAATCACACTTTCATTTTCATAATTACCAATATACATTGCCGAAAACTCTAACGCACCTCGACCATTCGTAGCATTCGACAAGTTCGATACATTCACATCGTAGCTAATCCCAAATTGCAAACCTGTGGTCTGAAAACCAACTAGAATAACCGCTGCATCTAAATTATAAGAATCTTCAATATCTGTGACTGGTCGAAACCAACCTCCAAGAATAACATTAGTATCATTATAATCACTAACCTTAAACGCCAGATTTGCACCTGTGTTAATCTCTACATGCGCCCCCTGAATGTAAGTCATGATTCTTGGCTGTAAAGAAACCTTCTCCGATACCGGTAATTGTAAACCAAAATGTCCCACAAACTTGGTGTGTAAACGACTTTCCAAACTAATATCATCATCTAATTGATAAAACGATACATCCGGACGAGTAATATGATGAACGGCAAAACCCGCATAAATCAACATTCTATCTCGTGGCGATAGCGACCATTGTAAACCCGCTGTCAAGTCGCCAAAAGCAAAACTGTTTTGCGGTAAGTTTTCACCTGTTCCTAATACATAGCCCGTACTTCCATTAAACTGGTCATTAAACGTCAAATCATCGTACGTCAAAGTCTTCTGATTAATACCGAACTGAAACCCGCCGGATAAATAATGATCTCCATATCTATCAAGCGCTTTATGAAATGCCCCAGAAAAAGCCATTTGATTCGTTGTATATTCTCCCGGTCCAGCTTGATCCTTAAAAAAAGTCAATCCAACTCCAAATTTATCCGGTGATGTCTGAATTCTATATGGTTTAAAATTCATATCAAAAGAAACGCCAGTAGTCGTGAATGGATCAGGCAAAATACTTTGCCACTGATTTCTGTAATTCATAATCACTCGATGCTTTCCCTCAAATGCACCAGTCAATGCAGGGTTGAAAGTCAACGGCGAGGCGTAAAATTGTGTAAAATTTCGGTCTTGACTAAATGCCAATACACTTATAAATAATAAACTAAATACAATAACTGTCTTTTTCATTATTCCTATTTTCATTCTTGTCCAAATCAACTATTTACAATAACTGACTCCTTCCTATATTTTAATAAAATAAATATTTTGCACTTGAACCATTACTACATAACAATAAAAGCTTTTCAATTTATATATAACAAAAAAAAACCTATAAAAATTATACTGAAGGAACAAGAATAAGTAAACTATCCACCATCACAAGAGTTGAGTCTACTCATTTTCTATTCCTTAAAATGCGAAAGTTACAAAAAGAGGTTTTATCTAAAACAACGAACTACCATTTTTTTAATTTATTCTCAATACTCCTCGTTCATGCCTCGTATAACTCAATAGTTTTTTAATTGGATAGGTTTAATAGATGCAACTTTTTTATAGTTTTTCATAACATGTCAAAACATAATAATCAGAAGTTTTTGATTGAAGTTTTGATTGGTATTTCCGATTTTAGAATTAACGAAATGCTATTTTTTCAAAAAGGTCGGATAAAAATGGACAAAAAAAAACCACTTCAACAAAGTCGAAGTGGCAAAAAAAATTGCAGCCCGTAGGGGAATCGAACCCCTGTTTCCAGGATGAAAACCTGGCGTCCTAACCCCTAGACGAACGGGCCTTTTAAATCAAAAAATAGTAATAAATACTATTTAATAAAAAAGTAATATTTCAAAAAAATTGCAGCCCGTAGGGGAATCGAACCCCTGTTTCCAGGATGAAAACCTGGCGTCCTAACCCCTAGACGAACGGGCCTTTTTTCAAAGGACTTTTATAAAAAAGCAAATATGGTTTTGGTAGTAGCCCGTAGGGGAATCGAACCCCTCTTACCAGGATGAAAACCTGGCGTCCTAGCCGATAGACGAACGGGCCTTTTTATAGACTTGTAAGGCACAAGTTGTTTTAATCCGTTTTATTACCTTAACTTTTTAAGGTTTTAAATAGTAGCCCGTAGGGGAATCGAACCCCTCTTACCAGGATGAAAACCTGGCGTCCTAGCCGATAGACGAACGGGCCTTTTTATAGACATTTTATAGAAACTACTGCCTCTTGTATAAAGTTCAGAAAACATAAAATTAACCTAAAAAGATTTTCTTACACTTTGAATTTAATTACCTTTGTAGCGTAATTAAACATGGTATCTTCATACCCTTTTTCCAAAAGCAGGGCAAAGATAGAATGATTTTTTTAAAAACCAAAAAACTTATTTTTTATTTTTAATTGATTTTATAAAAATATTTACTTAGTTTAGCGGTATAATTACTTAGTGTCAAAAAGACACTTAATGAAACGTCATACATAAAAAGCTTATCAACAATTTATTATCAAGCCTTTTGAATGAATAACGTTCTAATATTTATTAACAATTAATATTGTCAATTTTCCTGTAACAAGCAGGGCAAAAAAAACAAATTATGGCAAAGAAAGTAGCTATTAACGGCTTCGGACGCATCGGTCGTCTAACATTTCGCTTTTTACAACAGAACCCTGATGTAGAAGTAGTAGCGATTAATGATTTAACAGACAACGCAACTTTAGCACACTTGTTAAAGTACGATTCTACACAAGGTATTTTTGACGGTACAGTTGAGCATACGGAAGATGCTTTAATTGTGAACGGAAAATCAATTAAGGCTTCAGCAGAACGTAATCCTGCGGCTTTACCTTGGGGCGAAATGGGTGTTGATGTCGTTTTGGAATGTACTGGAATTTTTAGAAATAAAGAAAAAGCAGGTTACACATCGAAGCAGGTGCGAAAAAAGTAGTTATCTCTGCTCCAGGTAAAGGCGAAGGGATTCAAACTATCGTTTTAGGTGTAAATGATGACACATTAGATACTTCAAATACAGTATTCTCAAACGCATCTTGTACAACAAACTGTTTATCTCCTTTAGTGAAAGTTATTACTGAAAACTGGGGATTGGTACAAGGTACAATGACAACGACTCACGCTTATACGGGTGATCAAAGAATATTAGATGCACCTCACTCTGACTTGCGTCGTGCGAGAGCTGCAGCTGTAAATATCGTGCCTACTACAACTGGTGCAGCAGCAGCAGTTGGAAAAGTGATTCCTTCAGTAGCTGGTAAATTAATGGCAATGGCAGTACGTGTTCCTGTTCCGACGGGTTCAATGACTGAATTGACAGTTATTACAGACAAAGAAGTAACTATTGAGGAAGTAAATGCGAAGTTTAAAGAATATGCAGATTCTTCATTAATGGGCATCATGGAATATTCAACAGCTCCTTTGGTCTCTTCTGATATCGTTGGAAATCCTCACTCTTGTATTTTCGATTCAGGCTTAACATTGGCTGATGGTAAATTATTAAAAGTAGTGGGTTGGTACGATAACGAAGCTGGTTACTCAGCACGTTTGGCAGAATTAACAGCAAGAGTTTAATTGAATCAATAAATAGAAGGTGCTTTTACAGTGCCTTCTATTTCAATAATAGTATTATGAATTTTCAGAATAAAAAAGTGTTGATTCGTGTCGATTTTAATGTTCCTTTGAATGGGAATTATGAAATCACGGATGATACTCGAATCCAAGCCGCTTTACCAACGATTACAAAGGTTTTAGAAAATGGAAACGCCGTGATTTTAATGTCACATTTAGGTCGTCCGTTAAAGAAACTAAACGATGATGGTAGTATCAATGTCGAAAAGTTCACTTTACGTCATTTAGTTAGCTATTTATCAGAAGTTTTAGGTCGTGAGGTGAAGTTTGCAGAAGATTGTGGCGGAGAACAATCACAGGCTTTAGCTGCCGAATTACAAGCCGGAGAAGTTTTGCTTTTAGAAAATACTCGCTTTAATAAAGGTGAGAAAAAAGGCGATGAAGCTTTTGCTAAAAGTATGGCAGATTTGGCCGACGCTTATATCAATGATGCTTTTGGAACGGCTCACCGTGCACATGCTTCGACAACAACTGTCGCTCAATTCTTTGATGCTGACCACAAATCTTTTGGTTTGTTGATGGATAAAGAATTGGCAAACGGTAATAAAGTACTGAATAATCCTGCTCGTCCACTGACGGCAATTATTGGCGGTGCAAAGGTTTCTGATAAAATCTTATTATTGGAGCGTTTGATTGATTTTGTGGATAATTTGATTGTTGGTGGTGGTATGGCTTATACCTTTATGAAAGCTCAAGGTGGAACTATCGGTGGATCACTTTGCGAAGAGGATAAGTTAGACTTAGCCAATCGCCTTATTGCGAAAGCAAAAAACAAAGGTGTAAATCTTTATTTGCCAACCGATTCTGTTGTTGCAGATAATTTTGCGGCTGATGCCAATACGAATATTCAACCAAGTAACGCTATCGCTGATGGTTGGATGGGCTTAGATATCGGAACGGAAGCAGTTGCCAGTTTTTCGGAAGTTATCAAAAATTCAAAAACGATTCTTTGGAATGGTCCAATGGGCGTTTTTGAAATGGACGCTTTCGCTAATGGTACAAAATCTATTGCCACGGCAGTCGCTGACGCAACGGCAAAAGGGGCGTTTTCATTAGTAGGTGGTGGCGACTCTGTTGCTGCTGTAAAATCTATGGACTTAGCCGACCAGGTATCTTATGTTTCAACTGGTGGCGGTGCAATGTTAGAATTTTTAGAAGGCAAAACATTGCCAGGTGTTGCTGCTATCATTGAGTAAGCAATTTATAGAAAAACTATTTCAAATAAAATAGGACAAGAGAATAATCGTGGAAGATTAATTATAACAGGCTTTCTTGCTTCGGTAAGAAAGTCTTTTTCATTCTCTAGAAACCCTGTGATTTCACACAATAACACGAAACTAACAAAATAGGTGTTTTCGAAAACACCTACTTTGATATAAAGTTTTTGTTAAATTTTCTAATGATCAAGTTCTTCAAATAAGTATTCAATCCGTCCTTTATCCAAACTTTTTATGTAAATCACAAATGCTAAAACAAGGAGTCCAAGCTCCACAATGAAAGATAAATTAAACA